>OOIG01001513.1_pt1 | contig 17133 bp, 8 predicted proteins | sample 1692091 | NCBI WGS metagenome assembly OOIG01 (sample SAMN06348188, study PRJEB24527) | human gut metagenome | biome: human gut; feature: ankylosing spondylitis patient; material: feces | host: Homo sapiens | place: China | collected 2015-10 | reverse complement strand
GCCTGGTGCTTGACAGCGGCATGACAGAACTTGAGGAAACCCGCCGGTGGAATCAATGCGCTCAGGACATTGCCGATCTGGTGAAAAAACTTCAGTGGCGCTGGAGCTCCGATACGTAATCCGTTTGGATCAATCGACTTGTCTTTACTCAGCAGAATTTTCAGAAACGACCGCAGGAAAGCATCGGTCTGCTCTCTTCCGCAATCAGGGCAAAAAGGACGCGGAAAAACTGAGTCAGACGAGCTTTCCTCGGTTGTTGGGCCGGGATCTGTCGCTCAAGACGCCACAGTGCCATCGGCGTTCCCGCCCCGCGATTTAACCCCGCCGGGTTCCATCTCCCTACCCGACGGATTTCAACGTGTAAGCAAAGGAATTTATTCCGATGCAATTTTTTGACTAGGAGAGAAAATCATGAACAAATCTTTGACCGCAGCCGTAGTTCTCGGCGCTTTTGCCGGGTCCGTTGCCGCTGCACAGGTTCAGCTCTACGGTATCCTCGATACCGGCTTTGCCTATGTACACAGCGACATGGACGTCACGCGTGACGGCCTTGGCGTGGATGCTACTGACAGCTTCTCGATGGAGTCCGGCATGCAGTCCGCCTCCCGCTTTGGCTTTAAAGGCACTGAAGAGCTCGGCAATGGCCTCACTGTCGGCTTTGTCCTTGAAAACCAGTTCTCGGGCGATACGGGTGCGGTTTCCGACAACGATCACTTCTTCCGTCGTGAAGCCTCGCTTTTCATTCAGGGCGGCTTCGGTAAGCTCGCTCTCGGACGAATGGGATCGATCAACAGCGGCGTGAGCTCCTGGGGGAAGCACGGCGCCATGTCGGCTTTCGGTACCTCATGGGGAGGTTATGCCGGCAACGCCGATAATCTTTTTGGCAACGCCGGCATTTGGGACAATGCGCTTGCTTATGAAACGCCCTCTTTTGCAGGCTTCAAAGTGTTCGCACAGTATGGCATGGGCAATCAGGTTGACGATGGCAAAGGTGGTTTGACCGGCATTGAAAACAAATCCTCAAGCGATCGCTACTACGCCATCGGTGCAAGCTACGATAACGGTCCCTTGAGCTTGTACCTGTCGGTCGACTCCATCAATTACGCCACATTCGGTTCGACGGTTGCGCCCGATCAAGACATCGATGACAGTCTTTCCGTTCGCTTCGGCGGCAGCTTCAACTTAGATGTCGTGAAGGTTTATGCCGGTGCAGCTTATTTTGACGAAGCCAAAATCTCTATGTTCTCAGGTGCTGCCGGCGATTGGCTCAAGGCCAACTACCCCACCTACAGTGGTAACGCCAACATCATTAACGAGTCCAAGATCAAGGGCTGGAGTCTGGGGTTGTCGGGCGACATTCCGCTTGCCGGCGGCAACCTGCTGGTTGGTGTCGGCTATTTGGACGCCGATGCGGCTGACAGCGTGAAGATCAGCAATCCGAACTGGGCGGATATGGAACTGTCCCGCTGGGTGATTTCCGCCGGTTACGCTTATCCCCTTTCCAAGCGCACCAACGTTTACGGTGTTGTGACCTACAACCGCGACAGCATCGACAATGCTGCCGCAGCCAAGACCTCGGCCGAGCCGACGGTTTACGGCGCATTGGTTGGCTTGCGTCATCAGTTCTAATCCGTACGCGACTTCTTTAGGTTTACGCCCGCTTCGGATCTGTCTGAAGCGGGCTTTTTGCTGCCGCGGCCTGTCATGCGAGAACCGGATGGCCCCCAAGTGTTGGACGAACTCTCAAAGGACCCCCGATTTTGATACGGGAATCTGAAATGTTGTTGTTCTCGCCCGTTTATCGGCAAATCAGAAAAATGCCGACATGGTGAAATAGATTGGCAATCGTTCATAGGGCATGTTGTCCGATTTGTGCAAGGCCTTGGAGGCCGTGAATGCCATGGAAAATGCCCGGTAGCGAGCCTTGACGCCAATCGCAACACCCCAAAGCTGATCCGGCGCCCCAAGTAGGTAGTCTTTGCCGTAGCCAAAATCAATACCCACAAATGGTTCCAAAGCTGATAAAAGCGCATTTGACGACAGGATTTGCAACGACAGTGTGTTATTGATGTACACGCCATAGTCCCATGCTACGGAACTTTCTTTAAAACCTCTGACTGTATATTCATCGCCCACAAGAAATTTGTCGTCGTAGAGAAGATCGTCGTCGGAATAGGAGGCCCCCAGGTTGCCACGGTATGTCACGTAGGCGGACTTCCCGGCAACAAATAGTTTCTGATACGACACATTAAGGCTGAATTTGTCATAGAGCGGCGTGTAATAAGAGTCCGGAAGCTCTGATTTGCTTCCAAAGGCCTCAATGCCGCGGCGATATTCAAATGCCGAATAAAGAAAACCGCCCAGAAGTGTTGTCGTGTATTCAGCTCCGATTGCCGCAGAAGCAAAGCTTCCTGAAGAAGTGACCAATCGAATGTCATCGACCTCATTGCGGTTCTCTCGTACCGTGAAATCTCCCAATAGTGTCAGTTTTGAAGTCTGATTTCTCCATGCCGTCTTTTTAATACTCAGTATGTGCTTGTATGTCTGAGCCAAGTAGGAGTATTTCGAATAGGCCCCATGAACGAGTGTTTCAGAGTCTGAGAGCTGAAAGTTATAACCTATGTTCCACGTGCCTATAGGCAGACTGTAACCCGCGGCGAAAACGTTAGATCGGTTGTCCGACATGTTTTCTAAAAGTCCCACATTGGCGTACAGAAAGAAGCTGTCGTTGAGACCTAATGGATTGTTGAGGCTGAGAGATGCGGCAGCCTTATACTCCCCCAACGTCCGGCTACCGCTGTTGTCAAAAGAGATACGGCCATCAAAGCCTCTAATGCTTTGACTGAAATACAGGTCGGAATAACCGGCTTTGTCAGACGGCTTAACAGATACCGTGGCTTGATCCGATACGGTTTTTAGGTTGTCGATTGTCGTATCAATATCGTATATGTTGAATCGGTCTCCCGAATCCATAGGACAAGACAAGGCAATGCCGACACTGTCTTTCTTGCCGTTGAGATAGATATCTCCGATATGTCCGTACCGAATCTCTAATACAAGCTCGCGCTCCGCCGGTTTGATGGCTACCAAAGAAACCAGCGAAGTTGAGTACCCCTTTTCGATGAGTCGGTTTGTTGCTGCTCGCACAACTTCGAGAATGCCGGCAGCATCCAACGGACGATGGAGATACGTACGGCTCAGCTCGTTTTCAAGCTGCCGGCTGACCCCGTCATTGTTGGTAAAAGTTATTTTCTCAAAGCTCAATGATCGCTTCGGATCGGGCGAAGTTTCCTTGTTTTCTTCAAGTTCCTGTTGTTTCTGATATTGCTGTTGTCGACGCTGCACATCCTGCAACTCTTCGTTGATGCGCTGTTCCTGTCTTTGCTTGTCCAAGTGGTCAAGAAGTCTGCCTGCTGTCTGCCCCCAGCTGAACGAGGAGCTGAGAAAAGAAGCAAGCAGAGCAGTCGTGACCCGAATAACGAATACGCGGGTCATCATAAGCGTGTATCAAAGCTGGTTACTTCGTTTTGCGACGCCGAGCCGGAAGCGGCTCCCGAACTTCCCGAGTGTTTTTTCAGGAATTCTTTACCCTTGGTGATTGTCGGTCCGATATTGATGGAGCCGCCGGCCCAAGAATTGTCGTAAGCTCCGGTCACCGTTTCCGTTGTGTCGCGGTTTATGCCGTGATCGGCTGAACCGTTGATGGTGACGTTTGCTGCCGAATTCACGGTCTCGCCACGATCAATATGGTTGCTGATGTCAACCACTGCCGAACCTGCCGGCAGACCATCAAAACCAACGGATGTCGTCACAATGGCGCCATCTTGAGTCTGTTTGGTCTTAATGCTTTCAGCCGTGAGATTCCCGACTACATTCAAATTTCCGCCTTGGGCAGCGTCCACAACGCCGGCATTGAGTGAGACGTTGCCTCCGACATTGCCGCTGATGGTCTTAGAAGCGGAAATTCCGCTTTGCTGATTTACGGATGTTGCATTTGATTCTTCGTGCCTGACACCGACACCAACGGAACCGCCGGCCACAACGACTCGATTGGTGGAGACGCCCAAATTAACGTCCGTTGACAAAATGAACCCATTGATGGCATGGGAGCTCTGGTCAACAACGCTGTCGATGACAAGATCCTTTCCAACGTTCACTGTAACGTTTTCAGCGACAACATTGGCTCCGTGAAGTTTCGTATTGCCTTCTGACCGAACAACTACGTTGTTGCCCTCAATCCTGGCATTTGTGTTGGTATTCGACTGCTCCGTACGGAATGTACCGTCCGCAAAAAGGCTTACGCCGGTTTTGAGTGCTCCACCGTCGATCATGTCTGTTGAAGCGGTATGAGTGAAGCTCACATTGAGCCCAAAGTCTCCGCCGTCGGATCGGTTACTTGCTTCTGCGGCGTTGAGTTGAACGTCTTTGGCGCTGTCGAGCACCACATTGTCCCCACGGACAGTTACCCCGTTGAAAACAATATCCCCCTGAGTTGATTTAAAGACAACATTCCCCTGAGCGTTGACCGAAGATCCTTTCTGTGCCGTTGTGCTTTCGGTGTTGAAACTTCCCTTCATGCCAACGGTATGCATGTGTTTGGCCGTAAATGCATCGGTTACCGCCAAATTAAGTGCGTTGGTGGCCAACTGTGTCGAAACGATGCCGGGGTTCAGAGCGTAGCCCTGTTCGTTGAGATGAACTGCCTCCATAAGTGAATTGACGGCATCGACAACAGGAGACATAAATTCCACTCGCTCTCGGGCATAGATGCCGAAAGATTCGGACTTCGAAGATGAATGATCCACGTACGCCGTCGAAACGATTTCGGAAGCCTGAGCATTAACGTTACCGGCTGCGATCATGTCAACGCCGCCGATATCAAGTCGGTCTTTGTTGAGAATCGTAATGTTGTCGGCTGAAAGAACAGCATTATTGAAAACAACCGAAGAACTGTTCTGTTTGTTGTAGGAAATCTCGAAACCGGCCTCTGTGTATCCCAAAAGATTATTGCGCCGTCCATCGGACGTGACATTTTGATCGACATAGGAGCCTACGGTCGAACTATTGTTTATGCCGGAAGCCGATGCCGTGAAACGATGCCCTGCCAGTTCGAATGAAGCATTGGCATAAAAGCCCAAACCCACGGATGACTCGCTCGATTCATGGGTATTCTTGCCGGCCTCGAACACGGTATTCTGTGCTTGAATCACCGTATCCTTCGCGCTCGTGATTACCCCGCCAACCACCCTGACCGTGTCCTGAGACGCAATGTCAAGGTTGCCTCCGGCATGAATCTTGGAACCTACCGACTCAGAGCTGTTTTCCTGACGATTGCCGACCTTGCCGCCGACAACCTGATAGTTCCAATATTCCGTATGACTTTCCGACGTATCAACAGCATCAACAATGTTGATGTTGTCGCCTGTGAGTGTCATATCGGCTCCGGAAGTGAGCGTCGAGCCCTTAAGAGTGACGCCTCCCGCTGCAACTATTTCAAGTGAGCCGTCCGAATGGATTTCGGAACCCACTGACGCGGAGGTAGTGCTTGTGGTATTCGATGTGGAGTGCTGCGCTAGCCCTGCTCCATTAACGCCACTGAAGCTTTCGGAGGCAGATTGCTTGTGGTTTTCAACGCCAGAGCTGATGTTGACGGTTTCTCCCCGAAGTTCGATGGATCCTGTTGAGCCCTTGGCAGTCAGGATGGAAGCGGTGATATTCAAGTCTTCCTGAGCCTGAACAGAGATGTTTTCTGCACTGATCTGAGAACCGCGAAGCGTGTCATGGGTATCAGTTGTCGTGGCAATCAGTCCGCCTTCGACCTGCTGCGTGTAGGACGAAGCTTGTTGTTGAGTTGCTGCAATCGTCACCGACGAACCCGATAGCGATACCGAGTCTCCCGCTGCAATGTCCGATCCTTCGACGATGAGTTTATCCTGTGCGGACAGCTTTACTTTGTCTTCAGCGTTTACTGTTGACCCCGCAGCCACAAGTTCTCCAGAATCGTTGACAACATTATTGGCTCCGATCTTAATGGTGTCGGCCGCTACATCAACGGTTTTGCCCGATAGTTCAGTATCGCGTAGTTCTGCGTCTTTGGACTTTACTTCGAGTTTGTCGACGGCAGAGATCGTTCCGTGAGACGAATTCAGCTCTCCTGTGTTGATCGACACACTGCCCGCGACTATCGTTGATCCTGTATGAGCACCGGATTTATTGCCTGCCTGATAAATCACCGGCACCAAGACGTTTCGTCCCTGAACATCGCTTTCAACGTACCAGACCAAGTCGCCCGTCAAGGATGCAATTTGTTCCTGAGTAAGCGCTTTGCCGATCTCAAGTCCGAGTTCAGAGCTGGCAGCAACGGCATTGTCGAGCATCACTTTGATGTCGTCTGACGTCAACATCCCAACAGTGTCCATTTCGGAGTAGAGCTGGTTAAGGAAAATGTATTCAAGCTGTTCGTTGCCAATGACGCGGAACACAATTTCTTCATTCTTCGTGTTTCCGCGGACAGCCTGCTCTAAGCCTGACTGCATCTCCTGCCGCTTGAGCTGATCAAGCAAATAGGAAAAACCGTAATTGTCGTCGTGAGAGGCTTGGTCATCGCCCGGCTTAGGTTGAGTCTCGAACTCGAAATGAATACCGTCGCCGTCGGAGTCAATGTCTTCGTTAATGACGATATCAAAGAAGCCTGAGTTCAGAATGGCGTCAATTTGTTGAGCAATCCAGTCCGGATCAATGACAGCATCGGCTAAGGTGGATTCAACCATAGCGAAATTCTTGTCGAGCGACCCCACCAACCCTTGATTAAACGTATTGCTTTCAAAATTCGCTGAACCTTTGGCGGCTATTGTTGCCGATTCCTTTGGCAGATACACTACCTTGGCGCTCATATTCCACTCAGATACAGGCGGAATAAAGCGCAAGCCGGCATAGTCAGCTCCGAACAAAAGCGATAGGTACTGCTTTATCAAGGCATTCTGCTCGGCAGCATTTTTGATCGCATTCCAAGTTCCTTCGCGTTGGTGATCTTTCTCGTTGGTGCCTGCAAAGTAAACAAGCACGTCGTAGAGATTCGTGCCGCCGCTGAAATACTGCGAGCTGTGTGTGTTCCATGATCCCAAAAACTCTTTGCCCTGTACACCGTTTTCGAGTTTGATTTGTTTGAGCAGGTCCACTACGTATACGCTCTTGTTAGGCGTGACGTTTGAAACGTTACCCCATGACGCCAAGTCCTTGCCGGCGACAATCTTTCCCTGATTCGTAATTGAGGCGTTGCGATTTTTGCTCTTGGAATTGATGTAGATGTTGCCTCGCGATTGCAACGATGCTTGCTTTAGGGTAAGCAAGTTAAGCCACGTATTGACATGACTCAGATTTGTGTGCATCTGCCAGCGTTTGAAGGCAGTGTCCCCATAGTCGGCCCAACCGGATGCGTAAATCGTCAGAGATTCATCTTGAACAACATAACCATCCAATTGCGCTAGGTTCGAGAGGTTGTCTGATTCAATGTAAAGATCACCTTCGGAAAAAATGTATGCCTTGTTGGTGAGTTCAGGCGCGTTGAGTTCCATTCTTGCGCCGCTTTCGACGGTGCCGTTGTTTGAGAGAATGCTTTTCGCATCAACTGTAAGGTCACCGGCGGCATACAGATAGCCATTGTTCTCGACTTTCTGAGCAGTCAATTCAAGATCTTTCCCGGCAGCAACCGTGTCGTAAATCATTAGATCCTTGTCGGAATTGATCTCAATGCTGCCGCTGTTTTCAAGCTTCTTTCTGATGTTGGCGGTATTCTTCACACTCACGCTGAGAACACTTTCACCATATGCCTTGCCGAGATCCAAATCGACTGCCTGGTCTGTGTTGCGATAATCGAAGGCAAGCGTATCTCCGGCCGTTATTGAACCGGCATTTTGCATAGTTTTATCGATGGAAACAGAGACATTCTCTGAGCCATGGATCTGCCCGTTGTTAACGAGTTTGAGCACATCAACATCAATATCTTCCGATGACTGGATGGTGCCGGAATTTTCCAGGACTCCGTCGAGCATAAACTCAATGTTTTCAAGCGCCGTTGTTATCCCGGCGTGCCGTACTCCTACGCCGGATTCCGTGCTGATAAAAGCGATGGACTGTGAGTACATTGAACCCAAGGCGTGACCGTCAATGGCCAACTTGGGTTGAGCGTCATTTGAATTTCGGCTTTCCGTGATCCGAGGGTTTAGGGCATCAGACAAATCAACCGTGTTAAGTCCGGCAATCAGATTTGTTTTCTCAAGAAAAACACCTTCTCGAGATGAACTGATGGCGCCGGCAATGTCCATGCTTCGAGAAATAATGTTGAAGTAGTCGCCGTCTAGAACGACTCCATTTTCTCCAATGGAGACCGGAGCGGAAGACGACACATCCACAATACGATCTCGCACTGCACCGGTGGTCAGTGTCACACCTGCCGCATTGATAAATCGCATACCGTTGAGCATCAGACCGTTTTCATTTGCAAAAATCAGATCAGCACGTGAGCCGAACACCTCAAGAGCACCGGACATACTGGACGCTTTGCCGGATGTGATTTCGCTGATAATCGTCTGGGCTGTTGTGCCGTTGAAATTAGGGTTTGCCTGAACTGTCGAGCCGATCTGACTTTTGCCCGTTTCAGTTGAGTTGTTGAAAATGACGTTGCCGTTGATGTCAAACTGCGTGTAGATGTTGTGTGAGACACCGTTTTGATTAGGTTTGGCGATGTTGACAACATCCGTGCCATTGGCAGATTGAACCAAATTTGTCGAGCTGTTTTTGATGACGATAGCGTTGCGACTGCGCAGATCCGCTGCTGTTGCGGGAGGCATGAAAATCGCGTTTAACGCATTGAGAACGGCCAGACTGCTGGAAAGAAGGACAAATTTTCTGCTCATGATGATCTCACGATTGGTTAAGAAGACTGGGCAAGAAAAATGTCTCGCCTGAAGCTAGGGGGGCTTCCCTGCCAATGGCTCTGTCGGCAGGTCCATTCCAGTTTCTGAACCTTCATCGAAACATCGAAAAAGTACGCTAACCGGATGCGTCATGCGAAACAAGACCCTTTCAAGTTACCGATTTGTACGTAAGCACCATTGATTCATATCAACAAATAAATCGATTTGTTAAAATCAAAATTTGTTTATAAGTGCTTGATTATTCAGGAAAATTTTCTTCTAGAAGGGGCGTCTAGAGCCATTATTTTGGGACCTAGAGCATTGAGCATGGTTTTCTCAACCTTCCAGAAACCGAAGACTTCGGAGGTTCGGTTTCAAATAACGCATTACCTATAGATCAGAAAGACGATTTGTGAATCGGAAATTGTGACAACTAAATAACACTGCGTTGAAGCGGTTGACAATTTGCTGATATTTCAATGAACGAATCTGTATCGGTGAGTTGTGTGCATTCAGGCTTTCAATCAACTGAAAACCGATCTCTGACTCATTCGAGCTGTCGATCATGATGCGTGAACCTTCACCATGGAAAAGTTCCCATACACAGCGTTCCTGACTGACATTTTTGGCAGACCAGTCCGTTTTTCGTGGTCTATTCTGAAACAAACTCAGTTTCGAACCGCCACTTTTTGGGGATTTTGTGCCATACAATCAAAGCGTTTTTGCAGGACAACTACTTTTTCAAGCAAAAACAAATCGATTGGCCTCGGCGAGTCTGATACCGGTCTGACATTTACCTTCGCGTGTTAAGTGCGGCCTTCCCGTCAACAGCTGAGGCTTGATTTCCACCACTTAAGGCAACGTCCGAAGTAAGGATTCTGCTTTAACCAACATACTGTAGATCCATGAAAGTCCTTTTGCCCCCCCCCGGCCCACCCGCCGCTGAAACCTCATTCAGCCTCCGTTAATCCCGCCTCTCGCTTACCGAAGCGAACCTACCGCAAAAGTCTCATTGCGTCTGCGCTGATCAGCGCGCTCTTCTCTTCTTCCGTTTCTTTTGCCCAGACTCCGACGGTGCCCGACTTCCCGGACGCGGGTATTTGGGACGTTCCCTGCACGGGTACTGACTGCAAACGCTTCGATCAAGTATCAGTACTGGAAGCAGGCTACGCCGTGGATACCGGAGAAGGCGCAAACAAAACTAATACCATCCTCGGGAAACAGACCGTAAGAGGCAACGTCAGCAATCAAACCCTTATCGTTGAAAGCGTTCCGAATTCTGGTCAAGGCGTGGACGTTATATACGCCGGCTCCACTTGGTACTCCAAAACTGCCAATAACGCCGCGACGGGAAACGACAACACGTTGTTCATTAACCTCAACAACAAGGATGGAACAGCTCTAAAACTCAATGGCGCAACCGGATCGAGCAATGTCACGGTATCAGCGTCGGCTCATCAGGGCGGTGAAGCCAGCTCCAACACATTGCTGATCAAAGACTCGTTTCTCGCGCACGGGACCGACGCCTCCAAGCGCAATCTGATCACGTCAGCTTATGTCTACAGCCAAATGGACGTAGATCGAAATGACGGTGAAACAGTAGCCAACTTCGATCAGAACCGAATCATCATTGAGAACTCCGATATCAAATCGGGCGATACGCACAACATCGCCATCATGGGTGTATACCTAGGCGGCAGTCTCGGCACCAATCACAGTGATTTATCTCCATTTGAGGCCAATCAAAATGCCGTCTTCGTCAAAAGCAGCGACTTAGATATCAATTCCCTGTACGTGACTTACAACGCAGGAACGAACCCCATGGATTCCTCTGCCTCAGGCAATGTTCTGTGGGTTGAAGATACGAACTTAAACGTCAACTTCATCAAGTCTAGAGATGCTTCCGGCAAGAGCGCCATCGGTAGCGTATCTATTGTCGGCACTCAAGCCTTTAATGAACAAAACGACAATGTTCTACACCTGAAGAACACCAAAATAGAGCTTGACCAGACCAGCTTACCTGCACAAGCCGTTATTGAGGGCAACGCCAACCTGACCATTGCCGCCACACGCGGTGGGGACAATGCCGAAAACAATCTGACGGAACTCATTGACGTCAGTTTTGAGGTGATTCCCTCCGTCGCAGATCTCTCCAATAGCGGTGGCCTCATTCGCATTGCTACGAGCTCGTCCACCTACAATTCGTATGCGCCAACAAGAAGAAATGCCAACAACACGACCCGCATCGTCGGAACAACCGATACGCTTGACTGGACTCTCGACGGCAGTCGTCATTTCGAAGTCACCGGCGGTTGGACTTTATTGACTCCCGATGCCGTCGATAGTTCGACCGCTGCACAAGTCTCGGCAATCAACAATCTCGCAAGCGTTCAAAACGTCAAATTCCGCACGGCATCCATTTACGGAGGCTACGTCCAGAGTGCCCACGATTTCAGCGCCGCTTATCCGGACAACTTAACGGGCACGCCAGAAGTCCGATCAAACCAGGTTCAATTGATTGATGTTCAGGTCACAGACAACGTTGATGTTGCGGGCGGCCGTACCCACCAGGGCAACGCCTCTGAAAACACCGTGCTTATCCAAGGCGGTTCCTACGCCCGTGCCGAATTGAACGGCGGACTGGTTGACAATGCAGGTTCCGCTGACGGCAATACGATCACGGTTACGAACACCAAGCTGGGAGTCGGCAGCGTGATCTACGGCGGCCGCGTCCAGGCAGCTGACGCCAACGGCTCTGCGATCAATAACTCGGTCATCATCGGAACAAACGTCACCGGCACGGACGGCGGAGTTTTGCTGCTTGACGCCTTGTACGGCGGCTATGCAAAACCCACTTCCGGAGATCCGTCCAATGATTACACCGGCAATACCCTCTACGCAGCCAGTCGTTTTGTCACCCAAGAGCTTGGCGGCTTCCAGCACTACCACTTCGTTGCGACTCAGGAGCAGCTCGAAGCCGGCGCACTGATCGAAGTGACCGGCAGTAAGGCTGTGGTTCTGCAGGCGGACGGTGATCAGCACTCGACCGTCGCTATCGGCGGTACTGACATCACTTTTGAAGTTGGTAGTGCCTACACGTTGATCGACAGTGCTGCAGGTTTTGAGGACTTAACCGGCCAAAAACTCACGGCTGGCACAGATTTATCCGGCATCAAAACCGACATGGTTGTTGAGTCTCTACCCTCGGTCATTCGCATCGATAAGACGACGTTTACAAAGGACGACTACGACCTGAGCATCATTGACGGCGCAAACGGTGACCAGTCCCTTGTCATCGATATCGCTGGTGGCGGATCGACCTCAAGCGAAATCAATTCGGAAACGGACGCTCTTATGGAGTCGTCCCTTTCCACGTTGACCACTCACTTCGCAGCCGACGACCTCTTTGTCGATGCCATCTTGAGAAGCCGCGACGGCAAGCGCGACGGTCTCTTTACTGCTGCCCGCGGCGGCAAGTGGAGCTACGACACGCGCACCCGCATCAAGAACAACATCGTCTCGGGGCTGCTCGGCTACGGTGCGAAGCTCTCGAACGATCTAACCATGGGCGCCTTCATTGAAATGGGCCACGGTAGCTACGACACGCGTACACATGTGGCGGGCAGCACGAAGGCCGGCGGCGGCAGCCACAACTACGGCGGTCTGGGCGTGTTCGGCGACTATGCCGTGCCGACAGTTGAAGGTCTGCACTTTACCAGTTACCTCAAGGTCGGTCTGCTTCGCAACGAGTTCAACTCGAACATTGCCGGAGCCAATGTTGACTACGACCGAACCGGGGTCTACTGGGGCGCACATCTGGGTACCCACTACGACTGGGATCTGACGCAGTCGATTCGCTCGCGCGTGTTCCTGTCCTACTTCTATGACGGACAGGGCGACGAGAGCTTTGACATTGCCGGCGAAGGTGATGTGGGCGGAGCGCACGTGAGCTACAACGCCATTCACGCGCACCGCGTTCAGTTGGGTTCGATGTTCGAGTTTGCCGTGAGCGACACCTGGCGTCCCTATCTCGGCCTCACCTTCGAGCAAATCCTCGCGGCCGAAGCCAAAGGTACCGCAACGGATGCCCAGGGCACTATGGATCTCAACAGCAGCGATCTCGAAGGAAGCACGGGCATTCTGTCGGCCGGCTGGACGTACCAGGACGGCAACTTCTCGACCGAGTTGGGTCTGACCGGCTACGCCGGCACTCGCAATGGCGTGAGCGGCCAGATCCAGGCCAACTGGAAGTTCTGATCTTCCGTCGGGAGGCTCGGTTCACGACATACCGGAACGAGGGGCTTCGTTTTCCGGACACGGATGGGTGAATCGAGCCTCCCTCCGGAGGTTTGAAACTGACTTCGATTGGGGTTTCCCTAGTCTCTTCCCCTTTCTTCACTCACCGTGCTCTTTCAACCGGAGTAGCAAGAAGCTCTCTGTTGAAACAGGCACGGAAAACTTTCACTTTTCAAGGAGAAATGATGACCTATACCGATCTGATCAAAGCCGTTTCAACGGACGCCAACTGCTCTCAGACACTTGTGAAGCAAATCATCGAAACCCTAAGCAATCACGTCGCCCGTGAAGTCCGTGCCGGCGTACCGCTTCGCATTCCCGCTCTGGGCACCTTTTCCTCTTCAAAGCGTGAGGAACGCCTCGGCCGCAACCCCGCTACGGGTGCTCCCGTCGTGATTCCGGCAAAGGTGATGGTGAAGTTCCGTGCCGGCAAGATTCTTCAAGACAAGGTGGAACAGTAATTCAGGCTAATAAAGCTTTCGGTTGCCTGCATCGCCTCGAAAGGTTGGGTTGTATTTTCGTGCGCGAGGCAGGCAACCGTCTCTCAAAAACAACCTGCATAACAAGAAAGAAAGGGGCTAAAAGGTGGCGAAAGTTTTGTTGATTCGGTCTGCGCCGGTGACGAAGTCCGTCAACAACAGACAGGGACGCAACGTCCGAAAAATAAGCGCGGAACTCGAAGGCAGATTCAACAACCTCAGCATTCCGCTCACTGTGCGCGATGTCACCGCCAATCCGCCCTCGCTCGAGCCCGAAGACGTGCAACAAATCGCACAGGAAGTCCTGCTTGCCGACGCGATCGTGCTTGAGTGCCCGATCTTCGTCTACGGTGTACCTTTTCCGCTTCGCGTCTGGATGTCAGCGCTGAAGCGCTCGGGTCGCATGCAGCACCAGTCCGCGGTTCGTGCCTACAGCGCACTCAAAACCAAGACTGTGATTTTTCTGGAATCCATCTCGGAAATGTACGAATGCATGCTCAAGCAGATCGCAGCCGAGCATCTCGCAGATCTCCAAAACAAGTGGAAGGAATTGGGCGTTGAGCGATTCGAATCTGTCAGCCTGGTGCTTGACAGCGGCATGACAGAACTTGAGGAAGCCCGCCGATGGAATCAATGCGCACAGGACATTGCCGATCTGGTGAAAAAGCTTCAGTGGCGCTGGAACAGAAATACGGCATAGCACATGACAGAGATAGAAGTTGCATAGCCGGAAGCTAAGTTTGGTGCTCTGGGAGGACTAATTTGAGTCCGATACCATGAAACCCGTCCAAACACTAAACATTGAAAAACGGAGAAGAGAAATGAAAAAAGTATTGATAGCGACGGCCTTGTGTGCTGTGATGAGCCCGACGGCAATGGCTGCCGGACCTGCGGGTTTCGAAAATAGTCCGGGTGCGTACGGACAGCCGCAGGGCTTTTCATTGAATGAAATTGCTGACATTGCAACGCTCAAGCGCAATGCGTACGATGAGCAGCTTGTTACGCTCAAAGGTCGTTTTACGAGACAGCTCACCAAAGACAAATATGAATTTACGGACGTTAAGGGACAGACGATTGTTGTGGAACTCGATGACGATCGCAACTGGTCCCACATTCGCAAAGATGCGATGGTGGAGATTCTTGCGGAAGTCGATAAGGACTTCATGAGCATTGAGCTTGAGTGTATAAATGCTCGATTGCTTGACAAGTAATCAGTAGAGCAAAAAATCAGTTAGCAATAAAGCAGCCTCTTGGCTGCTTTTTGCATAGGGATAGTGTTTCTGCTGTCAAGCGTCCTTTAAATTGCCCTCCGAGAAGGTGCGGACAATTTTCAGCTCACTCTTAGTCATCGGGCCACGGTCCGTCATTACCACTGTGACTGCTTCGGTTCTCAGACGAAAGACATCCGGGTAGTTCGGATCAATCTACGGCTTACAGCCAACATCAAAAGAAAAGCCTCATTGTTTTTCCCTCAAATTTGCCCGCGAACCTACCATGACCTACCAACAAGTAGCGGCAGGTGGTAGGTTATTGGTAGGTCAATCCATCGGCAATCGTTCCTTGCTCCATCACCAAGGTCGTGATGCGATTGCCAACACAGAACGCTACAAACTCCGAACAGGTTGCCTGACGGTCTAAATACCCTGACACTCGTGTCACCAAATTCGCTGCAGGTCAACAATTCTGGGCACTAGACAAGTTGCGGCACATGTAAACTCAATCGTACAATGCCGTATTTATATCCTATTGACGATGCAACCAGGAGATAGCATGACCAAACGATATTACCCTCGGGGGGGGGGCAAATTACCTTAATCGCCACGCAAAAACCCTCCTCGCTTCCGCTCTGATTCTCGCCTTCAATTCCGCTCAGGCAATCGTTTTAACTCCTCCTAAAAACATTGGGGATTGGCAAGGCCCTGGTGAATGGTATACGAACGAAAACGACGATGAGATTAACCAATTCCGCTTACAAAACGGTACAAGTGCCTCTTTTGATGGTGTAGACGCTGAAATCAGCCCCCTCATCACCAATTCGGAATTTTTCGTTTCTGTCGAAAACAAATCATCTCTCACGATTACCGGAACAACAAAGGTTACATCGATTTCAACAGAGGAAAGTGACAAAAATGATCGCGGAACATATACATTCCGTGCAACTGACGGTTATATTCACTTCAAGGGAAATGTCGACGTCATAGTGACTCATCATCCTGACGTTTCAACTAAGGAGATTGGTGCAAATATTTATTACGCTCAAAATGACGGAACAATCGAAATCGGGGATGAGGGGACCACAACAAAATCCTGGGTCATAGCTGCAAAACCCGATTTAATCAGTGCTAAACGTGGCGGCAAAGTGAAAATCAAGTCCACTCACAACATGTTGGTCGGTTCCGTCGACATGGTTCAAAAACCAGATGGTTTGGAAGATATACCCAATATAAAAGCTGGCTCTGTCACCGGTACGTTCTCCGGGGAAGATTCATATTGGTTCGGTGATGAGCAGAGCTTTAACAACATCTCAAAAGAAATAGTAGATAAACTGAAAAAATTTGGCGGAGAGGATGTTGCGAACTCAATTGACAAAATTCTCTCTGCTGAAGAGTTCGAATTTACCTTTCAAAATGGCGCCCAATGGACTTATCTTGATGCATTTAACGTAGATGCCTCAAAGTTCCATCCATTACTATCTGGTCCGCTATTTGAAAATAAACGCATCTCAAAAATAACTTTGCTCGACGGTGGAATTATCAATCTCTTTGATAAAGATATCCTTGAAAAATTGACAAAAATCGGACTATGGAATCTTCTTGACATTGATAAAAATACGCTCCATCACGACTACGTCCGTATCGGCGACCTTAAGGGCAACAACGGCATCTTCCGTCTGGATCTCAACTCGGATGACCGAACCCAAAGCGACATGATCTTCATTGAAGGTGCCAGCGAAGGTCGCGGATTGGGTTTGCGATTTTTGCGTCATATTGAGCGAAACTCCTTATTGCTTTTCATGGTGCCCGGTGATACTGACAACATCGGTCGTGAATATGAAATTTTGCTGAACGAACTGAAACAGTTCAATCCCGGTATGCTCGATAAACATCGCGTATTGGCTGTGACTAAAAGCGATTTGCTCGATGAAGAATTGATGGAAATGCTGCGTGCTGATTTGCCCAAGGATCTGCCGGTAGTTTACATTTCTGCTGTGACAGGTTATGGCCTGCAAGAATTGAAAGACATTCTTTGGGAAGAACTGAATAAGGAAAGCAATAAGATAGAGGACATTGTTCACCGTCCGAAAGACGTGACCCGTCTGCAACAGGAACTCAAGGACATGGGCGAGGATGAAGAACTCGACTATGAATATGAGGAAGACGCTGACGACGAAGACGATGATCTCGACTATGAATACGAAGAAGAGGATTGGGAGGAAAAATGAT
>OOIG01001510.1_pt1 | contig 17160 bp, 13 predicted proteins | sample 1692091 | NCBI WGS metagenome assembly OOIG01 (sample SAMN06348188, study PRJEB24527) | human gut metagenome | biome: human gut; feature: ankylosing spondylitis patient; material: feces | host: Homo sapiens | place: China | collected 2015-10 | reverse complement strand
TTTTCTCTTTCGAGAAAAAGGCACAATTCCTGTTTTTTTTCATACCTTTGTTTAAATTTAGATTTAACATGCATCTGTTACCAGCAGATGTTTCGTTCCACAAGAGGAATTTACCAGATTCCTCTTGTCGTTTTTTATATACTTACCGTAATTACACGATTTTTCTCACTGAATTTGACTTCACTACTTTTCTCCAAAATACTCAACATCGTCTGGAAATCACTATATCGAGGAAGATTCCCCTTGAACACGATCTTTTTGGCTTCCTCCAACGTCTGCCCGTTAAACACGAACATGCCGTCTTTCCACGCGCACTCCTTTCGCACATCCACCTCTCGCACCACCATCCCTCTATCCGCCACGTCCAGACAAAGTTGCTCCCCGGGATGCAACGCCACGCTTTTCCCCGTCTTTTTATCCTTCACCTGCACACTTCCCCGGGCTAGGGTCGTGTAAGTCATTCGTTCTCCCTCGTGCGCATACACGTTAAAGGCCGTTCCCAACACCCGAATACTTTGCTCCCGGGTTTCGACGATAAAAGGTCTGGCAGTATCCCGCGCCACATCAATATACCCCTCTCCTTCCAAATACACCCGTCTCTCTTTGCCGGTAAAAGAAACCGGGAACTTCAACTTGGAATCCGCGTTCAACCACACGCGCGTTCCATCTCCGAGCACGATATCGTACTCTCCCCCCTTGGGAACAACCAACTCATTATAGACAACCGTCTCACTCGTCTTTTGACCATTCTCGTAAACCACGCCCGTCCCCTCTTTCCGGACAGTCTCTCCCGAAACAAGCGTCAAATTTCGGGCTGACATCGTGTCCAAAAGAATCTCTTTCCTATCTGCCAATATCAGTCGGGCCGTATTCACCCCGGGTACGATAGCATCCACCCGTGCCAACGGCGGCACCTCCGCCTTTTCCCGCACACTCCACCATATCCCCGCGACAAGCAATGGCAATATAACCGCCGCGGAAGAAAGCACCACTCGCCGCCACGCCAACAAACGTCTCTCCTTTTGACGGAGAGGCTTCACCAAGCGATCGTATCCTTTCTTCTCATCCACCCGCTCGATCTCCTCCAGCAAATCGAGGGCTTCTTTCAATTTTTCATCTTCTATACCCGGCTCCATATCACTTTAATTCTTTTATCATTTCATCATCTTTTTATATAAAACAATTCAGACACGAAAAATACGTAAGCCCATTTGAAAAAAAATACATTTTTTCATGTTCTCATTTTATTAGATTAGACATATAGTTTATTAAAATTCAATTTCTGATAATGATTGTGTTACCTACTCTTTCTTCTTTCAAATTCATAAGGAAACAGATTTTGAGAATAATATCATCCAACGCTTCCTCCTGACGAATGGTACCACTGAACGGAGAAGTTTCGTCCTTACCTTCATACACTATATTAGCATGATACATCTGATTAATGATAGAAATGAGGCGGTTAAGCGGCATAGCGTCAAACTTGAATTTACCATCCTGCCATTCTATATTTTCAATCTTCCGTATTCCTATTTCCGCATTAACTGAGTTATAAAAAATCTTTTCCATGGGCTTCATTACTATCTGTTTGCCGGTCGCCTCTACATTAAACTCAACACAACCGTTGAACAGCGTAATCTCATTATTTCCCGCTTCTTTTTTATCTACTAGAAACCGGGTACCTTTTACTTCGATAAAGGCTTTATCAATATAAACTTTGAAGGTGTTCCCATGCTGCTTACGTACATGGAACATGGAACTACCCTCCAACCATACTCTTCTGTCTTTATTGAAGTTCTTGGCAAAACGGATGGAACTATTCGGATACATCCATACTTCAGAACTATCGGGCAACTGATACAACATATTCCGGGTGGCTACTACCTCAGCAAATTCTTCTTTAACGAAGAAATCACTATTCACATAAAAAAGCCAACCTCCCAAAACTGCGACTAAAGCCACACAGGCTGCTGCCAACGGATAATAGAACTGTCGAATTGACTTACGTTTCGAACGTACTTTATATTCTTTGACTATTTTAGCCCAAATATAATCTCCGATTTCCGGATCTACTCTTTCCGAGTTTTCCGCTATCGGATTTTGTTCCTCCCATTGCACTTTCATTTTGCGCTCTATCATATCTATTTCGGACAGATCCTTTAATTCGTCTTTTTTCAGTCTGTCTGAAAATAATTTTCTAATTAATTCACTTTTATAACTCATTACTTTTCTCTATTATTTGTTATTCTATTATTAAATACACATCAAAAATTGGAGACCCTGGTGAAAAAGCAATTTTTTTTTTAGAAAGTATTTAGCTAATTTTGTCCCAAAAAGATAAAATGATATCTAAAGAGTTGATTAGAAGGTTTAAAAATGGAGATGAAGATGCTTTTTCATTTCTATATAAACATTACTGGGAAAAGGTCTATGGCTTTACCCGGCTTTATCTAGTTTCTTCTGAAGATATCGCAGAAGTGGTACAAGAGGTTTTCATCAAACTCTGGGAAGCAAGACATCTGATAGATGAAGAGCAGCCTTTTGAAGGGTTTCTTTTTATCATTACCCGTAATATGATTTTTAATTATTCACGCAAAAAATTAAACTACTCATTTCTGAAAGTTACTGTTCTACAAGCAATGGAACAAGAATATGAAGAAGAAAATAAGTTGGAATTATCCGATTTAAAAAAGTATCTTTCAGTACTAATATCACAATTGCCTCCACGGCAGCAAGAAATCTTTCGCATGAGCCGGGAGCAAAACTTAACCTATAAACAAATTGCCGAGCAATTGTCTATCAGTGAAAAAACTGTAGAATATCATATGGGATTGGCATTAAAATACTTACGAAAAAATCTCTATTTGCTTTCTCTGTTTTTGTCTGTTTAAACACAATAAATACACATTAATTCCTCCAATCAATCTTGATTGAAGGAATCCTGATAATATCATTGATAATTGAAAAATTCTGTTGGTATGCTTTCTGTTTTATAATTAATAAGAAGCTGTTGCCGGAATGCCGGCTTTCTTAATCAATTCTACAATCCGGTCCAACTCTTCGTGAGTTGCCTTCTGCAAATCATGATCAGGGGTTTCACGGTCAATCGTGTAAATCATCACTTGCCGGGGCGCGATTTCTTTCACCGCCTCCAACCAGGGAAGTACAAACTTATCTGAGGTATTGTCCATATCCTTTCCCAGGTAACTCCCTTTGAGAAACATAGTTTGAATGATACAGTTTCCTTTGAATTCTTTCATCTTCTCGATAATCTTCTTTACAGAATATTTTCCATTCGGACGATCTAACCGGTGAATGTATTCTTCATCCACTGTATCAAGTTTCAAGATATTATTATCTATCTTATTCAGTGCATCAAATACAGCAGGGCGGTCGATAAATGTAGAATTACTTAATACACTGACTTTCGCTTTCGGAAAATACTTGTCCCGAAGTGCAAGAGTATCATCTATGATTTCCGGGAAATGGGGATGTGCAGTCGGTTCACCATTTCCGGCAAATGTCAGTACATCGGGAGCAGGACCATTTGCCTGCATATCTTTTAGTTTTTCTTCAAGGGCTGTACGAACCTCTTCACGGGTGGGAAGAAGCTTCTTTGTACGATGCTCGGCATTGAAGCCGCATTCACAGTAAATGCAATCGAACGAACAAACTTTACCGTCGTCCGGTAATAAATTTATTCCCAAAGAAACACCCAAACGGCGGGAATGAACAGGACCGAAAATGGGTGAAGGAAAAATTACAGTCATCTTTTTATTGTTTAATTAGCTACAACAAAGATAACTCAAAAAACTCCAGGTTATTAATTCTATTGAACATTTTTTAATGATGTTCTTCATTCGACCGGTATACTTCCGCAAAACATTCCCCTGACTATAACTGCACTGCCATTACTGAAAGAATGCCTTACTTTAACTTCTTACGAGGAGACAGGTGTACTACTTTTCTCAATAAGTCGATCGTAAAATTGAAATCACTGAAAAACTGTATACCTATCGATCCGTCTACATCGGTATGATTTGAAGAATCACCGCCCGTTGAAGCTTGAAGAGTGACAGGTACATTTTTGCTCACTACACTGCCCACTTTTAATGAACGTGCATGACCATAAAAAACTGGTGTTGAATGCCCCAAACTCACTGTCGCCCCACTTCCCTCGGGTTTGAATCCGCTCAGTAACAGCCTGTTTTGACGAACAAACCGACTAAAAGCTATCAAATAATAATTAGCTCCCGTATCCATTATAAAATTACCCGAAATACTTTTATCCCCGGTCAGATTCAATGCGGAAGGTAACATGATAAGGCTCGGTACCCTAAGGGGGATCATACGTCCTTTCCTCTGAAAGATATAATCACCGAAGGTATAAAGCGAAATAGTTTGCGTATCAAAATTCACTTCAGTGATATATTTTCTTATCAGATTCAGCCCGATGATGCCATCCGTACCGTTACGCACCCTCTCGAAAATTGCAATATTCTGCTTTTTCAATGATAAACTGTCCGACAGACGAAGTACATTATCGGCAGATATCTGCACCGTTTTCCGTCCGCCTACAACACTCGCTTCTTGCGAATGACTGACTTTCAGTCCTATGCTATCTGCCAACGAACGGCGGATAGCCATTCCGTCAGCTCCCGTATCAAGCAAGAATGACATCACCCGGGGGCTATCGTTCAAGCGGGCAGACAAAATGATAGAGCCACCCTCTATCCGAAAAGGCAGAACGGCTGCCAACGATGATTTCCGGTAACGGCTATCACCGAACAGCCGATCGAAATAATCGACAAAGAGAATTTTTCCAGACTCATTGAAAGCTATCATGCTCTTCTCTTCTTGTCCGCCGGCCAATGTGAAACGGACCTCCAGACTGGTGACGTTTCCCTTTGTTTTCATCCCCTTCCAGTCGGGTTGGATAGATTGGAAAGTTATACCTTCCATAATCTGTTTCAACAAACCGGATGCAAAGGGCAACGAATAAATGCTGATAGAAAATTCGGGAGCAAAACTCTTTTGTGCAACAGCGATTTCTTTTGTTTTCAAACCGTCTTCCATGTGTTTCAAAGCAAGACGGATGCTGTCTTGATCCGCTTTTCCGTTTGCTGTCAACGGAAAGAACAGAAAGCATATAATTATTTTCAAGTATTTCATAGTCTATTACATTGAAAAAAGGGTACTGAAGGCTATGTATTGGACATATAGATACAACGCGCTGGACATATAGATACAACATGTTGGGTATATATGGCCAACAAACAGGATATATATACCCAACAACTCTGCTATCAATACCCATTGAAGTGCTTGTATATCAGTCTATTGATAATATCGTTTATTTTTTCAATGCGTCGTTCAACACTGCCCGTATCTCGGAAGAAGAAGGACGCGGAGCATCCATATAAAGCAGACTGCCGTCTTTGCCAACCAGCATAAAACGAGGAATACCTGTTATCTTATAAGGTTTGGACAATGCAGGTCCTGCCATGTCTCCGGCAAAAAGCTGTACACCGGGAAGCTGTTCTTTTATCACGAAGTCCTTCCATTTCTGGATATTTTTAGACGCATCGACACTAATCCCCATAAATACAATATCTTTATTGTCTTTATATTCGGCTTCCAGTGCTTTCATAGCCGGCATCTCCTTTTTACACGGACCGCACCAGGTAGCCCAGATATCAATATAGACAACCTTGCCACGAAAATCGGAAAGAGAAATATCATTTCCTTCCGCATTAGGAAACGTCAAGTTAATGATTTCTTTCTTCTCCATACTCTCTCTAAAGTTATCTTCAATACGTTGCCAACGCTCTTTCTGACTGTCGGTGATGAGGAAACTGCCATATTCTTTCTTATATTGTTCCAGTCCCACCTGTGTCTTGCTCATTCCGCTGAACATTAACGCTATTTCTCCTTTAATAGTGTCATTACTAATCATCCCAACGTCTTCTTTCAACATAGCCGAAACGGGATTCTTTCGTTTCTCTCCGGCTGATGAGGAATCAGATACCATGGACTTGAGCATATATGCATTGACAAATAAACGCAATCCGTTGGGATAATTGAGAATGCCTGCAGTACGGGCAATAGCAGGAATATCTATCTGCCGGTAATAATCAATAAAATCCTCCTTCTGCGGATGTGCTGTCCTTACCGTATAAATGAACTGTACAGCATTGAACAGCAAATCATACTTACGAAAATCAGCAAACGTAGTGTCGAAAACCTTATTCTTTGTTTTCTTCACTTTATAAGAACCCAGTTTATCCAGTTTCTCTTCCAACAGCGGAAAAAAGTCTACATACGTACTGTGTTTTCCCATAAAATACACAGCTTTATCTTCCAGAGGAAAAATAAAATCATGCCAACGGGCCATTTCCTTGTTCTCCGCCGTATTCTCTTTTCCTATCAGTTCATAACTTTCGGGTAATATCCGCACATTCAATGGGTCGCCCGGCTTCATATAAAATGTATAACGATTCTGAAATACCGAAGAGGAAGTACCCAACACGAAATACCCTTCCTGCTCTGGGGTAAACGTCATCTGGAAACTACCGTCTTCTCCTAACGCAGAAGTGGCCACTTCCGACAAGTTACCGCCTTCTACAATCTTGAACATTTTGACTGCTTTTGTTTTACCCCTTTCCCACACGCCACTGACAGTAGATGTTTGGGCAAACAAACTTCCTGCACAGATAAACGCAGGAAGGATCATTAATAATAATTTTTTCATGGATTATTCATTTTGAGTATATATATAAAAATCTTTGCAAGAATAGTACTTCGATTTAGCTACCATATTATTCAGTCCGATATAGCGGGCATTCACAGGTTCGGCAAACTTGAAGTACATGTGTTCGCATCGGCTGGGAAGTGCTATTGAACCGAGGCTCACCGAAAGACGGGTAGCATTATAGAGTTCCTCTCCGGCATAAGACAAGTCCATGCTTGCAGGAGACATCGAGCTATTGTTCGCCCTGAGATATATTCCGGTGATATTGCGAACTTCATGTCCCAAATCGATTGTGACACTGGCCGGAACATCCAATACCCAGAAACCTCCTTCGAACATACTTTCCCAACTGCCTTGAGTAAATTTATATTCTTCCGACAGGGCTTTATAACCGCTCCTTTCTGTCTGTCGCACACCAAACGCAGTATCATCGCTTTCAAGCGTGTACCCACCGGATACCGAATTCACTACTAGATAATATACATCTGTACGCATAGTCTTGACAGGCTCTGCCGCACCCGGTGACGTAACCGATTTTATCTTTATGGGGACAAGATAATTATCACCCGCAAACTGCGACGTCTCTCCCTTATAGGCGATATGTCCCGTAGCCGTTGTACTGCCGGCCGGTAACGCAACATCGGCCAATTCCCAGTCACTCACGGCAAGGGTTTTGAAAGCTGTCCCATATTTGCTATTGAAAGCTGCTACCAGACTATTGTCTACTTCCAGCCCGATATTTATATCATTGTCTGACGCAATATAAGCCATAAGCGGCAGATCGTATCCGGTGAAACTTTCGTTTCCTGCAACCATCACACTGTTTTTACCTTCTTCAAATCCCACACCGTTCTCCTGTGTCACATCCAACGTCAGATAAGAGACTCTTTTACTGTAATCTACTTGTGCATCATAGCCCGAAGCCGAAGTGATACGCACCGGCATGATGTATCCGTCCATACTGGTAAACCCGTCCAAAGGCCGGGTCAAGGCAACGGTAAGTGTATCTGCAGATTCCATACTTCCCTCGGGAATGGTCAGGGTCGATTTATTCAACCTGATCCAATTACTTGCAAACCGGTGATAGGATGTTTCATTTTTCTTATTGTATACATCTACCAACAATGTATCAATAGTAACTTTCACCGTCAAATTGCCACCTGCCGGAGAAGTACAATTGACTACCAGTTTGGCAACCAATGTATCCATATTGGCAACCTTACCTTCTACTGTACGTTGGGCATTGAAAGCAAGTGAAGCATACTTATCGCTGATAAATACTTTGTTAGAAGCTTCAGCAGCTGTCTGTTTCTCATAATTGTTGATGTCATCCGTGCATCCTGCAAAAAAGCTGCATGAACTGCAAGTCACCAGTAACAGACATATTATTTTTCTAAGTTTCATATTTTTCATCTTTCTAAATCGTTTAAGGTTTATAATCCATACCTACTATCTTTCCAAAACCTTTCCACGACATCTCTATCGTTTCATCATCATTCACCTTGTGCGTCGCTATGGCAAGTGCACCGGAAGAAGCATTCGGCATGGAATAGAAGTCTATTCTGCCTCCTTCATCCTTTCCTAAGGAACTGTTGTAGGTAGCGATTCCCAAATATTTACTGCTTGTACTGGGAATCATAAACTTTAAAGCGGTTATTTCATTGTAACCTTCGGGAAGAACCGCATCCGTTATTTCTCTAACCACTGCATTGCTACCCGATACGTCGGCATAAAACACCCGGTTATCTTCAGTTGCATAATAGATAAACGCATTGTTGGGTTCGGGAGCGGCAGCAATAAATTTGGCATGGTCAATGCCGGTAGACGCATCAAATATACACGTTCTCAATTTATTATCTTTCGTCACCAAAGCAGTAGTGTTAGACGGTAAACTATACTCAATATATTTAAATGTACCGTTGCTTTGTTTCAGAAAAGCAAAAGAGGTCATTTTACTTATAGTGGTATAGCGTTCGCTCATATACAGCAATCCTTCATTTTTATCATTAAAGTTGAAAATATGGTCGGAAGACTCATCCAGAAAATCTTCGGTAAAGAAGAACGATGTACTGAAATCACTGGAAGAACGGTATGTAGTCTGGCAACTGAATTTATTTTGTTCCTGATTGAAAAACATAGTAATTCTGCTGCCACACGATATAAACGGAGCGGGTTCATAACGTTTACTATCGTATACGGTATTCCCCGTACGATAAGCATTCATCGGATAGGAAAAGAAGTAGTAGACAGGATAAGTGTTGTGCAAATACCAATTCCCCTGTCCGTTATCATCTTTCATATACATATATATATGCGGTTTTATATTACCATTCAAAGCAAAATAACCCACTTTCATCTTTTCCGCTACAATAGGCCGCCCAACTGATACATAGTCTTGATGAAGAGGCGAACCATTTTCCACGGAACTGGATATATCATACGAAGGATCCCAACTGAAATCTGCTACTTTCAAACGTGTCGTATAATGGTCGGTCAGCAAGTAAACCGAACGATTAGAACCATCCGGCTGATATGGATGAGGAGCAGTAGGGTCAGCAAAGATATTGAGTTCATAAGGTTTCACCCCTTCACGTTGCAGGGAAGGTGCGGTAGAAGCCAGTATATTATACTTCGGTATATATTGATTCTGGGAATTCTGAACGATCATTCCCATATCAAATCCATCTTCTTTCTCATACAATAAGACATATCCCTTGTTGAAAGTTCCCGCTACTCTTATACTGAAAATTTGTCGGTAAGCAATATCCGTCACTTTGTTTTTTGCTTCGAAGGCACAAGTATAAGTACTATTCGGAGATCCGATAGGATCAGCTATAACAAAATCAAAGTCTTTACCCTCCTGCAATACATTCCATGCAGAACCGCTTTTATAATACCACGTATAATCCAGATTGTCCGTATTACCCGAAGTTGTATTGAGTTCAGGAGTAATCAACAACCGTTCTCCTACTTCCACTGAATAACTCTCCTGAATGTTAGCAATTTCTGTCACCCGATTGATTGCCTCATAGTCATAATTGCCCTTGTCTTCATTACACGCAAACAGAGACAGTATCCCGGCACATACAATTATTATCCGTAAATCTATTATATATTTCATATCCGTCATCTTTTATTGAATACTCGGTAGAGGAGTCTTGACCTCTTCACCAAACTCATCCACCAAAGGTTCTCCATGTTCTTCTTTATATTTTACTAAGTAACGATTAATCAATGAAATCATTCCAAAAGAAACTTCCCTCGAAAAACGTTTGGTAAACGTTTCCTTACCCGTCGGGTCGTTATCTTCGGGATCAATCTCAAAATATTCTCTAGTCACTCCGCAAGCCTCATATATCACATTCATTTTTGCATTACTGTATGCGCCGAATGTACTTTCTAAGGTCATCGACGAATAAGAAGCCGCCCATAAACTGGGTTTTTCAGCCAGTGCCGTAAAATAAATACTATAAATCAATCCGTTTCGATTGTTTCCTTTATCATATCTGGACGTTGAATAATCCGTATGAAAGTTTTCATTCGAAGCCAACCGGATACGGGCAAACAACATTTCATTATCAACGGCTTCCGTACGTTTCAGCCTTACTTCCACATTACCAAAGATTGAGTTGGCAGGTAGATACGCAGACAAAATCTCTATATCTTCTCCTTCTGTGGCTGTCGATTCTTCAGGTATCATCACTACTTTTACCGCCCGGTCTGTTTCCGAAACTCGTCCCATTAGTTTGATAGGAATCTTAATGATACTGTCGTTTTTCAACGGCCTGTCATATCCCATATTAACAGTGATCTGATCTTCATTTTCTCCAAAGTCGGAAGAGGATGCATCAGCATATTTAAAATAAATTCGAGGAACATCTTCATAAGTCATTAAATCCTCGTCAGCGCAAGATACCATTCCTATCCCAAGAAATAGAAATGTATAAACACACCATTTAAAACTGTTTCTTTTCATATTGAATTTATTTTTAAAGACTAAATTATATATCTGTTTCAATATTCGGAATAGGTATATTATACATTGCACTGGCATTTACTGCCACCGAAGTTCCTCCGTATCCGGGAAACATCTGATCGCTCTTCATCCGCTTATGATAAAAATAAACTTGCCCTTCCCCATAAAACTCCTTATAATATTCACTCTCTATGTGGGAATAGAATTGTTCATCCATATCATTCTCCGTCAAGTAATAAAAGCTAGTCTCCGGAATGCCTCTATGAGAAGAAACAGTGTTCAATAGTTCGGCAGCTGTCTTTTTATCACCATCTTTCAAGGCTGCTTCCGCCTGAATATAATACATTTCAGTAACACGAATCAACGGTTGGAAATCGACCAACGCGGGAAGATTACTATTGGCTGAAATATTAAACTTGTTAGAGATGTAGGTACCATTTTGCGAATAGGAGACAGAACTTCCTCCCTGGTCGTTACTTTCCGTCCACTGCCGGGCACGGACATCTATTATTGCTTTCAGGTTATCACCAAAACCGGAATAGATGTTTTGAACCAAATTATCACGGTCTACTGCATATAAATCGTTTATATCCGTTTTATTATAAAAGGAGTTATAATTGGAAAGCATATCCGGATTGTTGATTCCAAAAACTACTTCATTGAAGAAAGAGTAATCCATATTGGCAAGTACGGTTGTAACATTTGTCCATGAGAACACTTTTCCTTTTTCCCCTATCTGATCAGTCACTACCTTGGCTGCTATAGCCGCATTCTTATAGTCTCCTATATATTGCAATACACGGGCTTCGAGCGCTTTCACCGCATAATAATTCATACGTCTGTTACGATTCTTATAAAAATCACTTATCAGCTCCTTACTAATAGCAGAGTCATCAGACAGAATAGGGTCAGCAGCCAACAACCGTTCCGCCTCACGAATATCCTCCAATAAATAATCCAAATATTCATCGGCAGTGGAGTACACATCTTCTTCATAACCGACATGATTCAGTATCATATCCGTAGTTCTACTATACGGCAAAATCTTATTGATATTCGAACGATCTTCCCATCTGGGGCCGAACAAACGGAAAAGGTCAAAATGAAGATAAGCCCGTAATCCGTATGCCTCACCCATCAATACATCTTTATTGTTACTACCGATAACAGCAGTCGATCCCTCCATGCTTTTCAAAAAATAGTTGATATTGAGAAGCGTATTATATCCGCTTTTCCATATATCGGCAAATATGCTTTCAGCTGCTCCATACTCTTCGGACCGTCCGTTACAGAGGAAAAACAATGTGGCAGACAATTTATTTCCCGACGGTTGTGACGGAGGATAGGTATAAAAGTGCCCCATTGCGTCCAGAGCAGTCTGAGATAAATTCGCCCCGTAAAGGGAGGTAGATATTAATTGACTGTAAAGCCCGTTTAAAGCTCCATGAATACCTGCTTCCGTTTTATACTGGTCTTCTTCCAATACCTTGTCCTTCGGTGCCACATCCAGAAAGTCGCTACAGGAAGTAAAGAAGCCTATGGCTACTATATATAATAAATGTGATATATTTCTTTTCATACTTAATTCTATATTTATTCGTGTATTGTTATCGTTAGAAACGAGCACTTAATCCGAAAGATATGGCTCTCTGGAACGGATAGTCCGTTCCTCTTTCCCGTTTCATTTCGCTCAAGTCGAAGAAATCATTGAATGAAACATTAAACCGCAGGTCTTTCAGGAACAAACGCTTAATCCATTCGTCTCTGGAAAAATCCCAACTGATACGTGCACTTTCGCCACGCAGATAATTGTCGCGTTGAACAAAGCGAGATGAAATCGGAGTCTGGGTAGTTAATGAAATACCCTTGAACTGTGATACATCACCGGCATTCTGCCATCTGCTATACAAAGCACGCTTATCCTGATTATAAGCAATGTTCGATGCAGAAATATTTTCTACCTTGTTAAACAAAGCCGAGTTGAATGCAAACGAACCTAAGTTATAACGTAAGTTGACACTTGCCTGCAAATTCTTGTAAGTAAACGATATACCGAATACACCCCGTATTTTCGGATTGGTATCGGCTATCTTCACACGGTCGTCAGCATTATAATCGAATGTAGGAGTTCCGTTCTTGGTGAGAAATACTTCCTTACCCGTTGCCGGATCGATGCCTAACGAACGAACTGCAAAAAGGGCAGTAGGACTTTCACCATCCTGATACTGTATCATTGAGTTTACATTCAACTTACTATCTACCGAAGAGTCTTTCTTATAGGCATCGTTCAAGTTAGCTAGAGCTTCTCCAAATCCTCCATATACAGATTTATAAGTATTTCCGTTCAAACGGAAGTTCAGCATAATGCGCTTTTCCAGATTTCGTATAGCATACCAACTCACATTAAACTCAAAACCATTAGTATTCAAATGACCGAGGTTAATGGGTAAAGTAGACAAACCGCTGGAAGGCTTTTGCTGAATAGATACTACCAATGGATTGGTATTTGTATGATAGTAGTCCATGGTCAACAACAAACGATTATCCCAGAACATAAGATCAATACCCACAGAGGTCTTCTTTACAACTTGCCACTCCAAATTAGGATTGGCATAACCGGACAAATAAGAAGCAGTACCGAAAATATCGCTACCTGCATAATAACTATATACATTACTTGTCAGGTTACTGACATTCTGATTACCGTTACTACCAAATGAACCACGTAATTTTAATTCCTGCATCCAGTCCCAGTCCTTAGCAAATGATTCCTTGCTGACATTCCAACCGGCCCCTACCGACCAGAATGTCTGGAATTTCTTATCGCGCCCGAAAGAAGTGGAACCGTCACTCGAAAGACTGGCATCAAACAAATAACGATACTTATAGTTATAATTGAAAGTCCCCAGAAAACTTACTCCACGACTAATGCTTTCGCTATATCCGGGTGTCGAATTTTCTTTAAAGGAATAAGCAAAAGAAGGAATGGCACCTACTCCTTTCGGAAAACCGGTAGCTACAAATGACTCGGTATTTGAAGAAGTAGACCTGATTTCAGCGCGGCCATTGAAAGTCAGATTATGATCATTCAAAGAAAGTGCATAAGCGATACCGGTATTCATGGTATAACGCCAACTTCTGGATTTCGATGAGGAATATTCACCTTGTTTGGTATAATCCGACGAAGCATACTTCGTATGAGCCGGATCGGTGAAGTTCATATTGTCAGTGTTGGTTGTATTCAAACTCATTGAGGCCGTCCAACGCAGATTATCAATAATATACCAATTAAGGTTTGTGTTATTAGTAACGGACAGTATTTTAGATCTGTTTTCGGAAGGCAACATAGCATTGTAATATGGATTAGTAGCTGTTATATCGGCATAATTCGCACGTTTATACACATCCAGATCACGAGGGATAGTACCGTCTTCATTAGTAACCGGATAATAAGGATTAGCATTTACAAACTCTGAAAAGGAGCCCCATGCACCATTATTTCCATTTGTTATGTTTACATTCAAGTTATTCGAAATATTAAACTTGTTTTTACGGTAAGTCATACGCATATTTCCTCCGAATGTCTGGCGAACAGAACCTTTCATAACTCCTTGGATATCTTTGAACATAGCACCTATCTGATACAGGAATCCTTTGTCACCTCCTGACACATTCAATGAATGAGATTGTGTGACGGCAGTTTGGATAGGTACTTTCAACCAGTAAGTATCTACTCCTCTTCTCACATTCTCCAAAGCCCGCTGATATTGTGCAATGCTTTCTCTGTTGCCTGACCAGTCATTCAAATCACCATAACGACCGGCCAAGACTTCAAATTCCAGTTTTTCGGCAGCATTCATCATGTTGTAAACACTCAAGTCGGCCCATGCCACTTGCGCATCTCCACTATAATTGATCATCACTTCACCGGCTTTGGGTTTAATAGTTTCTACAACCACCACGCCGTTTGCTCCCTTTGAACCGTAAATGGCAGTGGAAGCAGCATCTTTAAGTAAAGTGATAGATTCAATTCTATTGATATCCAAATCATTAATCTCTTGCAGGCTAGATTCAAAACCATCCAAAATAAACAGAGGTTCATTGGGATTGGTCGTCGTATCATCATAAATTCCGGAAATAGTCATCGTAGTACCACCACGCATGGTAATTCTGGACATGGTATTAGGGTCGGACCCCATCGACATATCATCAGCAACTACGAAAGAAGGATCCAACGTTTTTAAACTTTGAAGCACATTAATATTACCCACAGCCTTCAGTTCCTCCTGATTGACTGTCCTATACGAACCGGTAAACCCCATTTTATTACGTTGGATAATACCTGCCTCTACTACCACTTCATCCAATGCTTTGGTATCGGTTTTCAGTACCACCGACATCTGGGGTTTCGGAGATAACGATTGGGATTGCATGCCTACATAAGATATCTTTATCCGATTGCTTTGAGGCACATTGATAAGTCTGAAATTCCCGTTCGCATCTGTAATGGTGCGAATAGAAGTTCCTTCTACCTGTATGGTTGCACCAATTACAGGTAGTCCGTCTTCTTCAGCAATAATTTTACCTTTTACTTCCGAAATAACATTCTGAGGATTTTTATGTGTAATATTGATGAATTGCCCTTCAATGACATACTTCAAAGGATGCTTCCCAATAATTACCTTTAAAACTTCTTCAATCGAAGCTTTCTCCACCTTTCCGGTAGAATGATAAGAACGAACTTCATCGTAGATAAAAAGTACTTTATATCCCGATAATTTCTGCAAACGTTTAAAAATAGAAGGTAAACCTTCATTTTTAAATTCCATTGTTATTTGCTTTCCATTACCAACTTGTGCCTTAACATAAGGTGAATGGACATAACAGAATAACAAAAGTAAAACAATCAATTTCCATGCTTGTCTTTCCATAAATCCGATTGGTTAAATAAATCTATTTTTTATATTTTATACGAGTTTTATAAAAGAATGGTTACCCATAAACAGATTTATTTTCCAAAAATATTTTTCTAACCGGATTTATTTCTTGCTGAATAGTTGTTTTTTACTCGATAATAAGGCTTTCACCTTCTAAATAGACATGAATTCTTTCCATACGATTTAACAACTCAATCAAATCAGAAACTTTCTGTTGACGGTTTGCCAGAAAATGCATACGCAGATTCATTATCTCACTGTTTCTATATCTATATTATACCATTTACCTATTTCTTTCATCATATCCACCAATGCTACATCGTCGAAATAAAAGAATCCCTCCTTCCAATACAAGAATGTTTCCGTATCAACTTCATCAACGGCAAATGTTCCGTCTGAAACGAGTTGTGCACTTTGTCCCGGCTTCATTTCTACAGTTTGTAAACCACAGGTATCACTGACGGCAACTTTTCCTTCGATTAAGGTAACACGGACATTGTCGGGGGTGTAGCTACACATATTAAATTCTGTTCCTAATACTCGAACCTGAACATTTCCACTTTTTACTATAAAAGGATGTTCAGTATTTTTGGTTACATTAAAATAGGCTTCCCCTTCCAAAGAAACAACTCTTTCTTTTCCTTTAAACACCGTAGGATAAGACAAGCGACTGTCCGAATTTAAAAGTACTTCAGTCCCGTCAGATAAAACTACCTTAAAAGTTTCTCCTCTCGGTATACTTAATCTATGTATCTGTACTTTTTTATTTCTTATTTTCTTATTCTCAGTCTGAATAGTATTATAAGCAATCTTCTGCGGTGATAATTTCACCGTAGAAGAGGGAAGTGATTGCACTGCTTTTTTCAAAGGTTCAACTTTTTCTTCACCGGCAACTTGCAAAGTAACTTGCTGCGGGGCGTGGTCTGCCTGAAAAACTTTAATACTTTCTATATCCGATTCCGGAGAAAAGGACATCATACGTAAAACCAGTATAATAATGATTGTTGCCGCTACTCCTGCAACACTTGTCCATAAAATATAGAGCTTTTTATTTCGCCTGTCCAGATGTTTTCGATGAAAATCAGCTAAAGCCTGCTGTGTATTAATAGAAAGTGCATTTTTTTCCATTTGCATTCCTATTACAGCTTCTGCAATATCACTGCAGGTCTGAAAGCATTCCTCATTCTCTCTTAATGCCTGCAATTGATCGGAAGTAATATCAGAAACATTTTCCATTATTTCCAAAGCTTCCTTTTCCGACTTATTTATATATGTATTATTTTCATCCATAGATTATTCATTAGATATATAATATACGTTTTAAAATTCATTTTGGTTACCTTTTTGGCCTAATTCTTCACGAAGAATACGCAAAGCTTTTACTATATTCTTATGAATAGCAGCCACGCTTACATTGAGTTCCTCGGCCACTTCCTTATATTTTTTGTTATGGATGTAACATGCTTCCAAAATGTAATAATTATACGGAGTCAGCT
>OOIG01001501.1_pt1 | contig 17206 bp, 16 predicted proteins | sample 1692091 | NCBI WGS metagenome assembly OOIG01 (sample SAMN06348188, study PRJEB24527) | human gut metagenome | biome: human gut; feature: ankylosing spondylitis patient; material: feces | host: Homo sapiens | place: China | collected 2015-10 | reverse complement strand
GACGGTGACGGTCACGGTGTCGCCCTTGCTGGCGCTCTTCGGGCTGACGGTCACGCTGCCGTTCTCGGTCTTGTCCACGGTGACGGAGTAGGTCGGGGCAGAGCTGCTGCCGGAGTAGTAGCTGGGCTCCACATAGGTGACCGTACCGGACAGCTCAAAGGTGCTGAACTTGGTGATCGTAAACACAGCGCAGTTGTCGCTATCCACGGTGAACAGCTTGGCGCCGCGCTTTGCAGTCTTGAGGAAGTATTCAACAGAACCATCAGAGGAGATGTGCTTGATCTGCTCAGGCTTGAAGCCCGTAGGCAGAGGCAGCTTCACGGTGATGGCGTTGCCGTTGAGCATATCGTTGGTGACGGGAACCGTCGTACCCGTTGCAGTGCCATTGACCTTGACGGTGGCAACGGGAGATGCCTCAAAGGTCAGCTTGCCGTTAGCAAGGTCAGCAGCCTTAGCCTCAACCTTGACGGTGATCTCGGTCTCGATCATGTTCTTACCAGCAAGCTGCTCATCCGTCACATCGGCGGCCTTGGCGATAGCGGCCTTTTTGTCATCGCGGATTGCCGCGGCCATGCCTTCAACGTTGGCCTTGTCCTTGACGGCTTCGATCTTGGCCTTATCTCCGGACTCGATGGTGTCGCTCACAGCCGCATTGGTCGCAGCCGTAACGATGATCGTAGCGTCAGACTTGGCACCCTCCTTCACAGCGAAGGGGTAGCTGCCATTACCGGAGTCCTCAACATGATGAGTGTCAGGGACATAGGCGCTGGGGTTGGAGGAGAACAGACCGCCAGTAATGGTGGTACTGACTTGGCCGCTATGTGCACCAAAGCCAGGCTTGGGGCTGGTCACGCCAATATCACTCAGGCTCAACTTATCATAGGCGTTGCGGGCAGTGGAGTTGGTTCCGAGCTTGGCCTCGTCGGAAATGGTAATCTCCATCACCTGCTCGACCTTGCCAAGATCATAAATGGCGACGGCGCTGCCCTGACCGTTCGCGCAATTGAAGGTACCACCAGTGATATTCAGATGCAGGGAGTTGCCATAGGTGGTATTTTTACTGGTATAGGTGCCGCCAAACACATACAGAGCGTCGGGCAGCCAAGCATTACCGGAATAATGATAATATTCCGCAGGAGAATCAAGGCCATCCGTCGCGGCATTGATCGTACCACCGCTGATGCTGACCTGACCCATACGGAGAGAGATACCGCCGTTCAGAACGCCATCAGTGATACTCAGGTTCACCTGGCCGGGCATATAGATAGCCGGGCCATGCTTGGCGGTCAGCGTACCGCCGTTGACGGTGAAGTTCATGTCGCCAGCAGTGTTATTGCCAGACAGAGGCGCATACTCAGACTCAATCGTACCACGCTTCACAATGAGAGCACCGCCATCTCTGGCGCTGATACCATACTTATTGGAAGCGATTTTGCCCGTGCCGGCAACACTGGTGTCCTGAACAGTCAGGGAAGCATTCTCGCCCGCCTCAATGACGGAAAAGTTGTCGGTGAAGGTACCGCTGACCGTCTTCCCGTTCAGGTCAAGCGTAATCGCCTTGTTGGTAAAGGAAAGCTCTACGGTAGTCTCGGCATTTTTCAGCAGAGTAACAGTCTCATCATTCTCAGCTGCCGTAACTGCATCGGCGAGGGTCTTATAATAGGTATCGCCGACCTTGGCAACTGCGTTGGTTTCGCCCAGAGGCTCAACGGTCTTGGTCTCGCTATTGTAGGTGTAGCCATCAGCAACATAGGCGGACACATCAGTATTGAAGGTACCGCCGGTGATGGAAATGTTTGCAGGAACATCATCGACAATTCTAAAATCGCCAGCGAAGCTGCCACCTTCAATATTAAGCTGGCGACTCTGACCTTCGCCGATCACGCCACTGACTTCGACCGTACCATTAATCGTGCTATTGCCCTTAACCGTCACATTGACAGAAGGATAACTAGCATAACGGCAAACATCGAACGCAACATCACCGTTTTTAGCATTGATGGTCGTGTCCTTGATCACAACATTACCGCAGTTGTTGGACATGGTGTAAACGGTCTCATCGCCGCCGGTGACGGTCATGTTATCCAGCGTTAGGTCACAATAGTTCTGAATAACTATTGCTGGGGCGCCGTGCCAGTTAGGCGTATCATCCGCAGGCTTGGAGCCCTCAGTCGCGCCAACGATGCTGCCGTTCTTGAAGGTGATCTTGTTGTCCTTCAGGAGCTGGAAGGCGTTCGTGCCGGTGCCAGCACTACCGACCAGTTGGCCACCAACCATATAGGTGTAGCCGTTAAAGTTAACGGTCACTCCCGCATTAGTAAATTTATTGGCAGGCACGGAAACACCATTACCATTACCACTTTTCAGCAAAGTAATGGTATCGCCGTCTTTCGCCGCATCGAAGGCCGCCGCCAAGGTTTCATACTTCGTATTGCCGATCTGGGCGACTTCCTCTCCTTCCGCCATTGCTGTCGGAACCAGTGTGAACATCATCGTCAGTGACAATAATATTGCAAGAATTCGCTGTTTCATCACTTTTACCTCCTAAGTTTTCTTTATCTTTTGCCCGTCTCCGCGGGCTGGGTTTACTTGGTTCGCTTGGTTTTCCCGGCGCAGTAGGGGCAGCCTGCGCCCTCGCTGCGGGTGTAAACCATGGCCTGCCATGAGTGGCCGTTCGGACATGTCCACCAGACTCTTTTGTGACTGCCGAAAGTCACATCATCCGGCGTGAGTGGTAAATTTCGCTCAATATCCCACTGGGCAAGCAAAGCAGTCTTTCCCTGTTCCGCGCAAAACGCTCGAAATGTTCGTCGGATCGTCAGCCACCCCCTCGCGAAAAAAGCTCCGTTCCAGCAAAGCCGGACGGAGCAGTGACAAGCGAATACATCAGTAAGGGTGCAACCGGCTGTCATAGCGTGTTCTCCATTCGGAGAGGCGTTAGACCCATCTGGCTTTGCGTCGCCGCCTTTCGGCAGTTTTGCCAAAATATGAGATTTTGAGAACGGAATCTATATTCCGTTGCGCAAAAATGCTAAAGCGAATACAGTTACCACTATATTCACAACTAAAGCGCATGCAGAGATCGAGATGTCTGCGCCCGAGAACGCTCAAATGGGTGCAGAGGCACAAGCTTACAGTGCGTTTTCCCCCTGTAAACTCCATAATTTATATTTGGAATCATAATTTCCCTTGCCTTTGCCGGAAGATTGTGCTATATTTTGCTACGAGTAAAGGAAGCGATGAGATTGTTTCGCTTCCTTTGCATATACAGAATATAGATTCCGTTTTTATGATACAAGTTTTAGCTGTTCGAGCTGACGCCGATGCTCCGCCATGCTCGTAACAAGGTAAATGCGCGTCGTTTCGATGCTCGAATAGCCCAAAACATCCGCGAGCTTGACGATGTCCTTGTACGCGCGGTAAAACGCCGTCGCGAACAGGTGGCGGAGGTTGTGCGGGAAAACTTTCCCTGCGTCGACGCCCGCGCGGGCGCACAGCTTTTTCATCTTTGACCAAATTTGATATCTTGACATTGCTTTGCCGCTTTTGGTGCGAAAGATCGCGCCGGAGGCGGTTTTTTGCCGCGCGGCGAACTTGAGCAGCTTGCGGCAGAGCTTTGACGGCAGCAGAATGGTACGGATTTTACCTTTCAAAGCAATTTCGGTCTTGCCGTTCTTCGCGGCCTCAACCGTGATCTACTGCACCTCGCTGACGCGGATGCTGGTGGAGCAGATGGTCTCCATCAGGAGCGCGAGGGCGCGGTCGCCCGTGGCCTCCGCCGCAGCGACCAACCTCTCGTATTCCCCTCGCGTTAGCTCCTGCCTGCTGTCGCGAAACAGGCGGCGCTGGATTTTTAAGAACCGTGCGCAGCAATCCGCCCAGCCGCAGAAACGGAAAAAGCCGTTCAGCGCCGCTAAATAGGTGTTGATCGTCGACGGCACGTAGTTTCTCGCGCGCAGGTCGTCCTTCCAGAGTCGAATCATCTCCCGCGTGACCGCTGCGCCGCTCAAAAAGGCTGCAAAGCTTAGTAAAGCACGGCGATATTTTTCGATCGTCGCCGCGGCGCGCTCTTCGCTTTCGAGGGCTTTCAAATACTCAGCAATTCTCTCGTCGGTCATATAGTATTCCATAATAAAAATACCCCTATCTCTCGTGATATGTGTTGTGTGGAATGAACCCGATGGCTTGATGTCCTTCATCAACACCGCTCATTTTTTCATTGATTTCCTTCTTCCAACCGCTGCCAGCGCTTCCACGTCCCACTGGATCGGCTCCATGCCTATCGAGCGGATGGTGGAGATGACGTGGTCGTCATACTCGCCGAACGGGCAGCGGATGAGCGTCGGGCGGACGCCGGTCAACGCCTCGATCTTATCGTTGCAGGTGTTCACGTCTGCGATGATCTGGTCGGCGGTGAGGGAATTATAATGATCATGCGCGTTGGAGTGGTTCATGAGCTCATTGCCGCTGTCCACAATGGCCTTGGCCTGTTCGGGATACTGATCCGCCCAGTTGCCCACGACAAAAAAGGTACAGGTGACACCGTACTCCTTGAGCACGTCGAGGATCTTCTGTGTGTTGTCCGCCCCCCACGCCGCGTCGAACGAGATGGAGCACACCTTCTGGTCGCGCTGGACACAGTAGATCGGCAGTTGGCGCGTGGCGGCCGACGCGCTGACGGCGGCGGGATAATTGACGGCGGCAAAGATCGCCGCGGCGGCCAGCACCGCCGCGCCCAGCGTCAGCCATTTGCGCCGGAGCACCAGAAAGCGCGGCGGCTTCTTCTCCTTTTCAGACTTCTTCCTGCGGTCAAAATGAAACAGCATCAGCATATCCTCCCCAATTCTCTTGGTAGAGGGTATGCTGATGCGCTTCATATCATGCAAGGGGGACGGGCTTTACTCGATGCCCGCCAGCGTTTGGGCTTCGGCGATGTACTGGTCGATGAGGCCCTGCTCCTGCATCTCGGCGATCTTTTCGTTCAGGTAGGCGACAAAGTCCTCGTTGCCCTTTTGCACGCCGATGCACTGGCCCTCGCTGTCGCTTTCGATGCCGATGTCCTTGACCGTCAGGTCATCGTTCGCCGCGGCGAATGCGAGAGCCGCGGTGTAGTCGATGTACACAACATCGAGCTTGCCGCTCTTGAACTCCATGATGAGATCCTGCGCCTTGACGAGGCCGACGACGTTCTCTTCACCCGCAAGCTCGTTGGCGATGGGTACCTGAATGGTGCCGTTCTGCACGCCGACCTTGTGACCACTCAGGTCTTCGGGCTTGTTGTAGAGCGCGTCATCCTCCGCGCGGATCAGAATGGCCTGCTGCTGCTTAAAGTACGGGTCAGAGAAATCGACGGACTTCAAGCGCTCCTCGGTCGAGGCCATACCGGCGATGACAATGTCAAAATCACCCTTGGCGAGGTTGATGCACAGGTTGTCGAACGACATGTCGACGACCTTGAGTTCGACGCCGAGGTCATCGGCGATGTACTGCGCGATAGCAACGTCAAAGCCGACGATGGTGTCCTTGCCGTCCACCTCTGTGTGGAACTCGTTCGGAGGATAGTCGGCAGAGGTTCCCATCACGAGCACGCCCGCCTCTTTGATCTGCTCGATCTTGGACTTGGCGGTGTCATCGGGCGACGCATCGCCGTCCGAGCTGCCCTGCGCGCTGTCATCGCTCTTGCTGCCGCAGGCGGCGAGAGACAGGATCATCATAAGCGCTAAAAGCAGCGCCGCAAATTTCTTGAATGCGTTCATCTTTGTTCCCTCCTACGTGTCTTATTCCCACAGGGGCTTGTCCCAAAGGTTCACCTTGGTGCCGATGCCCATTTCCGTCGCGTTCAGATAGAGCTGATAGGCGATCATGATGTCCAGCGCGCCGAGGCCCATGGACGCGGCGGCGACGAACTGATCGTCCGAGGTGCGCAGCTTCTTCGTGCCGAGCACCAGCTCGCTCAGGTCCATGATCTGGCTCTCATCGAGCTTGCCCTCCTTCGTGAGCTTGGACAGCGGGTTCGTGTGCTGCTTGAGCTGTGTCCAGTAGTCGGCGACGATGCCGTCGGCCTTGAGGAAGACGTCCTCCATCACCTCGTTGGAGTGCATGGAGACGAGGCCGCAGCCGGGCGTGAGCCAGGAGGTGTCCATGAACGGCTTGGGCGCGGTCGTCTCGCCGACGATGAGCTGGGACTTGAGCGCCGCAGCCTTGCTGTCGCTCGTCGGGATGATCTCGACGCCCAAGCTGTCGCCGTACTCCTTCGCGATGCCCTCGGCCTTGGCGACATCAATGTCGCAGAGGTACATGGTCTTGATCTGGGGCAGCGCCTCGTGCACGGCGGAGATCATCGTGCGGCCGATAACGCCCGCGCCGACAAGGCACGCAATGTCCGCATTGGAGGGGGCGGCATACTTGGCCATCAGGCCGCCGACGGCGGAGGTGCGCATCGCGGTGATGAGCGTGCCGTCCAGAATGCAGAACGGCAGCACCGTCTCGGGGTCACTCAGGATGGAAATGTCGATGCCGTAGGGGATGCCAGGGATCGTGGCGTTCTTCTTGGACTCCGCCGCCCACTTGATGCCGCCGATGTTGATGTCGCCGCCGATGTAGCAAGGCATGGCGTTGAAGAACGACTGCCAGTTTTCCTTGTCAGGGATGCTGGTGTTGGTCTTGGGTGGGTTCTTGATGAGGCCCTGACCGAGCATCGCGTAGGTCTTTTCCGTAACGGCCAAGATCTGTTTCATATCGAGAAGGCCGGCCTTGATGACATCTTCCTGCTTAAGGAACAGAATTTCGGGATTGATCGTGTGAAGCATTTTTGTTTCCTCCAATAATATCGTAAATTTTATTTTTTGTTTGTTAAATGACGTTGATGACTTTGGATAAGAACTCTTTGGTTCGCGCGTTCTGCGGGTGCTCGAAGATCTCCTCGGGCGTGCCCTGCTCGGCGATCTGTCCGCCGTCCATGAAGAGCACGCGCGTGCCGACCTTTCGGGCAAAGCCCATCTCGTGCGTGACGACGACCATCGTGATGCCGTCGCGGGCGAGGTCGGAGATGACCTGCAGCACCTCGCCGACCATCTCGGGGTCGAGCGCGGAGGTCGGCTCATCGAAGAGCAGCACATCGGGCTCCATCGCCAGCGCCCGCACGATGGCGATACGCTGCTTCTGCCCGCCGGAGAGCATCGCGGGATACTCGTTTGCCTTGTCGGCAAGGCCGATGCGCTCAAGCAGCGCCATGGCCTGCGCGTCGGCCTCCGCCTGAGATTTGAGGCCCAGCTTGACGGGGGCGAGGGTGATGTTCTTTTTGACCGTCATATGCGGGAAGAGGTTGAAGTGCTGGAACACCATGCCCATCTCGCGGCGGTGGAGGTCCAAGTTGACCTTCTTGCCGTTGAGGGCGACGTCCTTGAAGTAAATGGTGCCGGAGGTCGGCTGCTCCAGGAGGTTCAGGCAGCGCAGCAGCGTCGATTTGCCGCTGCCGGAGGGGCCGATGATGGCCACGACCTCGCCCTTTTTCACGCTTAAATTGCAGTGGGAGAGCGCGTGGACGCTGCCGCCGTTGTACTCCTTGCAGACGTCCGTCACGCGGATGAGAGAATTAGTGCTTGTCGCCACGACGCATCCTCCTTTCGAGCGCTTCGATCGCCTTGCCGGCGGGGTAGGTGATGCAGAAATACATCAGCGCCGCCAGCACGTAAGGCGCGAGGGAAATGTAGGTAGAGGTCGCCACGGTCTTCGCGGCGAACATCAGCTCGACCATGCCGAGCGTGGAGCAGATGGACGATTCCTTGACCATGGTGACGACCTCGTTGCCGAGCGCGGGCAGGACATTCTTGATGGCCTGCGGCAGCACGACGAGCTTCATCGCCTGCGTGGCGGAAAGACCCAGCGAGCGCGCAGCCTCAGTCTGGCCCGCGTCGACGGCAAGGATGCCCGCACGGAAGATCTCGGCAACGTAGGCCGAGCTGTTGAGCGCGAGGGCCACAACGCCGGGGATGAAGCGGGAAATGTCGATAAAGCCGAAGATGTACAGGCGCGGGATGGAGATCGCGCCAAAAAAGCCGAAGTAAATGATCGAGAGCTGCACGAGCAGCGGCGTAGAGCGGAAGATCGCGATGTACGCGCCGGAAATGCCGCGCACAAACTTATTCTTGCTCAGGCGCATGAACGCGAGCAGCAGCGCCGGAATGACCGCCAGCAGGACCGAGATGACGGCCAGCAGCAGCGTGTAGCCGAGCGCCTGCAAAAAGTAGACGCCGTATTTCGGCAAAAAGGAAAAGTTAAAGAACGACGCCGGCGACATGCCGACAAAGAGGTTGCTCCACCGCGTGGCAAGATCCATGGGAGAGATCTCCTTTCAGATGTGTGATTTAGTTGGGATAAGCCTCGCAGAGTTTCGCGCTGCCAGCGCGAAAAAATCTTGCTCGTTTTTTGCCACGACATGCGCGTGGCAAAAAACACTTTGCGCGGAGCGAGTGTCGAAGCACCCGCTTGCGGGGGCGAGGCACAGAGTGGAGTGAGGATTTAATGAAAAGAGGCTCGCCTCTTTTCATTAAGAGACGCCAATGAGCAAAGCCATTTGGGGCTTTGCTCATTGGCTATGAGAGATAATGAGAAGAGAGCGTAGTTAAAGGGGAGAACTTAGGCCGCAGGAGCGTCCGCGGTGACCTCGACGGCCTTGCCGCTCAACTCATCGGCAGCGGCGATGAACGCTTCCATCTTGTTCTCGGAAGTCATCTTGGCGATGGCCTCGTTGATGCCGGGCAGCAGGCCCTTGGGGTCGCCCTTGGCAACAGCGATGCAGTAGGGCTGCGCTTCACCGAGCTCGGAAGAGGCGGGAGCGATGGCCAGATCGGGGTTGGCCTCGGCATACTGCTCGGCGACAGCGCCGTCGACGACGATCGCATCGACCTTGCCGTAGACAAGCTCGTTGACAAGGTCAGTCACGAGGGACAGGGAGACGAGGTTCGCACCCTCCATCTGGTCGGTGACGATGGCTTCCTTGGTGGTGGCGGTCTGCGCGCCGACGCTCTTGCCGGCGAAGTCGGCGAGGGTGTTGTACTGATCGGCGGCGTCAGCCTTGACAAGGATCATGGCCGGCAGGTCGGTGTAGTAGGGATCGGAGAAGTCAGCGGACTGGAGACGCTCGGGCGTGACCTCGATGGCTGCCATGACGATATCAAAATCGCCCTTGGCAAGGGAGGTGAGCAGGTAGTCGAAGCTCATGTTCTCGACCTGAAGCTCCTTGCCCAGCTCATCGGCGATGTACTGGCCTGCGGAAATGTCGATACCGGCGTACTGCATCGTGCCGCTGTCATCGGCATACATGAATTCGTACGGGGCGTAGTCAGCGGAGGTGCCGAGCACCAGCGTGCCGCCGGTCTGCTCGGTGTTGTTGTCGGTGTTGGCATCATCGGCGTTGTTGCTGTCGTCGGGCTTATTGCCGCAGGCGACCAGCGAAAGGCTCATCATCAGAGCCAGCATCAGTGCAGTAAACTTTTTCATGGTTGATAGCTCCTTTTTCAATTTCTTTCCATCTTGTATAATGTTTGATCGTTGAACGAATTTTCATACGCTTCAGAAACGATAGCGTTAGTATAAATGTTTACTTATTCATTGTCAACGACTAAAAACTCAAAAAATGCCAGAACTTTCGACGCCTTTCTATGCAAAGTGCACAAATATGCATTCGAAAAGCCGAAAATTCACAAAAGTATGCAATTATGCGCGAATATATGCAAAAGAAAAGGGAAAAAGAGCCGTATAAAAGAAGCATCCGCAGAAGCGATCGGAGCTTCTGCGGATGAAGTTTCTTATCGGGTGACATCCGGCACGGCGCTGCGGGATTTTTTCGGCGTTCTGACGTAGGCAAAATAATAGCCGATCGCGCACAGCGGGATGGCTGCGGCGACATCCAGAATGGAGTGCTGCTTCATAAAGACGGTGGAAATGCTGATAAAAAATGCTGCAACGGTCGATGCAATGCGCCAGCCGCGCTTGGAGAAGATGGGCGCATACCAGAAAGCGAAAAATGCCGCCATCGAGCCGATGACATGCAGCGACGGGCAGACGTTCGTGTTCGTGTCGAACACGTAGAACCCCGCGATGAAGCGCGTGAGGGCATTGTCGCGTGGGAAGACCTCAGGCCGGAGCATCTGACAGGTGGGAAAGAGGAAATAGATAATGAGCGTCACCGAGTAGGTGATCATCACGAAGCGCATCATGCGGCGAAAGCCCGGCACGTCGAAAAAGAACGTGTAGGCCACCGCGCCGATGAGGTAGACGAACCAGAACAGGTAGGGGATCAGAAACCATTCATTAAAAGGAATCAGATCGTCGAGCGCGCAGTGCATGTTGATGTAGTGCGCCACGGGGTAGAAGCGCTCGACATACGAAAAGCCGAGGCCGAAAAGCGGCCAGTAGAGCAGCAGCCACACGTGGGAGAACTCCGGCGTGTTCAGCCTGCTGAAGCGGAACTGGCGGTAGTCAACGCTGGGTTTGATCATGCGAGGTCTTCCTCCTTCTCCTCCTCGGCTTCACTCATCTCGGAGAGGATGTTGGCCGCGGCGTTGTGCGGCACGGCGGCGTCGAGTGCGTCGCCCATCTTTTCAAGCGCGTCCTTGTCGCTGAGAAGGCGCAGGCTCGTGCGCGCGATCTCCTTGGGCGTCTGCCCTGTGACCGCGCCGCCCGTGCGCAGGAAGAAATCCTTGTTGTACTCCTCGCAGCCCGCGACCGCGTCGATGAACACCATCGGCAGGCGCATCGAGGCCGCCTCGGTCACGCTGATGCCGCCGGGCTTTGTGAGGTAGAGGTCAGCGGAGTCCATCAAAAGCGCCATGTCCTTCACATACGAACGGACGTGGACATTTTTCGAGTCATAGAAGCGGCGTTCGAGGCGGCGGTAGAGCTGCTTGTTCGTGCCGCAGACGATGGTCAGGTCCTGATCGTCCGGCAGGTCGCGCCCGATGCGGCGCGCGATGCTCATGATGGGGCCGCAGCCCATGCTGCCGCACATCATCACAAGATGTTTGTGGTCAGCGGGGATGCCGAACGCGCGCTTGGCGTCCTCCTTGCGCACGCTGGAGCGGAACATCTGGCGCACGGGGATACCGCAGGCACGCAGGCGTTCGCTCGTCACGCCGCCGCCGAGAAAATCGCCCGAGAGCGATGAGGCAGGGATAAAGTAGCGGTCGAGCGAGCTGTCCTTCACGCTGGGCGAACAGGTGTAGTCCGTGGCGATGAAGCAGGTCTTGAGATTCGGCAGGTGCGTCTTCACGACCTCGCTGACCATCAGCGCCGCGAACGTGTGGGTGCAGATGACCGTGTCGTACCCGCTGCCGGCGATGAAGCCGCAGAGCTTTTCCGCGCCCTGCGTCAGATAGCGGTAGAGCGCGGAACCCTCGTGGAACTGCGCGGGATGATCCTCCGCCGCGCGGTAGCCCACGCGGAAAAGACCCGGCGCGTGGCGGTAGATGCGCACGTGCCAGTTGGAGATAAAGCGCGAGACCTCGGGCGAGATGAAGCGCAGCGCGTCCTCGGTGTCGCAGGGAATGTTCTGGTTGCGGCACTCCTCCTCGAGCGCCGCGGCGCAGGAGTTGTGCCCCTCGCCGGTGTTGCAGCTTAAAATCAAAACTTTCATGAAAAGATCCGATCCTTTACTGTTGTTCTTCTTGGTTGCGTCTGCTCCGGCGCTGCTGCGCGGCGAGAAGCTTTTGCAGCCGCGGCCGGTTGTAGCGCTGAATGATGAGAAACGGCAGGTTGCCGAATAGAATATAGATGGCGGTGACGACCGCGCCGCCCGTCCCGGGCCAGAGGCGCAGTGCGTAAAAGCCGAGCAGGATGAGCACAAAGTGCGTGAACTCAGCGACGCAGGTCTCTTCGATCATGCGCGGAAGCTGCGCGCGAAAGTCCGTGCCCAGCTTTTTGGCGGGGATGAGCTTGGGGACGATCTTGCTCATGTCGGGCACCTTGTCCTGCCACTCGTGCACGCGCAGAAAGCGGAAGAGCTTTGCTTCCCAGCTCGCGCAGCGGTAGGGGAATTTGTCGCCGTGGAACCAGGATTTTGGCAGCAGCCGCCCGATGAAAAACGACACGACGGCTAAAATTCCGTAATAAACGCAGCAGCGCAGAAAGCCCATCGTCACCTCTCCTTATCCCGTGATAAAAGCCCGGCACAGGGGGTACTGCGCCGGGGAAAAGCAGCCTCTGCGGCTGTTAAGATTTAATATAGCATAGAGTTTCGAACAAATGATGAAGAGAATCTCAATTTTTGTTGAAAAATGGTGGTCATTTTTCCGTCGGAAGGCGCACGGCGAAGCGGCAGCCGCCGTTCACCGGGTCTTCGACCCAGACTTCGCCGCCGTGGATGGCGACGATCTTGCGCACAAGCGCAAGGCCGAGGCCGTTGCCCTCGGATTCGTGCGAGCTGTCCCCCTGATAGAATTTGTTAAAAATGCGGGACTTATCCTCGTCGGAGATGCTTTTGCCCTCGTTGTCGATGGTGAAGAGAACACTGCCGTCTTCCTCGATGAGTCGCATGCGGATCAGGCCGCCGCGCGGGCCGAACTTGACGGCGTTGTCGATGAGATTCGTCCACACGTGCTGGAGTAGTCCTTCGTAGCCTGTGAAATCGACGGAGTCGAGGTCGACGTCGAAGTCGACGTCCTTTTCCGTCCACTTGCGCTCAAGGGCCAGAATGCACTGCCTTACCTGCTCGTCGAGGCGGAAGCGCGAGCGCTGGGGGTGGATGGACTGGCTGTCGAGCTTAGAAAGCAGCAGAATGTTGCCCGCGAGGGCGGAAAGCCTGCGCGTATTGAAGAGAATCTTGTCGATGTACTCCGCCTGCTCCTCGGGGGATTGCTGGTGCTCCTGCAAAAGCGAGGCGTAGCCCTCGATCGCGCTGATGGGCGTTTTGAACTCGTGCGAGACGTTCGAGATGAAGTCGGTCTGCAGGGTCTCGGTCGCGTTCAGCTCGCTGACCATGAGGTTGAAGCTGTCAAAGCTGTCGCGGATATCGCGAAAGACGCTCTTCGTCTCCACATGCACGCGGAAGTTGCCGCCCGCGACCTCCTTCATCGCGCGCGACAGGCGCGAGATGGGCGCGAAAAACGCGATGGAAAAGCCCGCCGCCGTCGCGCTGCCGAGCAGCAGCGTGAAGATGAGCAGCCACACGAACATCGGCACATTGACGCCGAGGTGCTCGAGCCCCCAGGCCGCGAGCGCGGCGAGCAGCGCCACGCCGATAAAGCCCGCCATGCAGATGAAGAAAAACTGCACGCGGATATCGAAGAATTTGTTGCGCCGCTTTTTCATGTGCGCACCACCTTATATCCCACGCCGCGCATCGTGACGATCTTGAAGTCGGGATTGTCGCGGAAGCGCTCGCGCAGGCGCGCGATGTGGACATCGACGGTGTGGGTGTCGGTGCTGGAATCATAGCCCCAGATGTCGTCCATGAGCTGCTGGCGCGTGAAGATGCGGCCGGGGAACGACGCCATCTTGTAGAGCAGCATGAATTCCTTCTGCGGCAGCACCATGCTCTCGCCGTCGACGGTGACGCTGAGCGAGTCGCACTCCATCACCGTGCTGCCGATGACCTGACGGCGCTCGCTCGCCATCTGGGCGCGGCGCAGCAGCGCGCTCACGCGCAGTACCATTTCCCCGATGTTGATGGGCTTGACCATATAGTCGTCGCTGCCGGAGAGGAAGCCGAGGCGCATGTCATCAAAGGCGTCCTTGGCGGTGATCATCATAATGGGGATGGACGAACCGCTCTCGCGGATCGAGCGCACAAGCTCGTAGCCGTCCATCTTCGGCATCATGATGTCGGAGATGATGAGATCGTAATAGCTCTGCTCGAGCGCGGCAAGCGCCTCTTCGCCGTTGGAGACGCCGAGGACAGTGTAACCGTTTTTGGTGAGCACGTGGGCGAAGAGCTGGCGCAGCTCGCGGTCGTCCTCCGCAATGAGAATTTTGAACAATCCGATCCCTCCGATCCTGTGTCGGTGCGCCGCAGTTTTCACGGCACTTGTTCCGTCAGTATACCATATCTTTTGCAAATGTGCAGCAGGTTGGGCGGAAATTTTGCACGGCGGCAAAACTGCACAAAAAAAGAGCCATCCTTTCGGATGGCTCTTTGCATTTGAGGGAGATTTAACCGCCGAGGTAGGCCTTGCGGACGGCGTCGCTCGCCATAAGCTCCTTACCGGTGCCGGAGAGCGTGATGCGGCCCGTTTCAAGCACGTACGCGCGGTCGGCGACGGAGAGCGCGGCCTGCGCGTTCTGCTCGACGAGCAGGATCGTCGTGCCCGCAGCGTGCAGCTCGCGGATGATGCCAAAGATCTGCTCAACGAGGATCGGAGCGAGGCCCATAGACGGCTCGTCGAGCATCAGAAGCTTCGGCTTCGACATGAGCGCTCTGCCCATGGCGAGCATCTGCTGCTCACCGCCGGAGAGCGTACCGGCGATCTGCTTGCGGCGCTCTTTGAGGCGCGGGAAGCGCTCGTAGACGTCCGCAATGCCCGCTTCAATGGTGGAGTTCGGCTGGGTGTAAGCGCCCATTTCGAGGTTATCCTCGACCGTCATCTGCAAAAAGACGTGGCGGCCTTCGGGGACCTGCGCAAGACCGTGCTCGACGATCTTGTGCGCGGGGACGCCCTTTAAGTCCTTGCCCTCGAAAACAACGCTGCCGTGCTTGGGGTGCAGAAGGCCGGAGACCGTGTTCAGAACGGTCGACTTACCCGCGCCGTTCGCACCGATCAGCGTGACGACCTCACCCTCGTTGACCTCGAAGGAAACGCCCTTGACGGCGTGGATGCTGCCGTAGTAAACGTGAAGATCGTTCACCTGTAAGATCTGTCCCATCGTTAGGCCTCCTTCTGCTTGCCGAGGTAGGCTTCAATGACCTCGGGATTGTTCTGAATGTCTTCGGGTGTGCCCTTGGCGATGACATGGCCGAAGTTCAAAACGGCAATGCCCTCGCAGATGTTCATGACGAGGTTCATGTCGTGCTCGATGAGCAGCACCGCGATCTTGAACGTATCGCGGATGGAGCGGATGTTTTCCATCAGCTCAGCCGTCTCGCTCGGGTTCATGCCGGCGGCGGGCTCGTCAAGAAGCAGCAGACTCGGGTTCGTGGCCAGCGCACGGAGAATTTCCAGTCTGCGCTGCGCGCCGTAAGGCAGGGAGTTCGCCTTGGCGTTTGCAAGGTCTTCCATGTGGAAGATGGACAGAAGCTCCATCGCGCGCTCGTGGACAACGCGCTCTTCCTTCCAGAAGCGGGGCAGGCGGAAAATGCCCTCGGGCATCGTGTAGTGCATCTGCGTGTCCATCGCGACGGTGATGTTTTCTTCCACGCTCAGCTCGCCAAACAGGCGGATATTCTGGAACGTACGTGCGATGCCCGCGCGGTTGACCTGCGCGGTGTTGAGGTCGTGGATGTCTTTGCCGTTTAAGAGGATCGTGCCGTGGGTAGGCTGATAGACCTTGGTGAGCAGGTTGAAGACCGTCGTCTTACCGGCACCGTTCGGGCCGATGAGGCCGGTGATCTCGGTGCGGCCGATGGTCACATTGAAGTTGTCGACCGCTTTCAGACCGCCGAACGTGATGCCGAGGTCGATGCACTCGAGCACCGGGGATTTGCCCGCGTCGCGCTCGGTCAGCAGCGCCGGCTCGCGGGAGACGGGAACGAGTTTGGTTTTCTGTGTCATGGTCAATCCTCCTTTTCAGCACTGGCGCGGTGATGGGGCAGAAGTTTCTGGAAGAACGCCTTGGCCTGCGGATTGTTGGTCGCGAGCATGACGAAGATCAGCACGATCGCGTAGATGAGCATACGGAAGTCGGCAAACTGACGCAGCGCCTCGGGCAGGATCGTCAGCGCCGCAGCGGCGACGAGCGAGCCCCAGATGTTGCCAAGGCCGCCGAGCACCACGAACACCAGCACGAGGATGGAGAGGTTGAAGTTGAACTTCGTCGCCTGAAGGGAAGAGTAGTTCAGGCCGTAGAGCGCGCCTGCCGCGCCCGCGAGGGCGGCGGAGGTGACGAATGCCATGAGCTTGTACTTCGTCAGGTTCAGGCCGATGGCCTGCGCGGCGATGCGGTTGTCGCGGATGGCCATGATCGCGCGGCCCGCACGCGAACGAGTCAGGTTCAGCACGACGATGAGCGTGATCATCACGAGGATGAAGCCCGCGGTGAACGTTGCGATCGTGGCGGTGCCGGTCGCACCCTGCGCGCCCTTGATGATAGCGGTGCCCGAGGCACTCAGACCGAGGTCATCGACCGTTTTGTTGCCGGAGAGATTGAAAACGAAGTGCAGGCCCTTTTCATCGCAGCCAATGATGAGGCAGTTGATAAGCTCCTTGATGATCTCGCCGAAGGCGAGCGTCACGATGGCGAGATAGTCGCCCTGCAAGCGGAGCACGGGCGTGCCGATGAGAAGGCCGACGAGCGCGGCGAGAAGCGCACCGATGAACATCGAGAGCGCGAGGCGCACGGGGCCATTCGGAATGAGTCCCGCAAGGCTCTGCGAGACAACGATACCGGAGAACGCGCCAACGCTCATAAAGCCTGCGTGGCCGAGGCTCAGCTCGCCGAGAATGCCGACCGTGAGGTTCAGCGAAACGGCCATGGACATATAGCAGCAGATCGGCACGAGAAGACCGATGACCGAGCGCTTGAGAGAGCCGTTGCTTTGCAGCACCGTCACGATGACGAAGGCGGCGATCACGCCGAGATAGGTCGCAAAGTCGACCTTTGTGGTCTTCTTGAGAGAGTTGAATTTGTTCATTTTCTGTGTCATTCCGGCCACCTCACACTTTCTCCGTCACGGACTTGCCGAGAAGTCCGGCAGGCTTGACGAGCAGCACGACGATCAGCACGGCGAACACGATGGAGTTGGCAAGGTTCGTCGAGATGTACGCCTTGGCCATGGCCTCGATGATGCCGAGGAGCAGGCCGCCGAGGAACGCGCCGGGGATGGAGCCGATGCCGCCGAACACCGCCGCGGTGAAGGCCTTGATGCCGGGCATGGAGCCGGTCGTCGGCATGAGCGACGTATTGAACGAGCAGAGCAGCACGCCGGCGATGGCGGCGAGCGCCGAGCCGATGGCGAACGTTGCGGAAATGGTGGCGTTGACGTTGATGCCCATGAGCTGGGCCGCCGCCTTATCCTCCGAGCAGGCACGCATGGCCTTGCCCATCTTGCTCTTGT
>OOIG01001491.1_pt1 | contig 17288 bp, 20 predicted proteins | sample 1692091 | NCBI WGS metagenome assembly OOIG01 (sample SAMN06348188, study PRJEB24527) | human gut metagenome | biome: human gut; feature: ankylosing spondylitis patient; material: feces | host: Homo sapiens | place: China | collected 2015-10 | reverse complement strand
CGCTTGACGGCGAAATAATAAAGGGCGAAAGCAGCGCCGATGAATCAATGCTGACGGGCGAAAGCCTGCCGATTGAAAAGACAGAGGGCAGCCCTGTTACGGGCGGCAGCATAAATATAAGCGGCATAATATATGTTACGGTTACTAAAATCGGCAAGGATACCGCCCTTGCAAAAATAATAAAATTTGTTGAGGACGCGCAAAATAAAAAAGCCCCCATTTCAAAAACGGCGGACAAGGTTGCCGGCGTGTTTGTGCCGGTGGTAATTACTATTGCGGTTATTGCCGTGGCGGCGTGGCTGATTGCGGGTAAGGATATTTCCTTTGCGCTTAGGGTATTCACAAGCGTGCTTGTTATCGCCTGCCCCTGCGCTTTGGGGCTTGCAACGCCTACGGCGGTAATGGTAGGCACAGGGCTTGGCGCCGAGAACGGAATTTTAATACGCAACGGCGAGATTCTTGAAATAACCCACACAGTAAAGGCGGCGGTTTTTGATAAAACAGGCACCGTGACCGTCGGTAAGGCAGCGGTGACCGATATTTACGCCGATGATAAAGCGCGGCTTTTGAAAACCGCAGCGGCAGCCGAGGCTGATTCCGCCCACCCGCTGGCGCAAGCGGTTACAGCGTATGCCGCTGAAAACGGCATTACCGTAACCGAAAGAGCGGAAAAGAGCGAATATATTTCGGGTAAAGGGCTTAGGTGCATTATAAACGGTGAAAATATTCTGCTCGGCAATGCTTCGCTGCTTGCAGAGGGCGGCGCTGATATATCAAAATACCGCGAAACTGGCGAAAGGCTTGCGGGCGAGGGTAAATCACTTATTTACGCCGCCGCAAACGGCGAGTGCATAGGTCTTATAGCCATTGCCGACCAAGTGCGGGAAACATCTAAAGACGCTTTTGCCCGCCTTAAAAAATTAGGCATTAAAACCGTTATTTTATCGGGCGATAATAAAGCCTGCGCCGAGTATATAGGCGCGGCGGTAGGTGCCGACGAGGTATATTCCGAGGTTCTGCCCGAGGAAAAAGCAAAAATAATTTCCGAAATAAAGCAAAAATACGGCGTTGTTATGATGGTGGGCGACGGCATTAACGACGCGCCCGCTCTGACCGAGGCTGATATAGGCTGTGCAGTGGGCGGCGGCAGCGATATTGCAATTGAGGCGGCGGATATTGTGCTTATGAAAAACGACCCGCTCGATGTTCCGCGCGCAATTCGCCTCAGCCGACTGACCATAACCAATATAAAGGAAAATCTTTTCTGGGCGTTTTGCTATAACGCAATTTGCATACCCATAGCAGCGGGGCTGCTTTATGTTTTCGGCGGTCCGCTTTTAAGCCCGATGCTGGCGGGGCTTGCAATGTCGCTAAGCTCGGTATTCGTTGTGGGTAACGCTTTAAGATTAAGGAGTAAAAAGCTATGAGCGAATGTGAATGTTGTAAAAAGAAAAAGCACCGCGATGAAAAGGAGTATAAGCTGCTTATAAACCGCCTTAACCGCATAGAGGGGCAGGTGCGCGGCGTTCGCTCAATGCTTGAAAACGACGCATACTGCACCGATATTTTAATTCAGGTATCGGCAATTCAGGCGGCGCTCAACGCATTTAACCGCGAATTGCTTTCAAACCATATACACACTTGCGTGGCGGATAACATACGCGCGGGCGATGATTCTGTTATCGACGAGCTTACCGCCACCCTGCAAAAGCTGATGAAGTGAGGTGATATAAAATGGAAAGAGTAATATCCGTACCCGATATGCACTGCGATGCCTGTGTTAAGCGCATAACAAACGCGCTTAATGCGGCAGAGCTTAAATTCAGCGTATCGCTTGAAAACAAAACCGTGACTATAGATGGCTGCGAGCATTGCCTTGCAACCGCCCTGCGGGAAATTGAAGATTTGGGCTTTACCCCAAAGGCACTTTAATAAAATATGCAACAAAAAAGAGAGAAAAGGGGTTCTTACCTTTTCTCTCTTTTTATAAAGCTTTTTTGGCTCCCTCGCAGAAGGGAGACAAAAACAATTTATAAGCTATTTTCTCACAATACAGCTTTATTAAAGCTTTTCGATTGTCGCCATTAAGTAATCGCCGAACTGTGAGCAGGTAGCGCCGTCCTCATGGCCCGTTATAACATACTTTTTATCAACCTCGGTGCAGATGTGCAGCGCTTTATTCAGCTTATCAGCCTTTTCGGTAAAGCCGATGTGGCGCAGCAGCATTTCGGTAGCCTTAAACATACTGGTGGGGTTGGCATATTCTCCCCTGCCCGTTTCAATCATACGCGGTGCGGAGCCGTGAATAGCCTCGAACATAGCGTAAACGTCGCCTATATTGGCGCTGCCTGCCGTGCCTACGCCGCCCTGTATCTGCGCTGCCTCGTCGGTAATAATATCGCCGTAAAGATTCGGCAGAAGAATAACCTGGAAGTTGCTTCTTACGCGCTCGTTTACAAGGTTCGCGGTCATAATATCAATGTACCAATCTTCGGCGGTAATGCCGGGGTAATCCTTTGCAACCTCGTGGCAAAGCTCTGAGAACTTGCCGTCGGTCTTTTTCATAATGTTAGCCTTTGTAACTATTGCAACGTTGGTTTTGCCGTTGTTTTTAGCGTACTCGAAAGCGGCGCGCGCAATGCGCTTTGTGCCCTCGTTGGTGGTAACCTTAAAATCGAAAGCCAAGGTATCGGGAATTTCCACGCCGCGGCTGCCGAGAACATACTCGCCCTCGGTATTTTCACGGAAGAAGGTCCAGTCAATTCCAAGCTCGGGCACGGCTACGGGGCGAACGTTAGCGTATAAATCAAGCTCGCGGCGCATTGCCACGTTTGCGCTTTCAAGCGTGCCGCCTTTCAGCGTGGTAGTAGGCGCTTTAAGAATAACGTTGCAAGCCTTTATTTCCGCCAAAACATCATCGGGTATTGCCTGATTGTGCGCAATTCTGTTCTCTATGGTAAGCCCCTCAATGGTGCGCAGCTCAATTTTGCCCGCGGCAATTTCGTCCTTTAAAATAAACTGCAAAAGGCGCTCTGATTCGGCGGAAATTATCGGCCCTATGCCGTCGCCGCCGCAAATGCCGATTATAATTTTATCAAGCTTCTTGTAATCGGTGTAGCGCTTATCCTGCTCCATCTTGCGCTCGCGCGCAATCTGCTCGTTTAATAGTGTGCGGAACTGTTCAACCGCCGCGTCAATGTACTTTTCCATTTTATATCAGCCTTCCTTTTTGGTATATTCAAGCAGTCCGCCTGCTTTGAGTATTGCTTTCTGCCGCTCGGTAAATGAGCATACAAGCGGTATTTCGTCGCCTGTGGTTTCATCCTTCAGCATTATTTCGCCGCTGTCCATTCCTGCAAACACATTTGTAAGCGTTAATTTATCCGATTGGTTGAGCTTATCGTATTCATCGGGATTTTTAAATGTAAGCGGCATAATTCCCGCGTTTATAAGGTTAGCAACATGAATACGCGCAAAGCTCTTTGTAATAACCGCGCGAACGCCTAAATACATAGGCACAAGTGCAGCATGCTCGCGCGAGGAGCCTTGACCGTAGTTACTGCCGCCTACAATTATGCTTTTACCGAGTGCCTTTGCGCGCTCGGGGAAGGTCTCATCACACACCGCAAAGCAGAACTGCGAAAGGTGCGGAATATTTGAGCGGTAAGGCAATATTTTAGCGCCTGCGGGCATAATGTGGTCGGTGGTTATGTTATCGCCGACTTTCAGCACAAGCTCGGCTGAAAGGGTATCGGTCTGCGGTTCCGATTTCGGGAAAGGCTTAATGTTCGGTCCGCGCAGAACCTCTAAGTCCTTAGCCTCTTCGGGTGTTGCTGGCGGTATTACCGCGCTGTCGTCAATTTTGAAAGCGGCAGGCATTGTAATGTGCGGTTCTTCACCCAAAAGTCTCGGGTCGGTAATTTCACCCGTAAGCGCCGCGGCAACCGCGGTTTCGGGGGAAACAAGGTACACGCTTGCGTCCTTAGTGCCGCTGCGACCTAAGAAATTGCGGTTGAATGTGCGTAATGATACACCCGCGGAATTAGGCGAAAAGCCCATACCTATGCAGGGCCCGCAGGCACATTCAAGCAGTCTTGCTCCGCTTGCTAATATATCTGAAAGCGCGCCGCAATCCGCCAGCATTGAAAGCACCTGCTTAGAGCCGGGCGAAATGGAAAGGCTGACAGAGGGCGAAATGGTTTTGCCCTTTAAAAGCGCCGCAACCTTTAGCATATCAAAAAGTGATGAATTGGTGCAGGAGCCTATGCATACCTGGTCAACCTTTGTGCCCTTCAGCGACTCAACCGTAACAATATTATCGGGGCTGTGCGGACATGCTATAAGCGGCTTTAACTCATCAAGGTCAATGTCTATTACCTTATCGTAAACCGCGTCTGCGTCGCTTGAAAGCTCTGTGTAATCTTCTCCTCTGCCCTCTGCCTCAAGGAATTTCTTTGTAACCTCATCGGACGGGAAAATAGAGGTGGTAGCGCCAAGCTCGGTGCCCATATTTGTAATGGTGGCGCGCTCCGGCACGGAAAGGTACTTAATACCCTCGCCGCCCCACTCGATTATGGCGCCTACGCCGCCCTTAACCGAGAGTATACGCAGAATTTCAAGGCTTATATCTTTCGCGGTAACAAAAGGCTTTAATTTACCCTTTAAATTTACCTTATACATTTTGGGCATTGTAATGTAGTAAGCGCCGCCGCCCATGGCAACCGCCACGTCAAGTCCGCCCGCGCCCATTGCAAGCATACCTATTCCGCCGCCGGTGGGAGTGTGGCTGTCCGACCCGATAAGGGTCTTGCCGGGCTTGCCGAAACGCTCTAAATGCACCTGGTGGCAAATGCCGTTGCCGGGGCGTGAGAAGTAAATACCGTGCTTTTTGGCAACCGACTGAATGTAGCGGTGGTCGTCGGCATTTTCAAAACCCGATTGCAATGTGTTGTGGTCTATATAAGCCACGCTGCGCTCGGTTTTAACGCGGTCAAGCCCCATAGTCTCAAATTCAAGGTACGCCATGGTGCCCGTAGCGTCCTGCGTTAAGGTCTGGTCGATTTTAAGCGCAACCTCGCTGCCCACGGTCATATCGCCCGAAAGCATATGCGCCTTAATAATTTTCTGTGCAATAGCGTAGCCCATAATTATTAGTCCCTTCTCATAATGTGTTTATAAGCGTTTTCAACATGCTCCGACGCATATTTTGCGGCAAGAGCGGTGTTTTTTGCCTCAATAGCCTCGTAAATTTTGCGGTGCTCCGCAACAGACGCTTCCGCGCGGCTTGAATTTGTAACAGAAGCGCGGCGGTATTTCTGAATTTTCTTGTGCAACGGCACAAGCGTATCGTAAAACGCGGTGCTGCCGCTTAATTTATAAAGTGTTTCGTGAAAGCGGCTGTCCATCAACTTTATTTGGTCGGGGTCTTTTTTATTCAGGTAAAACTCCTGGAATTCAAGCGCCTCGCGCAGCTGCTTCAGCTGCTCCTCGGTGCGGTTTTTCGCCGCAAGCGCCGCAACCTGGCACTCAAGGCTTTTGCGAATCATAAAAATATCTTCAAGATCCTTTTCGTTAATGCCTATAACAACCGAACCTTTTCCCGATTCTTCAATAATGTGCTCCTGCTCCAAGCGGCGCAGCGCCTCGCGTATAGGTGTGCGGCTTACTCCCAACTCCGCGCTTAATTTGCTCTCGGTCAGAATTTCGCCGCGCTGATATTTGCCGCTTAAAATATCATTTTCAAGATGATCGAATACCTGATCTGCAAGGGATATTGTTTTATGTTCAATCATAACTTCTTCTCCTTAGGCAAACTAAAATCTTCCGCCCGACAGCTCTTTTAAGTGCCTTTCAAGCTCGCCGTCGGATATAGCGGTCTGTCTTCCGTTCTGATATTCCGTATCTACCCATTCCTTAAGGGCGATAACCGCGGGGTCCTTTTTATCAACCTCGTTTTCACCCTTTAAGCCGTAATTGTGGTTTATCCAGTAGGCAATTCCTGCAAGTCCGCTTGTTTTACCTACCGAAACGGAAGCAGGGCGGTTGAGTATCTTCTCGGTATCAAAAATATTGTAAATTTCCTCGTCCTTTAAAAGCCCGTCGGCGTGTATGCCCGCCTTTGTAACGTTGAAGTTTTTACCTACAAACGGGGTCATGGGCGGTATTTTATAGCCCATTTCCTTTTTGAAATATTCGGCTATTTCGGTTATAACCGTTGTGTCCATACCGTCAAGCGAGCCGCGAAGCGACGCATATTCCATTACCATAGCCTCAAGCGGAATATTGCCCGTTCTCTCCCCTATGCCGAGCAGCGAGCAGTTTACCGCCGAAGCGCCGTAAAGCCACGCGGTAGAGGCGTTTGCAACCGCCTTGTAAAAATCGTTATGCCCGTGCCATTCAAGCATTTCGCTTGGTACATCCGAATAGTGCTGCAAGCCGTAAATTATGCCCGGCACGCTGCGCGGCAGCGCAACCTCGGGGTACGGCACGCCGTAGCCCATAGTATCGCACGCACGAATTCTTACGGGAATTTTCGCCTGTGCCGACATTTTCATAAGCTCGTTTACAAAGGGCACTACAAAGCCGTAAAAATCCGCCCTTGTAATATCTTCAAGGTGGCAGCGCGGCATAACGCCCGCCTCAAACGCTTCCGATACCGCCTCAAGGTACATTTTCATAGCCTCGCCGCGGGTCTTTTTAAGTTTCTTGAAAATATGGTAATCGCTGCAGGAAACCAATATTCCCGTCTCCCTGATGCCTAAGTCGCGCACAAGTTTGAAATCTTCTTTGCTGGCGCGTATCCAAGTGGTAATTTCGGGGAATTTAAGCCCCAGCGCCTGGCATTTTTCAATTGCTTCCCTATCCTTTTTGCTGTAAACGAAAAATTCGGTCTGGCGGATAATTCCGTAAGGCCCGCCCAGCTTTGACATAAGCTTGTATAGGTTGACAATCTGTTCTACCGTGTACGGCTCAACCGATTGCTGACCGTCGCGCAGTGATGTGTCGGTTATCCATATATCCTTCGGCATACCCATAGGCACCCTGCGGTGGTTGAACGCAACTCGCGGCACATCCTCATATGTATAAAAGTCGCGGTACAGGTTCGGCTCAGCCACATCCTGTAAGGAATATTTGTAATTGTCCTGTTCAAGTAAATTTGTTTTACCCGATATTTCAAGCAATGTATTCACCCTCTGTCAGTATCATTGTATACAATTATACAAGCATTTCTGCGTTTTGTCAATATCCCGAGAAGAATATTTTTGAAAAATTCGGAAAAAATATTTAAAAATATGTAAGGGGCGAAACCGTGGAAATTCTAAAGGTTATTATAACATCATTTGTTAACAAAATTGGTCGGAAACAAGCAGCTTTCCGAGCTTAATATGTTCGATTACATTGTAAGCATTACAATCGGCTCAATAGCCGCCGAAATGGCTACCGAGCTTGAAAACCCCGAGCAGCCGCTTGTTGCAATGGTGGTTTACGGCGTTATTTCGTTTATTGTGTCGATCTGCTGCTCAAAATCGCTTAGGGTAAGGCGGCTTATTTTCGGTCATTCGGTTGTTTTAATGCAAAACGGCAAGCTGTACCGTGAAAATTTCAAAAAGTGCCGGCTTGATTTAAACGAGTTCTTAATGCAGTGCCGGCTGGACGGATATTACGATTTATCCGCCATAGATACCGCGGTTATGGAGGCAAGCGGAAAAATAAGTTTTCTGCCGCGCGCTGCAAAGCGACCGCTTTCCCCTGAGGATATGAATATAGTTCCCGCAGGCGAGGGTGTGTTTTATAATGTTATAATGGACGGCAAAATTATGGATAAAAACCTGCAAAGCGCCGGAAAGGATAAAAACTGGCTCAACAACGAACTAAAGGTACAGGGATACAAAAAGGTCGAGGATATTTTTATAGCGGTGCTTGACGGCAGCGGCACGCTTAACGTTTTCACCGTGGGCGACGGCAAGCAGAAAAACGATATTTACGAGTAATTCCACTGTCAGCAGAGTTTGTTTTAAATCACCCTACCGACAGTTATTTTTAATTAGAATGATTTTTAAAACGGTTCATTGTTTCATCGCCCCAAACGTCATAATATAATATCGGGTGATATATAATGATGAAACTTTGCAAAATAATAAGAATTATAACCGTAGCGCCTGTTGCGGCGGCAGCTGCGGTAACGCTGCTTTTTATACACGGCAATTTCTTTGTAAACAATATGCACTATATTGCCGCGCTTACAGCCCTTACGGTTATTCCGCTTTCGGCGTACCCCGTAAGCCTTGTAAAAAAGGCGGATGAAAGGCGGAATTTTCAACGCACGCTTGCAATTGTTTTGTCGGTTGCCGGCTATATCGGCGGTATGCTGTTTGCTCTTTTAACAAGCGCATCAGTCGGTGAACGGGTGCTTTATCTTACATATCTGCTTTCTGGCGTTGCCATTGCTTTCAGTTCTTTTGTTTTAAAAAAGAAAAGCAGCGGCCACGCCTGCGGTATTGCAGGTCCTGTAGCGCTGCTGGCTTACTATATTCATCCTTTGTATCTTTTAGGGCTTTTGCTGCTTTTGCCTGTAGGTTATGCCTCGCTTAAAATGAAAAGGCACACGCTGCCGCAGCTAATTTCCGGTTCGGTAATTCCTATTTTGTGCCTTTTTGTTTCATTACTGTTATACAGCGCACTGTAATTTTGCGGCAGGTATGAAATATTCTTTATTCAAGTTTATTATATACCTGCCCTTTTTTTGCGCGTATTTAACGGTGGCTGCCGTGCCGCCCGATTGACCGTCATACCAGGTCAAAACATAATCTGTGTTATCAACTAAAAATGCGTTGCGCTTGAAATAGCAGCCCCTGTAGTATTTATTCGCCATCATAACGGTTTCGTCTGCACGTTCTGCTATTTTTTCATACCTGCCGCGCCACGGCTCGGGAAAACCCACGCCCTGCCCTTCAAACGGCACCGCGCAAATAAGCCGCACATCGCTGTGATTTTCTTTAAGCAAAAGCACCGCCTCTGCCGCTAAAATATCAAACCCCATCGCCATACCGCTGTAAAAGGTTTTACAGCCTTTATTGTATAAGTCAAAAACCGCCTCAATAAGTGAATTTTCAACCTTTTCAAGACCGCCAACCCCCTTCTCAAGTGAAAAGGGAAATTTTGCCGGTCTGTAGCCTGTAAAGCAGCAGGATTTTTCAAAAAAGCTTTCTTCGCAATCGTTTAAAAAAATATTCATAATTAAACTCTCCGGGCTTGACTAAACTAATTTAATAGTTTATAATCAGCTTGTATTCAGGTGATTTTGGTTCAATAAAGGATGAAAACAATGGACTCAATTGATTTAAAGCTTATTACTCTTTTGCAAAAAAACGCACGAACACCGCTTAAAATTTTAGCCAATCAGGTTTTTCTTTCTTCGCCGGCTACGGCAGCCCGAATTGAAAAGCTTGAAAAGGAAGGAATAATAGGCTCTTACACGGCAAATGTTGACCTTAAAAAAGCGGGCTTTCCTATAATCGCCTTTATTCAGCTTGACCTTGACCCAAAGCTTAAACCTACATTTTACCCGTTTATTCAGTCACACCCGCATGTGCTTGAATGTAACTGTATTACAGGGTGCTATTCACAGCTTATTAAGGTTGCCTTTGAAACAACCGAGGCGCTTGATGCGTTTATCGGTGAGCTTAACAGCTTCGGTCATACCGAAACGCAAATTGCCTTTTCAACCCCGCAGCCGCCGCGCGGCATTGGGCTTGAAACAATCAAACTGCAAAAAAAGCAAAATTAGCATTTTTACTGACATTGTTTTACATTGAATATTATACCAAAGCATTACCTGTTTGTCAACACTTTATAAGGAGTTTTTTTAAATGGACAGTAATTATTTTAAATCGGTTTTACCGTTTGCGGCAAGTGTGGGGCTTAAAACCGATAATTTAAGCGGCGTTATTTACGGTAATTACCAAGGCTATAACATCACAATCACGCCAATACAGGGCGGAAAAACCTTTCAGCTCAGCTTTTCGGTAAAGCGCGGTGTTGATATGCCCTCCGCTGCCGAAATGCAGCAATTAGCCCGCGCCAATAAATCACTCTTTTTTGGTGCAGCGGTTGATGGCTACAGGGTTGATTTTAATATCAAGTCCGCCGGCTTCAGTGTTGCAAACACTGTTAATAAAAAGCTTATGCCGGCTTTATCGGCAGCAGCGGCGTATTTAAGTGCCGGCGGCTGGCAAGCCTGCTGCCAGGCCTGCGGAGAAACCTGCAATATCGGCAGCTATTACATATATAATTCTCCCGCCGTGCTGTGCGATGCCTGCTTTAATTCATTTAAAGAGCAGCACACATTTACCCGCCGCGAGAATGAACAAAAGAGTGAAAATGTCATGGGCGGCATTGTCGGCGCGCTTTTAGGCTCGCTGCTCGGTGCTCTTGCTATAATAGTTATCAGCCGCCTCGGTTATGTTGCGGCAATTTCAGGCGTTATAATGGGCGTTTGCACGCTTAAAGGCTATGAAATGCTCGGCGGAAAGTTTTCTAAAAAAGGCGTGCTTATTTCCTGCATTATTATGTTTATAATGGTCTTTTTAAGCTACCAAATTGACTCGGCTATTTCCCTTATGTCGGTAGATGAATACAGCAATATAGGATTTTTCGGGTTATTCCGCCTTTTGAATTACGCTATGGTTACAGGCGGCATAAATTGGGGCAGTTATCTTCCAAGTCTTCTGTTGCTTTACGCCTTCACGGCTCTCGGTGCTGTTCCCACCGTTTCAAACGCGCTTAAAAAGCAAAACAGTCTGGGTAAAATTTACCGAATGGATTCACCTGAAAGTGTTCAAAACGAAATATAGAAAAATACGCCCCTACAGGCTATCCTGTAAGGGCGATTTTTTATAGCTGCTGTTATTCCTTAACCTCCGGCAGACCAGCAACCGATGTTAAAATTGAAAGCAGACCCGCAAGTAAAGAGGCGGATATAACCACCTTCCAATCAACCTGCGAAAGCATTGCCGATGTGCCTATTGTGGCGGCGGCAGTCTGCGCTACTGTCTTAACCGCGCGTATACCGGCAGCCTTGGTCCATTTTTCAAACCTCTTATCCATTGTTCCACCCCCTATACTCCTAAAATCTTTTTCCAGGTGTTTATGCCTACGCAGCCGTCAACCGCAAGCCTGTTAACCTTTTGGAAATTGCGTACCGCCCTGTCGGTATCCTTGCCGAACATTCCGTCAGCCTTTACACCTACCTTGCGCTGCACTATCTTTGTAAGACTGCGGTTTGTGTATGTAAGCCTCTTTTTGCATACGGCAACTTTAGCTACGCTCTCGCACTCTGCGCCCCATACGCCGTCTGCGCCGTATTTCGGGAATTTAAAGCCGTCCGCAATAGCGGCGGTCTGCCATTCCTTAACGGCGGTGTTTTTATTGCTCGGCTTAGGTGCGGGTTTCGGTTTCGGTGCGGGCTTAGGCTGCTCGGCGGTGAATATGCTGTTATACATTATATTCATATCCACATTGCCGCTTATGCCGTCTATGCGCCCTTTTGAGGTATGCTGCCATATATCATAGGTACGGTTGAAATTATTTACCTTGGCGCCGTATTCGGCTACCCACTTGCTGATACTGTCATACCATTTGTCGGTCATCTTCTCGTTCCAAAACGCCGAGCGACTGGAGTATATGCCCATTTTATAGCCGAGGGCATTAAGCTGCTTATTAAACTCCTGCATAATGCCGAGCATATCCGCGTTTGAAATGGTGCGCCAATTTAAGCCGTTTGTGTTCTCAATGTCTATGTAGACAGGGGCGTTTATTTTCTTGCCGTTAAGCAGCCTTTTTATATGTGCAATTTCCTTTGCGACCTTTGCCTTATTCACGGCATATGAGAAGAAATATACCGCGAACGGTATACCCAGCCTCACGCACTCGGCATAGTTCCGCTCAAACTGCCTATCGTCCTGCGAGGGTATGTCGTCACCCAGCCCCATACGCAGTATTGCAAAGTCTATTTGCGGTTTCACCCTTTCCCAGTTTATGTTTCCCTGATAGTGTGATACGTCAATTCCTTTTAACACTTTTAATTACCTCCGTTATTTAATTATTCGGTTTGTGCAATTCTTCAAGGTCGGCAAGTCTGTGATTTGCAACCTTTATTTGTTCCTCGATAACCGGCACGCGCCTGGCGAAATTATTATGTACGCGAACCTCTCTTGTCAGCTCGCTTATTCGCTCATCCGTTACCGCCTGCGCGGTTGTCATTTTATTTTGCATTTTGTTGTTTGCGCGGTTGTTTGTTATTATTACGCCTATAAGGGCAAGAGCGCCCACCAGCACCGACGCTCCCGCCGATATTAACGTCTCTGTCACTGCTCTACACCTCGCTTTCGGTTTCGGGCGGCACTTCTTCGGTAACCTCTGTCGGATACTGCGCATCAATAGCTGTCTGTATCTCGGCAAGGTCATCCTCAGTAAGTACGCCCTTTTCGTTCCACCCTGCGGCATTTAGGATTATCTGATAATCTGACATTTTCCCGACCGCCTTTAAAAAGCCTGTTTTAACAAAATTCCTTAAACTGAACATATTATGTATTTCCTCCCATAGATAATATTACCTGCTGCATTTCGGCAAAAGCCTTGTTTATATCTCTGTTATACTCCGCTTCGATTATTGCTCCCTCGGTATCGGTCATAAGTGTTGTGGTTGGGTAAAGACTTTTTACGCCCGACACTGTACCGTCGGCGGCGGGGGTGTATTCGGCTGTGGTGTACGGTTCGTAAGCGGTTGCAGTTGAGCCGAGTTCAAGTTGGGGTTTAAACACAAGATTGTTTACTGTAGTATCTTTGGCAATATTGATAGTTATTGAAACTGTTTTATCGTCTTCGGAATTTATAGATATACCATTGCCAATATCAGCTTTATAAAATGTATAATCAGAAGTACTAAGATATAACGAGTATGTTGATCCAGAACCACCAGTAGGACAACCACTTAAAAAGTATTGTCCTTTTTTAAGAGAAAAAGGTTGCTGTAATTTAAAATATGCTTGTGCGGTTGCTGTGCCATTAGCAGTAACACTACCGTCAGAATTAACCGTAAAAGTAATTCCGTTTTGCGTTTTAGTAGTATCATAATAAGGATAAGGTATTAAATTCTTCCTACACCTTGTTACAGTAACAGTTGATAAATCTGAAATGTAAGGAGTGTATGCAGTAGCGGTTGAGCCGAGTTCCAACTGGGGCTTTAAAGTGCCGCTTACAGTTCGGTTTGCCGGAATAACAAGATAACAATTTGTATTGTTTATGTTTTTTATCGGAGTAAATGTTGCGGAAACATCTGTTAATAACGATATATAAGCAGACTGCCCTTGCGTTGAGTCGTAAATAAAGATTGTAGCGCTGCCTCCGAAAGAATAATTTCCGCTTGCAGATAAAGTATAAGTTACCCCTTGTTTTAAGTTCATAGCTTTGTAAACAAAATAAAATGTTGCTTGAGCGGTCGAAGTTCCGCTAAAACTTATACTACCGTCTGCATTAACCGTAAAGGTAATTCCGTTTTGTGTTTTAGTAGTATCATAATAAGGATAAGGTATTAAATTCTTCCCCCTCACCTTAACCCCGAGTGTGTGCTCATTCGGTGAAACATCGGTAAGGCTTACAGCCGCACCCGAGGCACTGCCGCGGAGGGCGTTGGCACAAGCGGTATTCATTTGCAGGGTGTTTACATCCCCCGTGTCGCCCTTATCACCTTTCGCGCCGGTGGCTCCGGTATCGCCCTTGTCACCCTTATCTCCTTTGTCACCCTTATCGCCTTTATCGCCTTTGACACCTTGTATTCCCTGTTCGCCGGTATCACCTTTTTCACCCTGTAAGCCGCGGGGTCCTGTATCTCCGGTGTCACCTTTTGCACCTTTCAGCAGTGCCAACTGTTCATCGGTGAAGTCAGAGTAAACAAACGGGTCTCCTTTGTCGCCTTTATCACCTTTGTTGCCCTTTGGACCTTTTTTAAACGGTAACAATTTCCACGGCGTAACCCCGTCACCAACTTTAAGCCAGTTTTCATCCGTGCTGTCGATTATTACACCGAATTCACCGCCACACAGTATCGGGTTGTTTGTATTCCAGTTTTCAGCAGTGTCGCGCCCCGCCTGAAAATGGAAGTTTTCAAGATATATTTTTGACATTTATCGTTCCTCCTTATGCAGTTCTGCGCCACACATATGCACCGTAATAAGGCGGCATATTGTTGTGGGCTTGACCGTTGCCGAATTTATAGCCGTATCCGTATTGGACGTCGTCAGCCTTACCTTCTGCGCCTACTATTGGTTTTGTTACCGACCCAAAATTTGTGCCGTATGCGTGACCGGTTACGCCATTTGCGCTGTGTTCGCCAACAACCGCAGTCGCAATCCTACCATCAATTTTTGGTAACTCGCTTTCTGTCAATGTGTGCGTTTTCTCTCCGCCTGTGCAGCCTGCAGCTTCGCCGTCGTCAATGCCCCATATCACTCTGCCTTTTATTCGTTCCCATGTGCCTCCGTAAAGCGTTGCCGGATCTACGTTCTCGGTGCTTGCAAAAAAACTGCCTACCGGGTGGTCTCTTTCGTTTTTCTCGGCAATAGCGGCGGCGACTGCCGAAGAGATGAGAGCGCTTAACTTCTTGAACTTCAAAGCCACCGCTTTATTCTCAATCGGGTTTTCGCTGGTTTCTGATAATTCACTGTCAACCACAAGTTCAACCTTTGCGTGCCCGGATGAATTACCTCCGTTAAAAAAGAACTCGCTGCCGCTTTCGAGTGCCCGCTGTGCCACTTCGGTTTTGCCCTGCGCTGTTTTTGCCGCCGAAGCCGAAGCCGCAGCGCTTTCCGCCGAATTCTTCGCGACCTCCGCGAGCGTGGAAAAGCTTTCACGCTCCTCGCCGTTATCGCCCCCTGCAGGCGGAATGTTCTCAAACCGCAGCTTTGCCGGGTATGAAAGCAATTCAAGCTCGGTTTTATCGTCGCTGTTGTATACCGAAATAATCAGGTATACCGCCGCTCTACCGCCGTGCCGTGTGAGATTTTCGCCGATGTCAAAGCTCACTGTCGGGCTTTCAAGCGCCTTTGTGTCGCTTCGCACCGTGCCGCCTACACTGTCGTAGCAATCAAAGCGGTATACAAGGCTGTTTCCGCCTTTTTCGGTCAGCAGATTTGCATACAGCTTGTCATCGATATTGAAAACAAGCTGCGTTGCGCCGTGCTCGCTCTGTATGCCTGCCCGCTGCTCGGTTGCCGGTGTTATTCCGTCCTCCTTTACCGTAAAATTGATTTTTCTGATTGACATTGTATCAGACCTCCTTTTTTTATAACAAAAGCGCACCGCCGAAACGATACGCTTTTTCAACGAATATTAAATTAAGCACTTATATTCTGCTCAATAACAGGCAATACGCCGTAGGACTTTAAGAGATTGTATATAAACAACCGCCCCTTTTGCGTCCACTTCGTATTCATAACCGTGCCGGTTCTGCCGTCTGAATGTGTTATTGTCACGGTTTCCGAGTGCGTAAAGCCGTTATTGTGGTATTTTGAGTATAAAAGCCATTGTCCGCTTTGCTTATACTGTACGCCGTAACGGTGCAGCATTTCATTCATTGCCGTACCGCTCATACCGTAATCTTTTGCGATTTGAGTAACGGTCACAAGGCTTTTGCTCTGCAAGATTATATCCGTATAGTCCGCTTTGGGCTTTAATTCGCCTATAATCTGCTTTTGTTTGTTGCACTCAAACTGTAATAGCTGCCTTTGCTCGCGTTCCTCTTTGAGCGCCTGAAACGCCGCTATTGCTATGTCGGGGTTTGATATAAGCTCGTCGGTGGCATACAGCCCGTGCTTACGTATAGAGGGTAATACCTCGCTTGTAACCCAGCGCTTAAACTTCTTGGCGGTCGGCAGCTTGCTTGAAAGGATAAGACTGTATAAGCCGCTTTCGTTTATGACATACATATTGCGATTTTGACCTGACACGACAAATTGTCTTGTCAGCTTCTCGTCATCGTCCACGTGCATTTTAATTGCCTTTGAAACATCACTATACCCCAAAATTTCTGCCACATCTTTCCCCACAAAATACGGCTCGTTGTCAATCTCAACCGTGCGTATCTTTCCGAACTCTTTATTTTCAAATATCTGTAATTGGTTCATGCTACGTTCTCCTTTTTGCTCATTTCAAGTAATTCATTTGATATTTTCTCAATGTTTGATTTCTCGCTGTGCACAATATCGAATACCGCTTCAATTAACGCATTAAACATTGAAAAGCGTGTAGTAAATGTAAATGCAATCTGCTTTGCTTCTTCAAGAGTTGTATTTTGAGAGATAAAGCTCTCCTCTTCTGTATGTTCAAAAAACATCTGCATTAAATTCTCTGCCCTATCTAATTTTACTACTGTGTCCTCTAAGTCTGTTGATTTTTCGAATAACATAAATATGCTCCTTTTTATAAAATTGTTTGACAGGAGCTTTACTAACTGTTATAATATTAACAGGACTTAAAAACTCCTATCGTGTTTGAGTAACCTGTGCTTTGGTCGGCTAAAGGTTACTCTTTTTCTTTTTCAATGTCTTTTTGAATAAGTGTTGCAACATATTCTTTTAAGCTTTTACCATTCTCAATGCACTTGATTTTTGCTTTTTTCAAAAGCTCATCATCAATCATCATTCCGAAGCGCCCCATTCTTTTCACCTCCTCATCATCAAGTAGACTTTTCGTCAACAAAATTATAATAACATAAAGTAGATTAGTTGTCAACAGTTTTTTTAAAATTGTTTTTTTGTTGACTTTTGGTCTACCTTCGTATAATATATAATACATGAGGTGATATTTATGAAATTCATACCGAATATATATAGAATAAATGAAACCATTAGAAAAAGAAGAATTGAATTAGGTATGTCACAACAAGAACTTGCGGAAAAAGTGGGATATAAATCAAGGTCAACTATCAATAAAATAGAACTTGGGATTAATGATATTCCCCGTTCAAAAATTGACAATTTTGCTATTGCTTTAAAAACAACCCCCTCAGAACTTATGGGTTGGGAAGAAAAAATCAATAAGGTATTGCAAAAAGCCGCTGAATACTTGGAAGAAGAAAATGGATTACGCAAAGCTCTATCGGAAAAGTACGGTCAAGAATTTCTGAATATTTTAGATTGTTATCTTAATGGAAACGCTAAACAAAAATCAATTTTGCTTGAATTTGCTTGCTCTGACGAACATACACAAGAATTATTTTTTAAATATATGCA
>OOIG01001487.1_pt1 | contig 17319 bp, 18 predicted proteins | sample 1692091 | NCBI WGS metagenome assembly OOIG01 (sample SAMN06348188, study PRJEB24527) | human gut metagenome | biome: human gut; feature: ankylosing spondylitis patient; material: feces | host: Homo sapiens | place: China | collected 2015-10 | reverse complement strand
TTGCTCTGTCACGCCGTACTGCTTTGCCAGCTCTGGCACGATCAGCTCCATGCGGTTTCGTGCCGCTTCGTCAATCTCGGCGCAATACTGTCTTACGTACACCCAGCTATCGCGCGGAATGCCTTTTCTTTTGTTTTACAGCGCAGTCCCCTTTTTCGGCACGAAAAAGGACTTCATATCCGCCCTTTCAAGCTCGAGCAGCTTGATCTTTTTGTCGACGCCGTCTGCGTAGCCGGTCAGGCTGCCGCTCGCGCCGACCACGCGGTGGCAGGGGATGATGAGCGAAATATCGTTGTGCCCCACCGCGCCGCCGACGGCCTGCGCAGACATGTGCGTTAGGCCCTGCTTCTCCGCCAGCTTTCGCGCAAGCGTGCCGTAGGTCGTTGTTTCACCGTAGGGAATTTCCAGCAGCAGCGCCCATACTGCCTGCTGGAATGCCGAACCCACGGGGTGGAGCGGCGGCGTGAAGTCCGGCTCGCGGCCCGAAAAGTAGATATCGAGCCAGCGCTTGGCCTCGCACAAAACAGGCATCTCGCTCTCGGCATACTCTTTTGGCAGCGTGCGGGCAAAATATTTCTGCCCGTCGAACCACAGGCCCGTCAAGCCCTCTTCGTCCGCCGCAAGCAGGATGCCGCCGAGCGGCGAATCATAATGCTGGGTGTAAGTCATCGTCCTCGCCTCATTTCTTCTCTTTCGGCGCGTAATCGTGCAGCTCGGGGATCGCACCGCCGGACACCGCCCAGAGGTACAGGCTCGCCACGCTGCCATAGGGCGAAAAGCGGCGGCGGTACTTTTCAAAGAGCCCTCGGTCGATCTTTCGGTGGTGGTACACCATGCGCAGCCCCCGCTGGATGGCAAGGTCGTCGCAGCTCAACACGTCCTGCCGCTGCATGCAGAAGAGCAGGATCATCTCCGCCGTCCACACGCCGATGCCCTTGAGGGACGAAAGCTCCCGGATAGCCTCCTCGTCGCTTTTTTGCCAGATACCTTCTAAGTCGAATGCGCCGGTGTGGACCTTTTCGGCAAAATCCGTGATGTACTCCGCCTTTCTGAACGTCATGCCGAGTGATTGGAGCTTGGAAACACCCGCGGCGAGGACCGTCTCGGCGTTGACCTCGCCGAGTGCCGACAGCATCCGCTGCCAGATCGTCTCCTGTGCCTTGGTCGAGATCTGCTGGCCGACGATGTGGTGCACGACGGCGGAAAAGAGGTCAGTATCCACTTTTCTCTCGACATGGCCGATGCGGTCGATGACCTCGGCCATGCGCTTATCCTTCTTTTTAAGATAGTCGGTCTCCTCTTCCCCGTAGGCAAAATACATTGAGCTTCCTCCCCGCCGCGTCATCTAAAACGTATGTTCTATATATTATATGGTGCCATTTTCTTTCTGTCAAGCGTGCAAGCTTTTGTAACGGACTATCGAAAAAATTTTCGAAACTTTCTTGACTGAAAGTGTACTTTAAGTTGTAGAGTATCAGTGAACTTTAAGAACAACAGTTTTTAGAGGAGGAATATCCCATGATCAAACCTTATATCGTATGCCACATGATGACCTCGGTCGACGGACGTATCGACTGCGCCATGACCGAGCACCTACCCGGCGTGCAGGAATATTACGACACGCTCGACGCGCTGGACGCGCCCACACGTATCAGCGGCCGCGTGACCGCGGAGCTCGAAATGGCGCTGCCCGGAAAGTTTGAGGCCAAGACCGCCGAAGCACTTGGCAAGGAGGCCTTTTCCAAGGCCGCCGACGCCGAGGGCTACGAGATCGTCGTTGACACCCACGGCACGCTCCTCTGGGGTGAGAGCGCCGAAGACGAGCGTCCGCTGCTCATCCTGACGAGCGAGCAGGTCAGCAAGGAGTACCTTGCGTATCTCAACGGCAAGCACATCTCGTGGATCGCCTGCGGCAAGGAACACGTCGACTTGAAGCGCGCGTGCGAAATTCTCGCCGCGGAGTTTGACGTCAAGAGAGCCGCCGCGGTCGGCGGCGGACACATCAACGCAGGCTTCCTCGCCGCGGGGCTACTCGACGAGGTCAGCATTCTGATCGGCGCCGGCATCGACGGCCGCGGCGGCATGCAGAGCGTGTTCGACGGCCTGCCGATGGAGCGCGGCGTCACGCCGCTCAAGCCCACGAGCGTGCAGCAGTACGGCAGCGGCGCGGTCTGGCTGCGCTACAATGTGGAAAAGTAAAGCTGAGGAGGCTTTTTAACATGAAGTACGAAAATAAAGAAGCATTTGAACAGGTCAACATGTTCGGCACCGGCACGCCGAACACCGCTTACGCCAAGTTTTTCATCGGCGATTCGTTCTTAAATCCTCTGACTGACCCGAAGGGCGGCCTCTTCGCCGCGAACGTGACCTTCGAGCCCGGCTGCCGCAACAACTGGCACATCCATCACGCGACTTCCGGCGGCGGACAGCTCCTTCTCTGCACCGCGGGCGAGGGCTGGTATCAGGAAGAGGGCAAGGACGCCGTCAGCCTGCACGAGGGCAGCGTCATCATGATCCCCGCGAACGTGAAGCACTGGCATGGCGCGAAAAAGGACAGCTGGTTCAGCCACATCGCCGTTGAAGTCCCCGGCGAAAACTGCCGGAACGAGTGGTGCGAGCCGGTCTCGGACGAAGAGTACAATAAGCTGTAATCGGAGGCAATTTCCATGATCTTAAACGAAACTTATACGCTCGAAAACGGCCTGAGCATCCCCAAGCTCGGCCTTGGCACCTGGTTCATCGACGACGATCAGGCCGCCGAGGCCGTCCGCACCGCCGTGAAGCTCGGCTACCGCCTCATCGATACCGCGCAGGCCTACGGCAACGAGCGCGGCGTGGGCGAGGGCGTGCGCACCTGCGGCGTTCCGCGCGAGGAGCTTTTTGTCGCCAGCAAGGTGGCCGCGGAGCTCAAGACCTATGACGAGGCCAAAAAGTCCATCGACGAAACGCTCGAGAAGATGGGCCTTGACTACCTTGGCCAGATGATCATCCACTCTCCCCAGCCGTGGAACCAGTTTCGCGTGGAAAAGCGCTATTCTGAAGAAAATAAAGCCGTCTGGCGCGCGCTCGAGGATGCGCAAAGCGAGGGCAAGGTCAGAGTCATCGGCGTGTCGAACTTTCTGCGCGACGACCTTGAAAATCTGCTCTCCGACTGCCGCGTAAAGCCGATGGTCAACCAGATCCTGCTGCACATCAGCAACACCGACCTCGCGCTGCTCGACTACTGCCGCGAGCAGGGCATCCAGGTGGAGGCCTACTCCCCCATCGCCCATGGCGAGGCGCTCAAGAACCCCGCCATCGCGGAGATGGCGAAAAAGTACGGCGTCAACGCCGCGCAGCTGTGCATCCGCTATGTCATCGAGCTCGGCGCGGTCGCGCTGCCGAAGACGGCCAACCCCGACCACATGGCGAGCAACGCCGCCGTGGACTTCACCATCTCGAGTGAGGACATGGAGACGCTCAAGCACATGGACCGCATCGCCGACTACGGCGAGTTCAACATCTTCCCCGTCTTCAGCGGCAAGCCGCTCGCGTAACGAACGCAAAAGGAAAAGGAGAGAACGCAGCAGCGTCCTCTCCTTTTTTTACAAAAGCATGCAGAAACCAATCTGCATACAGAGCCATCTTTCAAAAAGCCTCTTATTTCTTCTCTTCCTCGCGCACAAACATCATCAAAAAGCTGACTGCGAGCAGCAGGCAGGAAACCCAGATGCCCTTTTCGGCAAAGCGCGCCGTCAGGACGCTGCCAAGCCCCGCGCCGACGGCAAAAATACCGATGACGCCAAAATACGTCAGTGCCTTTTTCAGCACCTCGCGGTCGTGCGTGTGGAAGTAGACGCACAGCGCCTCGGTGCCGCTGCGCATGTTGCCGATGCACATGGTGCTCGCGTAGGCGTGGCCGCGCACCTTGCGGAAGGTCTGCACCTGCATCGCGCAGACGAACGAGACGAGCGCGTTTGCAAAGGTGTTGACCTCCTGCGGCAGGAAGCCGACAAAAAACAGCAGCACGATCTCGGCCAGAATGATGAGCTGGCGCCAGTGCACCTTTTCCATGCACTTGTAGCGGCGGTGGACGCATTCCGCCACAAAAATGCCCGCCGTGAACGAGATCACCGGCACAAAATAGCGGAAAACACCTGCCCAGTCGCCTGCAAAAAGGTGTGTGCTCATCAGCACGATGTTGCCCGTCTGCGCGTTGGCAAACACCTTGTCGCGGCAGCAATAGGTATAGGCGTCCTGCAATCCGCCGGATAAAATGATAAACGCGGACATCAGGAACGAATCGGACATCTGCCCGTGCGGTCGATCAAGCTGCATGGTTACATTTTGGCTCCTGTTCGTTAAAATTCCGACATGATTATACGGCGGTGGCCGCGCTTCGTCAAGCGGCTTTTGCGTCGAGCCGCGCGGTGTATCTGCGGATGCACGCCGCAGCGTAAACGGCGGTGACAAGCTCCGTGATGGCCATGGCGAACCAGAGCGAATCCGCGCCCGCAAGAAGCGGCAGCATCAGGATCAGTGCACCGCTGATGACGAGTCCGCGCGCGACCGACACGATAACGCCGCCTTCGGCTGTAAGATGGCCTGGAAATAATACGTCGAGAAGATGTTGAACGGCAGCAGCAGGAATGAGATCGCATACGCGCGGATGATGGCCGGGGCCATCGCCAAGATCGTCTCCGTCGGGCTCATAAAAATGCGGATGTAGAGATTCGGGCACGCCACGCTCGGCGCCGTCCAGAAAACGCCGAAAAATACGACCGTCCACAGCGCATATCGCAGCGTCTCGCGGATGCGAGCCTCTTTCCCCGCGCCGAAATTCGTCGAAATGATGGGCTGGGATGCCTGTCCGACGCTGTACGCGCAGCACTGGACGAATGTGCTGACGTTGATGATGGGGCCGTAGATCGCGAGCGCGTCCGAGCCGAGGTATTGCATGATCTGGCGGTTGAAGAGCACAGTCAGAATACCCATCGCCATGTCGATAAAGAAGCTCGAAAAGCCCGTGACGGCGATCTTCCACAGCTTGCGCGCAAGCCTCTTTGGTTTCACGAGGCGCAGCGTGTTCTTCCTGCTCGCAAAGTGCGTCAGCATCACGAGGAACGACACCGCCGAGCCCAGCGCCGTGGCAAGACCCGCGCCGTAAACGCCCATATCGCATGGGAAGACGAAGAACCAGTCGCCGAACACATTGAAGATGCCGCCCGACAGCACACCAAGCGTCGCAAGTGCGGGCGCGCCGTCGTTGCGCAGAAATGCCGCGAGCATCTGATTGAAGAGGAACAGCGGGAATACAACTTTAACGGGGATCATGTACCGCTGCGCGAGGGCGAGCAGCGTCTCATCCGTGCCGAAAAACATCAGAAGCGGACGCTCGAAGAGGATGAGCCCGACCCACGCGAGCGCCGCCAGAATGACCGAGCCGATGACCGCTGCGGTGAAATACTGCTCGTCCTCGCCGTCGGCGCTCATGCCGCTGCCGCGCTTCGTGCTGAAGATCACACTGCCGCCGATGCCCATGAGAAGGCCAATGCTGTAAATGACGTTCCACACCGGCGCGACCGCAGCCAGCGCCGCCGTGCCATCAGGCCCCTGATACTGCCCCACCATCGCCATGTCGACGATGCCGTAGATGTTGGAGATCAGCGCACTGCCGAACGCCGCCGACAAGTATTTGAAGTAAAGCGTTTTGATATTTCCACGCAAAAGGTCCATTGTCGTTTCCTCCTGTCAACAAAAAAAGCCGGATAAGGAACAGGCATTTCAGCCTGCGCCTTATCCGGCTGCCGTTTCTTTCGAACAGCGCGCCCTCCGAGCGAGCAAGAGGGACTAAAGCACAAGAAAACGGCAATGTCAAGCCGCGGCGATTTCCCTCTTTTTTCCTTTCTGAATTTTTCGTGGACAATTTCTTCCCGATGGGGTAACATCATAGAAAAACAGGAAACGGAACACTTTTTCATGGACAAGTACAGCATCTTAAAGCAATATTACGGCCACAGCGCGTTTCGCGCGGGGCAGGAGGAACTCATCGACTCCATTCTCTCCGGGCGCGATGCACTGTGCGTCATGCCGACGGGCGGGGGCAAGTCGCTCTGCTATCAGATCCCCGCGCTGCTCCTGCCGGGCATCACGCTCGTCGTCTCGCCGCTCATCTCGCTGATGAAGGATCAGGTCGCAGCGCTCAAGAGCACGGGCGTTCCCGCAGCGTACATCAACAGCTCACTGACAGGTGAGCAGATCCGCACGGTCTACGCCCGCACGCGCAAGGGTGCCTACAAGCTCATCTACGTCGCGCCCGAGCGGTTGGAAACGAACAGCTTTTTATCGCTGATGCAGGAGATGGACGTGTCGTTTCTCGCTGTGGACGAGGCACACTGCATTTCGCAGTGGGGACAGGACTTCCGCCCGAGTTACCTCGGCATTGTCGATTTCATCAATGCCCTGCCGCGCAGACCCATTGTCGCGGCCTACACCGCGACGGCGACAAAGCAGGTGCAGTCCGACATTCTGCGGCTCTTGCAGCTGCAAAGCCCGTACCGCATCGTGACGGGCTTCGACCGTCCGAACCTCTATTTCGACGTGCGCCGCCCGAAAAACAAGTTTTCCGCCCTCGCCGCACTCATTGACGAGCGAAGAGGCAGAAGCGGTATCGTCTACTGTGCAACGCGCGCGGCGGTCGAGCGCGTGTGCGACAGCCTGTGTGACCGCGGCATCGCCGCCACGCGCTACCACGCGGGCCTCACAGATGAGGAGCGGCAGCAGAATCAGGACGATTTTCAGTTTGACCGCAAGACCGTCATGGTCGCGACGAACGCCTTCGGCATGGGCATCGACAAGTCAAACGTCAGCTTTGTCATCCATTACAACATGCCGAAAAGCCTCGAGGCCTACTATCAGGAGGCGGGCCGCGCCGGACGCGACGGCGAGAATGCCGACTGCGTCCTGCTCTTCGCGCCCGCTGACGTGGAAACCGCGCGCTTTCTCATCGAAAACGGCGGAGCCGACCAGCTCTCGGAGGAGGACGCTGCGCTCGTGCGCAAGCGCGACTATGAGCGCCTGCAGGCGATGACGGGGTACTGCAAATCCGTCGACTGTCTGCGCGGGCGGCTGCTTGACTACTTCGGCCAGATACACCCCGCAAGCTGCGGAAACTGCTCCAACTGTAAAGCGACCTACCAGACCGAGGACATCACGCTCTCGGCGCAGATGATCTTATCGTGCGTCATGCGCATCCGCGAGCGGCTGGGGTACTACGTCGGCAAAACGCTCGTCATTCAGGTCTTGCGTGGGAGCCGCGACCAGCGGCTTTTGTCGCTCGGCCTTGCGAGCCTGTCGACCTATGGTCTCATGGACAAAACGTCGCCAAGCGTCATCGAGCGGTACATCGAATACCTCGAATCCGCGGGATATCTCGAGGTCGACCAGCACTATTCGACGCTCAGGCCCACAAAAAAAGCATCCGCCGTGCTCTTTGACGGCGAATGCGTGCTGATGCAGAAGCGGGTGGAGCCGAAGACAGAGAAAAAGCGCCCGCGCGGCGCGTTTTCGGACGAATTCGAGGAAAACAGCCTTTACGAGGCGCTGCGCGCCCAGCGCGCGGAGCTTGCCAAGTGCGAGAGCGTTCCCGCCTACGTCATCTTTTCGAACGCGACGCTCGCCGACATGGCGGAGAAAGCGCCGCGCTCGCTCTCAGAGCTTCTTGAGGTCTCGGGTGTCGGCGAGCGGAAGGCCTCCCGCTACGGAGAGGTCTTCCTGCGCACCATTGAGGAGTATATACAGCAGCAGGGGTAAAGCGGGCTCACTTCAGCACCGTGCCGTCTGTCAGCGTGATGATATAGCCGTTGAAGTTGATGGTGCCGTTGTTGGTGAGGCTCGTAAGCGTGCAGTTGCCGGTCAGGTTCCACGTGCAGCCGTTCTCGATCGCGACGACCGCGTTGTCGCTGACGGCGGTGCCGCCCTCGGCATTGTCGATGATGTTGACGGTGCCGGTGAAGGTGCTGCCGTTTTTCATCGTCATCGTGAGATTCGAGATGGTATCGACGATGATGTCGCCTGCAAGCGTCTGACCGTCTGCGGCGAATTCGACCTGTGCGCCGTTGCTGCCGGCGGTTCCCCAGCTGCGGCTGGCGGAGTTGCCGACCACGCGCAGCAGCGCGCCGTCCGCATCATTGTTGACGATATTCACGCCGGAGAGCGTCATCAGGCAGTGGGTGTTCGTGATGTAGAACATGTCACCGCTGCTGCCAACGAGGCTGCCGCCGGTCATCGAGAAGACGGACGTGCCGACGTCCGCGTCGCCGCTCATGGACTGATAGATCATCACGTTGTGGACGTTTTCCGAAGAGCTCGTACCCTTGGTGTCGCTCATGTTGCCGGTGGCATAGCAGTCTTCGAGCGTGATGGAGTTCTTACCCTCGATGACAAGGGCTTCGGAGTTGTTCGCTGTCAGGTTCGCATTCTTCACGGTGATGTCCGCCGTGGAGTAGACCGCGGGGGAGTTGTAGCCGTTCGAGGTGTACGCGCCGCCGCTCACGTTGACCGTACCGCCGCCGCGGTCGGAGCGGATGGCCGCGGACGAGTTGCCGGAGGTCTCGACAACTAAGTTGCTCGCGCTCGTCGTGCCGCCGCCGTAACTGAACACGCCGTTGCCATTTTGCGCAGAGGACGGGACGGTTGCATTCTTGATGGTCACCGTCGCGCCGTTCATCGCGAGAAGCGCTGCGTTCATGCCGTAAAAGTCGCCGTCCTCGGTGTTCGAGGCCGCGCCCGCGCTCTTGTCGACGGTGACGCCGTCGAGCGTGACGGCCGTGCCGTCCACGCGCAGGGCGTTTTCGTCGTCGCCGGTCGAGGTGTAGCTTTCGCCGCTGTAGGTGCCGTCCTCGCTGATGGTCGTGGCGGCGGTGCCCTGCGTCACCTCGCCGCTGCCGCCAAAGCTCTGGCCGCCGCCCACGGACTCGACCGTGGCGCTCGCCGCGGTGTTGCTGCTGCCGACCTCAACGGTCAGGATATCGCCCTCGGCAAGGTCGCTGAGCTCGATGCTCTCGTCATTTTTTGTAATTTCCGCATTCGCGAAGTCGAGCGTCACACTCTCCTCGCCCGCGGTAAAGCTGCTGCCGCCCATGCCGCCGGGGCGCTGCCGCTCGGGGCCTCGGGCGGCCGGCTGTCGGTGCTGCCGCTCTGGCTGTCGGGCTTTGCGGGCGGCTGACTGCTGTCGGACGATGCATGATCCTCACTGCTGCTGTTGCCGCTCTGCGTTTCGCCGTCCAGCTTGTCGGGCGGCGTCTGGCCGGAATCGGAACTGTCAGACACGTCATGGGACGGCATACCGCCCGCACTCAGCTCGCCGAGCTGCATCGTCACGGCAGTGCCGTCAATATCGGTGATCTCGCCGGTGATCGTCTGGCCGGAGTAGTCCGATGTTTTGCTGCCGCACGCGGCGAGCGACAGTGTCAGCGCCGCCGCACAGAAAAGAGAACGAATCTTTTTGCTTTTCATCAAAAATGGCCTCCTTCGTCATTGTGTATCCCAAATGCTTCCACGGGGCTGTCGTTTTTCGCTTTCCCCTTGAAACGAGGTCATGATTGCCCGCCAACCTAAAAAAGCTAAAGGAAAGTTTGAACATTTTGTTTTTCATGAAAACGCAAAAAGCAGTGCCGCCTGAAATCAGGCGGCACTGTTCCTATTGATATGATGTTCCCACCGGCGCGGCGCAAACGGTTAGTTCGCTCTAACTCGCAGTCTTTTGAAAAGCCGCCGCAGGGCAGCTTTCCAATATATCCTGCTTTCCCGCTTGCCTTCGGGAAGGTGATCGACCTTGCGTATTGTAGCACAGCGATTTTCGCATTGCAAGAGCGGTTTTCAAATTTTTGCGATATTTTCTTTGCTACATACGCTTTCTCGCCCCGTCCGCTGCGACAGACTGTTCCCATTCCGTGTCCCGCGGCACTTGCATCCCGCGGCTCTCACTGGTATACTATGTCCAGATGTTAGATGCATTTAACAGAATTGATATTTCACACAGAAAAGGCAGTGAACGATATGGAAGCATTTTACGGCATTTTGATCCCATTTCTCGGCACGTCGCTCGGCGCGGCGTGCGTGTTCTTCATGAAAAAGTCGCTCAGCGACGCTGTGCAGCGCTCGCTGACGGGCTTTGCCGCGGGCGTGATGGTCGCGGCCTCGGTCTGGAGCCTGCTGATCCCCGCCATCGAGCAGTCGTCGGCGATGGGGAAACTCTCGTTTCTGCCGGCGTTTCTCGGCTTTTGGGTCGGCATTCTCTTTTTGCTGCTGCTCGACCACGTCGTCCCGCACCTGCACGCCAAGAGTGGGCAGGTCGAGGGGCCGAAGAGCCAACTTCAGCGCACGACGATGATGGTGCTGGCCGTCACACTGCACAACATCCCCGAGGGCATGGCCGTCGGCGTGGTGTATGCGGGCTATCTCTCCGGCAGCGCACAGATCACGGCGGCGGGCGCGCTGGCGCTCTCACTCGGCATCGCGATCCAGAATTTTCCCGAGGGGGCGATCATTTCGCTCCCGCTGCGCGCCGAGGGCATGGGCAAAGCAAGAGCTTTCTGGGGCGGCGTGCTCTCGGGCATCGTCGAGCCCATCGGCGCGGTGCTGACGATACTCGCCGCGTCGCTCATCGTTCCGGCGCTGCCGTATCTTCTGAGCTTTGCCGCGGGCGCGATGCTCTATGTCGTCGTCGAAGAGCTGATCCCCGAAATGTCGCAGGGCGCGCACTCCAACATCGGCACGGTGTTCTTCGCCGTGGGCTTCAGCCTGATGATGGTGCTCGACGTGGCGCTGGGATGAAATACGGCAGGAATGCAAGCAGGAGGCGATACCGAGCGGTACGCCTCCTGCTTTTTATGCTGACGCCAGCCTTGCGCCTATTTTTCCACCCGAATAAGATTGCTCTCATACGGCCGCTTGCCGGAGAGCACTTCGTCGTAAAAATTCTGCTTCCAGTCGATGTAGGCGACGCTGTCCTGCAATTCCCGAATGCCTGCGCGCAGTGCCTCCTGCTTCTGCGCCGGCAGGATCTTGCGCTGCGGGATGGTGCGCTCGCCTTGCAGGCAGAGGGCGAGGTAGTCCTTCATCTCCTGAATGCTCATGCCGCATTTTTTCAAGCGCGTCAGGCTGCTGATCCACGCGACGTCCCGCTCGTCAAACACGCGGCAGTTGTTTTTGTCGCGCTTGACATTGGGGACAAGCCCCTCGTTGCAGTAAAAATTTAAGGCCTGATAGGTCATGCCCGTTTCCTTGCAGACCTGCATCATGGTGTAGCGCATGGTAATCCCTCTCTGCTGCGTAAAAATTGTGTTTTTTCCTCAAAAACCTCTTGACCGGTTGTTACAACCGGTATTTATAGATGAAAACAACCTCTCCGATGATATCAATGAGGCCGTCATGCGCAGCGTCATCCACAACATCCGCATTTTGCTGACCGATCCTGAAAATTACGACGCCAGAAGCGAGCTGGCGCAGGCGTCCGCCATGGCAGAGAACGGCGTGCTGAAGATCGGCAAGGTCACGGATTTTCAGGCGCATCAGATCCAGCATCAGCTCGGCGCTTACACCGACTGCAACCACGGCGCGGGGCTGGCGGTCATCCACCCCGTTCTGTACCGCCACATCTACAAATCCGGTGCGGCGCGGTTTGCGCGGTTTGCTCAGAATGTCTGGGGCATCGCACCCAAGGGCAGTGACGGGGAAACCGCCGCCGGTATCGACGCGCTGGCCGCGTTCATCAAGGAAATTGGTCTGCCGACCAGCTTTGCAGAGCTTGGCATCCCCGCCGACACCGACTTCCGCGCCGTGGCGGATTCTACCAACATCACCGCTGGCTGCTGCAAGAAGCTGACCCGTGATGAAATTTGCGAAATTTTGCAGGAATGCCTGTGAGTATCCGCGCTTTTCGCAGCAAAACAAAGCATTCTTTGCACTGTGCTCCATTTCTGGCTTTTCTGCCTCTTGCATTTGGCCCAAAGCGTGATATCATAGGCCAGACAAATTGCGGAAAGGGGCGGTAGAGTTGAAAGCTGCATCGCAGAAAAAATCATTGGATATGCTCCACGGGACGCTCTGGGATAAGATCCCGCGCTTTGCCGTTCCGGTGGCGGCCACGGCGATTTTGAGCCAGCTGTTCAACGCCGCGGACATCGCCGTCATCGGCAACTTTACCGGCGAACTCCGCACTGTGGCGGTCGCGGCCGTCGGCACAAACAGCTCGATCATCAGCCTGATCGTCAACCTGTTCATCGGCATCGCGCTGGGCGCGAACGTGACGATCGCGCACGCCATCGGCGAAAAGAACGACACGATGGTGCACCACGCGGTGCACACCTCCATCATTGTGGCGGTGCTGGGCGGTTTGATCGCGGCGGTCATCGGTGAGCTGTTCGCCGTTCCGCTGCTGAATCAGCTGAATGTGCCGGACGATGTGTTCCCGCTGGCGCTGCTATACCTGCGCATCTATCTTGCGGGCCTGCCGGTGATCCTGCTCTACAACTTTGAGGCGGCGGTCTTCCGCAGCGTGGGCGAGACGAAAATTCCGCTGATCGCGCTGACGGCCTCCGGCGTTCTGAACGTGATCCTGAACCTCTTTTTCGTGGCCGCGCTCCACATGAGCGTGGACGGCGTCGCGATCGCAACGGTGCTGTCGAACGCGGTCAGCGCGGCGATCTTGTGGGTCTTCCTGCTCAAAACGGACAAGGTCATCCGCCTTGAGCCGAAAAAGCTGCGCATCGACGGGCTGTGCCTCAGGCAAATTCTGCGCATCGGCGTTCCTGCGGGTGTGCAGAGCGCGATGTTCTCCATCGCGAATATCGTCATTCAGGGCGCGATCAACAGCCTCGGCACGGTCGTCATGGCGGCGTCGAGCGCAGCCTACAACATTGAGGTCATCACCTACGATATCCTCAACTCCTTCTCGCAGGCCTGCACGACTTTCGTCGGACAGAACTTCGGCGCGGGCGAGATCAAGCGCTGCAAGAAAACGCTGCTGCTGTGTCTTCTCGAGGGCATCATCAGCCTCGGCGTCGCCATCGCTCTGATCCTCTTTTTCGGAAAGTCGCTGCTCACCATCTTCAACGGCGACCCGCAGGTGGTAGAGACGGGCTATATTCGCCTCATGCTGATCATGCCGTCGCACCTGTTCAGCCTTTGCTACGAGGTGCTTTCCGGCTACCTGCGCGGCTTTGAAATTTCACTGCCGCCCGCCGTTTTGACGATGCTGGGCGTCTGCGGCGTCCGCCTGAGCTGGCTGCGCTGGGTCTTCCCGCAGTACAAGACATTTATGAACATCATGCTGGTCTTCCCCATCAGCCTTGCGACCACGGCGCTTCTAATGCTGGCAGCGGTGCTGTACTTCCGCCCCTCGCGCCGCTATGCGCATCTGCAAAAGAGTGATGGCGCGGCTTCGGCAAAAATCGAAGGATAAGACCATTCCCAAAATCGACAAAGCAGGGCGCTTGCCTAAAAGGCAAGCGCCCTGCTTTACTTTTTTGATGGGGCAGCCGTTTCTAAATCGCGGATGGGAAATTTTCACATCAGCTCGCGCGTGAAATCAAGCACGCACTCGCGCAGACGCAGAATTTCCTCTGGCGTGTTCTTGCTCAGGTGCATACCGATGCCGAGCTCCCGTCCCGTTTTCGGGCTGACCGGCAGCGTCTTTACGCCGTGCGTCCGCCCGCGCATCATGATCTCCGTCATCATTGTGATGCCAAGGCCCTTGCTGACCATGCGGATGACCGTTTCATCGTCCACATGGCAGGGGCGGATATTCGGCTTTACCTTTTTGGGACTCAGCGCAGCGTTCACGTCGATGTCGAAGCGCCCGTAGGGCATCAGGAATTCTTTTCCGTCGAATTCCTCGATGGGGAAGGTCTCTTCGCTGCCGGTGGGATAGTCCTCCGGCAGGATGGCGTACATCGCGTCGTAGTAGAGCGGTGTCCAGTCGCAGTTGATGTGGCTCTGCCGCGCGGCAAAGATGACGTCCGTGCGCCCCTCCTCGAGCAGCTCAAAGGGTTCGAGCTCGTGGTCCACCATGCGGAGATCCACGTCGGTCTCCGGACACACGCGGCGGAAGCGGTACAGAATTTCCGGCATCCAGTGCATGGCAAGGCTCGCATAAGCGGCGATTCGGATCGTCGCCGTCCGCTTTTGCGTGATGGTCTCGATCTGGTTTTCGAGCTTCGCCGTCGCGCTGAGGTATTCGCGGATCGCGGGCAGCAGCGCCTCCCCGTCCTCTGTCAGCGAAATACCGCTGTGGTCGCGCCGGATGAGCTTCATGCCGATCTCGCGCTCCAGACCGTTGATGAGGTGCGTCAGCCCCGACTGTGTGTAGCCCACGACCTCAGACGCTTTGGAAAAGCTGCCGAGGTTGACGGCGGTCATCAGAATTTCAAATTTTTTGCTGTCCATATTCCCACTCCTATAAAGGGTATTTTGATTTGTAATATACCTATTATAACCGAGCGTTTCTCTTTTTCAAGTGCAGGGTGTAATATTTTCAACACAAAGGAGTTGATTATCCCATGACTACTAAAAAATTGACCTTCCGGCAGAAGATTCTCGTCGCCGGAACGCTGTTTGGAATGTTCTTCGGCGCGGGCAACCTGATCTTCCCCGTACATCTCGGCCAGATGGCCGGCCGCAACGCGGTCGTCGCCATGATCGGCTTTATCATCACGGCGGTTGGCATCCCCATCTTCGGCGTCGCCGCCATCGGCATCACGCATTCCGACGGCCTGCAGACGCTCTCGGGCAAGGTCGGCAAGGGCTACGGCATTTTCTTTACCTGCCTTCTGTACCTGACCATCGGCCCGCTCTTCGCCATCCCGAGATGCGCAACCGTTTCGTTCACAACCGGCATCACGCCCTTGCTGGGCGCGGATTCGCCGGAGTGGCTGTATCTGCTCGTCTTTTCGGCGGCGTTCTTCGCCTTCGTGCTGTTCTTCTCGCTGCGCCCCGGTAAGATCACCCTCTGGATCGGCAAGATCATCAATCCGCTCTTCCTGTTCTTCTTCGCAGTGCTGATCATCGCGGCGCTGCTCTCCCCCGGCGCAGCGATCTCCTCGGTCGAGCCGACGGAGGCCTATCAGAACGGTTCCTTCTTTCCCGCGCTCATTGAGGGCTACGGCACGATGGACGCCATCGCCGGTCTCGCCTTCGGCATCGTGGTCATCGACGTCATTCGCCGCATGGGTGTCAACAACGACGACATCATCGCCGAGGACGTGCTCTCCTCCGGTCTTCTTGCCGGTGCGCTGATGGCGCTGATCTACGTGCTGTCCATTCTGGTCGGCGCGCAGTCGAGAGGCATTTTCGAGCTGTCCGAAAATGGCGGCATCGCCCTCACGCAGATCGCGGGTCATTACCTTGGCGGCGTGGGCCAGTTTATCCTCGCCTTCACCATCACCTTTGCCTGCCTCAAGACCTCCATCGGCCTTGTCACGGCCTGCTCGGAAACGTTTGTCAAGATGACGAACGGCAAAATTTCCTACCGCACCTGGGCGATCCTCTTCACGGTGTTTTCGTTTGCCGTTTCCAACATTGGACTGAGTGCCATCATCGAGTATTCCGTCCCGATGCTCATGCTCATCTATCCCCCGGCCATTGCGCTTATCCTGCTGGCCTTTATCGGCAAGTTCTTCGCTCATGACCGTGCCGTGTATGTCGCAACGATGATCGGTACATGGGCAGCCGCTATTTTCGACTGCATGAAGACGCTGCCCGCGTCGGTGCAGACTTCGCTCCGCCTCGATGTGCCTATCGCCTTTGCGGAAAAATATCTGCCGTTGTTCGACAAGAACCTCGGCTGGCTGCTGCCTGCACTCGTCGGCTTTGTGATCGGCATGGTCATCCGCTCGAGCCGGAAGGGCGCGCTCGTCCCCCATGCCTGACGAACCAAATTAAAGTAAAAACGCACCGCACGGCAGAGTTATTTCTGCCGTGCGGTGTCATTTTTTCAGCGGCTCCGAAAACGGAGAATCAGCAAGCTGCCGAGGTTCACCAGCAAAATCGTCGCGGCCCATGAAAGTGTTGCAGCCGTAATCGCACCAGAACGGTGCAAGGATCGTAAAACGCCCGCTGGCCGCGCTGAGCAGACGGCGCATCAGCTCGCGCTGCCGTGTCTCATCGGAAGGTGGCGTCCGGTTGTAGGCAAAGCAAAGCTCCTTCGCCGCGAGCCGTTCCTGCGTAAGCTCTTCGCTGCTTGCATCGTAGAGCAGACCGCACAGCATTTTTCTTTCTCTGTCATGTTACCTCTCATCCCTTGCTTGATTACCTATTGATCATACTACGCGACGAGAGGCATTACAACTATTCTGCGCTGGGTTATGGTATGTGTGTTGGCTGCCAAAAGGAGATGGTGCACATGAAAGCACTTCAAAAGCAGTTCGACCGGCAGGAGTTCGACGACCTGAACGCGTTGGTATGCGGATAGGAAAGATAGATGGAAACCGGTTGGTTTCCATCTATCTTTCCTTCACTTCTCAGATTTCATCTTCTCCCGTGCGGCAAGCCGATGCTCGATATCCCCCTGCAAAAGCTGCGAGATCACCGCGGCCAGCGGGATAAAAAACACGATACCGATGATACCGAACAACTTTCCGCCGAGCAGTGCGGCCAGCAGTGTCCACAGCGGAGAAAGCCCCACGCTGCCGCCGACCACATGCGGGTAGATAAACTGGTTTTCGATGAACTGCACCGCCTGATAAACAAGGAAACACAGTATTGCCTTCTCCGGCGCGGCCAGCAGCGTGAGCAGTACGCCGATCAGGCAGGATGCAAACGCGCCGATATATGGGATGAACGCGAATGCCGCCGTCAGCACAGCCGTCAGCGCTGCGTAGGGGATGCGGAAGACGGAAAACGCGAGGAAGATCAACGTGCCGAGGATCAGCACCTCGATGCACTGACCGGAGAAAAACTTTGCGTAAGTATCGTGCGTCAGCTTTGCGATGCGGCAAATGCGGTTTGCCGTCATCTCCTTACAGTAGGCGTACAGAAAGCCGCGGCTCTGCTTACCGAGCTCCCGCCGCCCCAACAGTACATAGAACATGATCACGATCGCGAACACGGCGTTTACCGTGACAGACACCGTTGAGCTTGCCAGGTCGACGACCGATCCGATCACGGCCCCCGCACCGGTGAAGAGCTTTTCCACTGCCGTCTTCCAGTCGAACGAGGCCGCAAGCTTTGTCAGCTCCGTGGTGTCGACGCCGTAGCTGCTCAGCAGCGCCACCCAGTCGGGCCAGTTCTCCCTTACAAGCACGGCAATGCTCCGAACCGACGCGGCCAGCTGCGGGATCG
>OOIG01001475.1_pt1 | contig 17390 bp, 14 predicted proteins | sample 1692091 | NCBI WGS metagenome assembly OOIG01 (sample SAMN06348188, study PRJEB24527) | human gut metagenome | biome: human gut; feature: ankylosing spondylitis patient; material: feces | host: Homo sapiens | place: China | collected 2015-10 | reverse complement strand
CCTAAACTACCCCTATATTGTTTCACCACTATTGCGTTTTACTTTGCAATTGAGTGCATAATTGCAACAGCTCCCAAAAGCTTTAAAAAGTGATTATTTTACCATTCCGGCAACTTCGGCTGCGAAATCGTCAACACGCTTTTCAATGCCCTCGCCCTTTTCAAAGCGAACGAAAGAAACGATCTTGATATCCGAGCCCAATGCCTTAGCGGTGTTTTCAACATACTTGCCTACGGTAATTTCGCCGTCCATAACGAACTGCTGGTCAATAAGGCAGTTTTCTTTATAGTACTTGCCTATCTTACCGTCAACAATCTTGCCGAGAACTGCCTCGGGCTTGTTAGCCATTTTCGGGTCTTCCTTCATCTGTGCAATGAGGATTTCCTTTTCCTTTTCAAGCACTTCTGCCGGAACGGAAGCCTCATCAAGATAAGCGGGGTTCATTGCGGCAATCTGCATTGCAATGTTTTTGCCCATCTGAACGAACTCGGCGTTATCAGCATCAAGCGCGGTATCAAAGTTTACAAGAACGCCTATTTTTCCGCCTGCATGAACATAGGATACGACCTTACCCTCATAGCGGGCAAAGCGGCGAACCTTAATATTCTCGCGAACGGCAAGGAAAAGCTCCTGAACCTTTTCTTCAACGGTCTTTCCGTCCTTTTTAAGAGCCAAAAGAGCGTCAACGTCAGCCGGGTTCTGCTCGGCAACGATTTCCGCAATTTCAGCGGCAAGAGCCTTAAATCCATCGCCGTTGGCAACGAAATCGGTCTCACTGTTAATCTCAACAACAGCGCCTACGCCGTTCTTGGTGTATGCGCAAACAGTACCCTCGGCAGCTATGCGGCTTGCCTTTTTAGCCTGGGATGCAAGTCCCTTTTCACGGAGAAAATCAGCTGCTGCTTCCATATCTCCGTTGCACTCGGTGAGAGCCTTTTTGCAGTCCATCATACCGCAGCCGGTCTTCTCTCTTAAAGCCTGTACGTCTTTAGCGGTAAAAGCCATAATTATTTCCTCCTAAGAATTATTCAGCAGCTTCCTCTGCTGCGGGCTCCTCAGCGGGTTCCTCGTCATCATTTGCGGCAGTTCCCATTTCGGCGCCCTGTCTGCCCTCGATTACGGCGGCAGCCATAGTCTCGGCTATAAGCTTAACTGCGCGGATAGCGTCATCGTTTCCGGGGATAACGGCGTCAATTTCATCCGGGTCGCAGTTGGTGTCTACAATAGCAATAATCGGAATACCGAGCTTTTTAGCCTCGGCAACGGCTATTCTTTCCTTGCGGGGGTCAACTATAAAGAGCGCTCCGGGGAGCTTCTTCATATCCTGAATACCGCCGAGGAATTTTTCAAGCTTCTGAATTTCAAGGTTGAGCTTTATAACTTCCTTTTTGGGGAGAAGCTCAAATGTTCCGTCGTCTCGCATAGCGCGGAGCTGGTTAAGTCTTGCAATACGGGTGCGTATTGTGGTGAAGTTGGTGAGCATACCGCCGAGCCAACGCGCGTTTACATAAGGCATTCCGCAGTGCTCTGCTTCTTCCTTAACAGAATCCTGAGCCTGCTTTTTTGTGCCGACGAAAAGAATATCGCCGCCCTCAGCCGCTATATCGCGGGCAAACATATAAGCCTCGTTAAGCTTTTTAACGGTCTTCTGAAGGTCGATGATGTAAATTCCGTTACGTTCTGTGAAAATGTACTCCGCCATTTTCGGGTTCCAGCGTCTTGTCTGATGTCCGAAATGAACACCCGCTTCAAGAAGCTGTTTCATTGATACTACTGCTGGCATTTGTTTTTCCTCCTAAGGTTTTACCTCCATCCTGCCGTTTTCCGGGAATTTTCAAAGAAAACACCTTGCCGGTTCAAAGCAGAATGTGTGTTTTTTATTACTGCCCGCTCGGACAGCCGATAAATTATACCATATTAAAAGCCTAAAATCAAGCATTTTTTAATTTTTTTTAAATTTGTTTGTATGGGTTTGACTAATTGCGGGTTATATGCTATAATTTCGGTATGGAAAAGTTGAATTTAATTATTGCGAAAAACTTATCGGAGCTAAGGCGGCAAAACAAGCTTACCCAGCTTGAGGTTGCCGAAAAGCTCAACTATTCTGACAAAGCGGTTTCAAAATGGGAGCAGGGTGAGTCTCTGCCGGGCATTGAGGTGCTTTATAAATTAGCAAAGCTTTACGGCGTAAGTATGGATTATATTGTAGGTGAAGAACAGGCAAAACCGGCGCGCGTAACCTCCGGCGGACTTACCCAGAAAAGAAAACGCATAATAACGCTTTTATCGGTTCTCGGTGTGTGGCTGCTTGCTACCGTGTTTTACATATTTTTCGATATATTTGCGCATATCAATTTATGGACCTTATTCTGTTGGGCGGTTCCCGCGTCGTTCGTCGTTTCAATTGTTTTCGACGCCGTATGGCATAAGCAAAGATTTCTTTTCCTTATTATTTCGGCGTTTATTTGGTCGCTGCTTTTGTGCTTCTGTCTGCAATTTGTGAATTATAACATATGGCTGATTTTAGGCATAGGCGTGCCGCTGCAGCTGGCAGTGCTGCTTTGCGCGTGGCTTGTAAAATCGCCGCAGAAGGAGAATGAGGATGGTAAGACTCGGTAACGACTGGGACGGCATTTTAGCCGACGAATGGGAGAAGCCGTATTATAGGCAATTACATAGCTTTTTGAAAGAGGAATACTCCAAAATGCGTATATACCCCGATATGTACGATATTTTCAACGCGCTTAAATACACCCCGTTTGCCGATACCCGCGCCGTTATAATAGGGCAGGACCCATACCACGGACCCGGGCAGGCGCACGGGCTTTGCTTTTCGGTTAAAAAAGGCGTGCCGCTGCCGCCATCGCTTGTTAATATATATAAGGAAATAACCGATGATTTAGGCGTTACCATGCCGCAGCACGGCGAGCTTACAGGCTGGGCTAAGCAGGGCGTGCTGCTGCTGAACACCGTGCTTACCGTGAGGGCGGGTCAGCCGAACAGCCATAAGGATAAGGGCTGGGAAATATTTACCGACAGAGTGATTTCCGAGCTTAACCGCAAGGAAACGCCAATAGTTTTTCTGCTTTGGGGCGCAAACGCCGAGAAAAAGGCGCGTGTCATTACAAACCCGATACATAAAAAGCTCATAACCGTGCATCCGAGCCCGCTTTCGGCATATCGCGGATTTTTCGGCTGCCGCCATTTTTCAAAGGCAAACGAAATACTTATATCAAGCGGACAGCCACCTATTAAATGGGACGAGCTATAAATTAAAAAATGTTTTTTGAAACAGCCCCCCGAATTTCACCTTTACGGTAAAATTCGGGGGGGCTTAAGTTTTATTATTTACTGAATATTGACGCACCTATCGGTTTCTCGCCCATGAAACAGGGGCGAGGGCTATTATTATCGGGAAAATTTCAAGACGCCCGAGCAGCATTGCAAATGAAAGCACTATTTTTGCAAACGCCGAATAATCCCCGAAGCCGCCTGTGGGTCCTACCGCGCCGAAGCCGGGACCTACGTTATTAAAGCAGGTGACCACGGCGGTAAAATTGGTTTCAAAATCAAAGGGCTCAAAGCTCAGGGCTAAAAATATTGCAAGCAGGCAGACAAAGTAGATAAGGAAATAATTGCTTACCCCCTTGCGGGTGTGGCCGTCCACCGTTTTGCCCTCAAATCTTAAAGAAGACACCGAGCGCGGGTGGAGCATACGCTTGACCTCATTGCTTATAAGCTTGAAAAGCAGAACTATGCGTGATACCTTAATACCGCCGGCGGTAGAGCCCGCGCAGCCGCCTATAAACATAAGAATGAGCAAAATATTTTTCGATAAATTGGGCCAAAGGTTAAAATCGGTTGTTGCGTAACCGGTGGTGGAAATAATTGAAGATACCTGAAACGCCGCCGCACGCACCGTTTCCTCTGCGCCGACGAATAAATGACGGATATTCCAGGATATAACGGCAACCGAAGAAGCAATTATTCCCAAATATGCCCAAAGCTCAGTACTTGTAACCACTGCCTTGAATTTGCGTAAAAGCGCCAGATAGTATAAATTGAAGTTGACGCCGAAAAGCACCATAAATACGGTTATTACCCACTGAATATAGGGGGAATAGCACGCAATGCTGTCCCGCTTTATACCGAAACCGCCCGTACCCGCAGTGCCGAAGGCGTGCAGCAGGCTTTCAAAAAACGACATGCCGCCGAAAAGCAGCATAATCGTCTCAATAACCGTCATACCGATATAAATGAGATAGAGTATAAGCGCGGTGTCCTTTATTCGCGGCACCAATTTACCTACCGTGGGGCCAGGAATTTCCGCCCTTAAAATGTGTATGGGGCGTTCGGAAACATTCGGCAGTATTGCCATAACGAAAACGATTATTCCCATACCGCCGACCCAGTGGGTAAAGCTGCGCCAAAAAAGTGCCCCGTGGGAAAGCACCTCAACATCGGGTATAACAGACGAGCCGGTGGTGGTAAAACCGCTGACGATTTCAAAAAATGCGTCGGCATAGGAGGTGACGGCACCGGCGAGCACAAGCGGCACGGCACCGACCAAGGACAGCATTATCCAGGTAAAGGCTACTATTATAAAGCCTTCCTTGGCATAAATAACATGGGTTTTCGGCTTTAAAAAAAGCTTCGGCAGCAGTCCGAGCAAAAGGCTTATCGCCGCCGAAATTAAAAAGGCAAGCCAGGTTTGTCTTTCGCCGTAAATCACGCCTACTATTGCGGGCAAAAGCAGCAGCACAGCCTCAACACGCAGTACAAGACCCACCGCGTTAATAATCATTCTGCGATTCATAAGCGGTTACCTTTGCCTTCCCACAATTTCGGAAAGCTCATTTAAGCGCCTTCCCGCAGAGATAATAACCACTCGGTCACCGGGGCGAATCATATCGTCACCTGTCGGGATTATCGATTTTCTGCCGCGGATTATTCCCGCAACCAATATATTCGGTTTTGTGGGCAGCTCCTTAAACGGAATGTTTATTATACTGCAATCGGCGCTCACCTTAAATTCAAGCGCCTCGGCGTTGCCGTTCATAAGTTTATAAAGGGTTTCTACCTTACTGCCGAGCGAGTTTTCAAGCGCCCGGGCATATTGCACGGCAACATTCGCCACCGTTTTCATGGGCGAGGCTATTGTGTCTATTCCCAGCCTTGTTGCGGTGCTTACAAATTCGGGGCGGTTTATTTTGGCTATTACCTTGGGCACGTTCTGCTGCAAAGCAAAATACGAAAGCAAAATATTTTCTTCATCAAGCCCCGTAAGCGCCGCAAAAGCGTCAACATTGCGTATGCCCTCTTCGAGCAGCAGCTCCTGGTGCGCCGCATCGCCGTTTATAATAACCGCCTCGGGCAATATTTCACTGAATTCCTTGCAGCGCTCTCTGTCGGCGTCAATAATTTTAACGGCGTTGCCGCCCGCAATCAGCAGCCTTGAAAGATAATACGAGGTTCTTGTGGCGCCGAGCATCATAACCGTGCGCGCCTGCTTTTGCAGAAGACCTAATTTTTTTAGTAACTTAGGTATGCCGGTAGAAGAGGCGGTAATACCTATCTTATCCCCGCTTTTAAGCACAAAATTACCGTCGGGTATATAAAGCTCGCCGCCGCGCTCTACCGCGCAGATAAGGAAATTATCGGGGTGCTTTTTGCGAAGCTCGGTAAGGCTGACGCCGCCAAGCGGGCTGTTTTCCTTTAAAACCAGCTCCACCATTTCAAAATTGCCGCGTGAAAAGGTCTCTACCTTAACGGCGGAGGGCAGCTTTAAAACATTGAAAAGCTCCCGTGCCACAAACTGCTCGGGGTTTATGGTCATTGAAAGGTCAAGCTCTTTTTTAAGAAAAGCAAGGCTTTTATCGTTATATTCGGGTCCGCGTATGCGCGCTATTGTGTGCGCCGTACCCATACGCTTAGCCAAAAAGCAGCTGAGCATATTAAATTCATCAGACCCCGTAACGGCTATCATAAGCTCGCATTTATCCGCTCCCGCCTCAAGCAGGGCATCGGAATCGGTTCCGCTGCCGCAAATGGTCATAACATCGTAAATATTAGAAAGCTCGGAAACCACGTCGGGGTCGTTATCCATTGCTAATATTTCGTGTCCCTCGGATAAAAGCGACTCAACTATGGTGCACCCTATCTTACCGCAGCCAACTACTATAATTCTCATAATTCATCCCTTAAAAAGATTATTATAAAATTTCTTTTGCCAAAGCGTCTATTTTTTCGCGGCTGTCATCATTAAGAGCTGACGTTACGGTGACAATCGTATCGGTAAATGTTATATTTTTGCTTTTTTCAAATGCGGCGCGCATTTTCTTTGCGGCTATGGGCGCCCACGAGCCGTTTTCAATAAGTCCTATTGTGCGGTTCTGGTAATTGCGTTCGCAAAGCGCGTCAATAAAGTGCTTCATAAAGGGGAAAACATCGCCGTTATAGGTAGGCGACGCCAACACCAGCTTGCCGTAACGGAAAGCGTCCTCAACCGCCTCCGCCGGGTCGCCGAGCGCAAGGTTATTCATTGCAACCTTCGGGCAACCGAGGGCTTTAAGCCGCTCTGCCAGTAATTCCGCCGCCTTTTCGGTGTTGCCGTAAACCGAGGTGTAGGCAATGCAAACGCCCTCGCTTTCAACCCCGTAGGAAGACCACGTATTGTAAAGCCCTATATAATAGCCTAAATTCTCGTTCAGCACAGGTCCGTGCAGCGGGCATATTTTTTCAATATCAAGCGCAGCCGCCTTTTTAAGCAGCGCCTGCACCTGCGCGCCGTATTTGCCCACTATTCCGAAATAATATCTTCGCGCCTCGCACGCCCAGTCCTCATTTGTATCAAGCGTGCCGAATTTGCCGAAGCCGTCAGCTGAAAAAAGCGTTTTATCCTTATCGTCATAGGTGACGGTAACCTCGGGCCAGTGCACCATGGGCGCGAAAATAAACTTTAATTCCCGCTCGCCGAGGCTCAGTGTATCGCCGTCGTTTATTACAAGCGTATTTTTGCAAATTCCCTTGCCGAAAAAGTTATCCATCATAGCAAAAGCCTTGGCGTTTGCCACAACCGCAGTTTCGGGGTATTCCCGCAAAAAGTCGGTAAGGCTTGCGGAGTGGTCGGGCTCCATATGCTGAATTACAATATAATCGGGCTTTTTATCGCCTAACAGCTTTTTGATATTGGCAAGCCACTCGGCAGCAAAATGCTTATCTACCGAGTCCATAACCGCTGTTTTTTCATCGGCTATTACATATGAGTTATACGCCATACCGTTCGGCACAAGGTATTGCCCTTCAAACAGCCTTATTTCGTAATCGTTTACACCTACACAGTGTATTCCTTTTTCAAGTGTCATTTTAAAGCGCTTCCTTTTTATTTTGTTTTTTCTTCTGTTTCCTTTTTCGGCTCGCTGCCGTCCTCAACTGTCACGCTGTCAAAAGCGTTTGTAAACATATCATCGTCATACCCGTCGTCATCATCGTAGCGCGGCTTAACCATACGCACTATGAGCATTACTATCAGCGCAACTGCGGCGATTATAAGAATAACTATACCCACAACTATTATTTTAGCATTAGATGAAAGCGAGGCAAAACGCGCTGCAAAGCCCGCACCCTTGGGGGCGGCGGCGCTTATATCGCCGAGGGTAAATTCAGGGCAGCGCTGCAATACGTTCTCGCGGCTGTCATAGCGGTACATGGCGAAATTCTTCTCAAAAAAGCAGTAGGTGTAATAAAAATCGGTAAGACCTTCATCGGGGCTTTTGTAAGCCGGAATATCAAAATCGCCTATTTTAACGCTTGACTGGTAAAAGCCCTCGGGAACGGTTTTTCCCTCGGGTATATCCGCAAATATATATGTATTATTGCCGAAAGTCGCAAATTTTAACTTTTTAAATGTTTTTCCGTCCGATTCCAGCGTGTAGGGCTGGTAACTTTCGCTGTTTTCGCCCTTTAAGTAGTAAACGGTGTAGTTTGCGTCGGTATCCTGCGCCGCGGCAACCTCTGTTTCGCCATATGTAACGGTATTCGCTTTAAAACCGTTGGGCAGCGTAAAGCCGGAAAGATCGGTTGCCAACAAATATTTCACGCCGTCTATAACCGTGCTTTTTTCGGGCTCGTCGGTATTATCCTCAGGCTTGGTCTCGCCGTCAAGCTCCTCCCCCTCCTTTAGGCGGGTTATAACTATTGTATAGGTTTTCTGTGTACCGTTTTGCGCCGTGACGGTTACGGTGCGGGTGTTTTTACCTACCGCAAGCGCCTCCTTACCGCCTACGGCAACCGTAGCCTTGGCGTCGGTCGCGGTGGCGTATACCTTGCAGGTAGTCACCTCATATTTAACCTTTGCGGTATAGCTTGTTCTGCCGGTAGAAAAGCCGGGGGTCAGCGTTCCGTTGCTTATTGAAAGCGATTTAAGCGTTGCAACACCCGGCTTTGCCGCGTCGGAAACGGTAAGTGTGGCAGAAGCTCCGACGTTATAATTTTCCGTGTCTTCAAAACCGTACACTCCGCCGCTTACGGTAATATTGGATGAACCCGACTTTTTCGCCGTAAATGTGAATTTATATGAGATTTTCGTTTCACCCGTAAGTGTGGGCGCTGCTTTTACAATTCCGCCGCCCGCTGCTTTTGCGGTGCAGGTGGCGCTTTCGTATGTTAAAATATCAGGATTATATGAAAGTGAAAAATCCGCAGAATACATTTTCGCTCCGGGATTAAATGTAACCGTTACGGTCACGCTTTGCCCGACAGACGGCTTTTGCGAACTGAAAGACAGAACAGCATTTTCCGCCGAGGCAGGAAAAACCGCAGTAGATATAATCAACATTATTGCCGCAATTGACAGAACAGCGCTTTTAAATATTTTTTTCATAATCAATCTCCGTTCGTTTTATGTAAGTGACTTTATTCCTAAAATATGCATTTGCACATTCGCAAGGTCTCTGCCGTTTATTTTACCGTCAGAGTTTGTATCGGCTCTTGTAAAGGCGTCGCCCGAAAGAGCTTTTATACCCAAAATGTGCATCTGCACATTTGCAAGGTCTCTGCCGTTCACCATTCCGTCGCCGTTTGTATCGCCGCGCATAATTTCTTTCGGCGGTGTGTCGCCGCCTACGGTAAGCGTACAGTCCTTATCGGCTTTAACGTTAATTGTATAATCGGTTGTATAGCCCGATTGTGCCTTTACCGTAAGCACCACGGTGTTATCGCCCTTTTTAAGCACGAATGATTTAGCCCCGGCGTATGATGCGCCGGGCAGCACGGTATAGGCAATATTCGTATCTCCCGAAACTCTTAAATCGTATTCATACTTGAATTCCGTCATAGAGTAGGAGGGCGTAAGCCCCGAAACCGAAAGCGAACTGAAATAATAATTGTTGCGAAGATTGTTTTGCTTAGGCAAAACGGTGGCTGCGCCGGTGTTTTTATATACGGGAATTGAAAAGCTCACCACGGCTGATTTATCCCCCGTATACGCGGCGGAAAGTATTCTCCCCTTTGCGGACGCGTCATGTATCGCGCCCGCATATTCGTGCCAAATCAATTTCGGATTTTTAATATTGAAATCCATATAGTAATATGTGTTTTGCCCTTTTTTTATGTATCCGTCGCTGCAAAATTCCGCGCCGCCTATAATAGCTTTTTCCCGCGTGTTCCAGCCGTTATTCTTAGCATATGTCAGCGCTTTTTTAATTTTTTCCTCAGTACTGTTTCCCGTAGCGTTTATATTGAAATAATTGTAATACCCCTCATAGCCCGGATATTTGCCCGATATAAAGGGTGAATTCCCGTTGTTTTTGCCTATTTCCTGCAATATTTTTGAAGCCATAACATAGGGGCTGTAAGAGGTCTCCTTTGCCGCTTTCATAATGTAGGATACATATTTGTCGGTATCAAGAAATGTTCCCTTTACTATTTTACGGACTCCCGCTTCCGTTTGCTTTGTCGGGTCGTAGCCCTGCAGCATAAAGGTAAACACCGTATCCGCGCCTAAAAAGTTGCGCGGATCCATATAATATTTTATCACCTCGCGCGAGGCGACATACCAATCCGTATCCTGCAATACATATTGATTTTTGTCGTAATCGTAAGCGCCGGGACCCATTGAAAGCCATGATTCATACTGGGTTTTTATTTGTTTTCTTGAAATTTCAAGCTGCACTGCCTCATCAAGGGTTAAATTTACATTATCCGCGTGGAACTGCCAGTTAGGGTAAACCGCGTGCAGCGCCTTTAAAGCGCTGTGATAGCTCGACGGGAACGCCTTAAGCTGTTCCTCAAAATCTTTATCGGCAGTCTGTTCAATTATCTGTACATATTCGGCATATATATATCCCGTAACGCCGTTATACGTTACATTATACCATAAATCGCCGTCGGGATCCCGCTTTTCCCCGTTTACGGTTACGGTGGCGTATGATATTCCGCTCATAAGTATTTTGCTTTGTGTGCCCGCGTCCTTTCTCATTCGTACGTCCGTTGCGTTAACATATCCGATCCTCGCCGCAGCCGCGGTTACAATCACGCATCCGAACGCCGTTATTATCAGTATTACAAGCGACAAAATTATACATGAAACTCTGCGCAATCCGTTCATGGTTTACTCCTTTCTGAGTATACTGCGTACATACTCTTTTATTATATATTTTCCGACGTGTTCTGTCAATATTTTCAGGCGTAAAAATGTTAAAAAGCTGTTAAACTTGTTCAAATTTTGTTCATAACCGTATGAAATTACTTGCCTATACTAAAGTCAAACGGAAAGGGGCGGTGAAAATGTTTCAAACAGTATTCAAGCGCTACGAAAAGAAGTATATTATAGACGGCGGGCAGTATGAAGAACTTAAAAATTACCTGACCTACAACGCCGTGCCGGATGAATACGGCAAAAGCCGCGTTTGCAGCCTTTATTACGATACGCCCGATAACAGGCTGATACGCGCGTCGCTTGATAAGCCGATATATAAAGAAAAGCTGCGGCTGCGCAGCTACGGAGTGCCGACTGCCGGTAAGCCCTGCTTTTTAGAGCTTAAAAAGAAATACAAGGGCGTTGTTTTTAAAAGAAGAATAAGCGCGCCGTATACGGATATTACAAACTATATGGCGGGTGAAAACAGCGGAATTGAAAGCAGTCAGATTTTAAAGGAAATTGATTATTTCAGGCGGTTTTACGGGGATTTAGGACCCGCCGCGGATATTTTTTACGACCGCGAGGCGTTTTATGACCGAACCGACAGCGGCGTGCGCTTAACCTTTGACAGCAATATTTTGGCGCGCGGCTGGGATTTGGACCTTGAAAAGGGCATTTACGGCGAGCGGGTGCTCGAAAACGGGCTGTATATTTTGGAAGTCAAGACAGCGGGCGCAATGCCTATGTGGGTTGCGGAAATGCTGAATGAATTTAAAATTTACCCCACATCCTTTTCAAAATACGGCACGGCGTATAAAAACGGACTGCTGACGCGCGAAAACAAAAAAATAATAACATTGGGAAGCGAATACTGTGCTTGACAGTATATTTTCAACAGTAATAACAAACGGAATAACCCCGGGAGCCTTTGCGGCATGTACCGTGGTATCACTTCTTGCGGGGCTGGTGCTCTCGCTCAGTCATATGTTTAAAAACAGCTGCTCAAAAAGCTTTGCCGTTGCGGTGGCGCTGCTGCCCTTTACGGTGCAGGCGGTAATAATGCTTGTAAACGGAAACCTCGGCACGGGCGTAGCGGTTGCGGGCGCGTTTTCACTGGTGCGTTTTCGCTCTGCCCCCGGCAGCGCAAAGGAAATTATCGGCGTTTTCACGGCAATGGCGGCAGGGCTTGCCTGCGGCGTGGGATATATAGGCGTGGCAATAATTTTCACAGCCCTGATTTGCGGCGCTAATATAATTTACACCCTAAGCCGCTTCGGCGAGCAGCCCGACAATGTGCGCGACCTTAAGGTAACCATACCCGAAGACCTTAATTTCACCGGCGTGTTTGACGATATTTTTGAAAAGCTTACGGTATCACACAAGCTGCGCCGTGTTAAAACCTCGAATATGGGCAGCCTTTACCAGCTGACATACACCTTGGAGCTTAAAAACCCCGAATGTGAAAAAGAGCTTATTGACGAAATGCGTTGCCGAAACGGAAATCTTGATATTGTGAGCAACTGCCGCGCCACCGTTACAGAGGAGTTGTGATGTCTTATGAAAAAAACAGTTATACCTGTTTTGATTTTATGCGCCTGCCTGCTGCTTTCTTCCTGCGGGAAGAAAAACACGGCAAGCGGAACGAATAATATAAACAATATGTCGGCGGTGACCGAAATTTCCACCGACGATATGGATTTTGAATTTTCAAATAAGGACACAACCTACGATTATGATGAATCGGAAGCCAAAACGATAGCAGACAGCGAAAAGGCGGTTAAAATAACCGTCGAGGGCACTTATGTTGTAAGCGGCAAGCACGAGAGCATTACCGTTTCCGCTCCCGATACCGCAAAGGTGCGCATAATTCTGAAAAACGCGACTGTCTCCAATACGTCGGGACCCGCGATTTATATAGAAAAGGCGGATAAGGTATTTATAACCGCATACAAGAACACAACCAACACCCTATCGGACGGCACCTCGTACACGGGCAGTTTTAAGGACACAAATATCGACGGCACAATATTCAGCAAAACGGACCTGACCTTAAACGGCGAGGGAACGCTCAATATTACAGGCAACTGCAAGTGCGGCGCCGTTTCAAAGGACGACCTTATAATATGCGGGTTGAACCTGACCGTTAAAAGCACGGGCTGCGCGCTTGAGGGCAAGGACTGTGTTAAAATTAAGGACGCGGCGATAACCGTATCCTCGGGCGGGGACGGAATACGCTCCACCAATACCGAAAAGACAAACAAGGGCTTTGTGTATATTGAAACCGGGAATATAGATATAACCTCGGGCAGCGACGGCATACAGGCGGCTACCGTTTTAAAGGCGGCTAACGGAAACGTTAAAATAACCGCGGGTGGCGGCGCTGCCGATACAAAACAGAACTCGGGCGACAGAAATATGCCCGGTTTCGGCGGGAAGACCCAAACCTCCGACGACGAGGAAAGCACCAAGGGCCTAAAAGCGGGCTCGCTTATAGTAATTGACGAGGGCAGCTTTGAAGTAAGCTCAAAGGACGATTCCTTCCACTCAAACGGCGATATTGAAATTAACGGCGGCAGCTTTACCGCCGCCACGGGTGACGACGGCTTTCACGCCGACAGCAACCTTATTATAAACGGCGGCAGCATAACCGTAAGCCGCTCGTATGAGGGCTTAGAGGGTCAAAAGGTGACTGTAACGGGCGGCAATATTGATATTACCGCAAGCGACGACGGAATTAACGCTGCAAGCCCGTCAGTCTCGGGTTCATCAACAGACGGAAGACCCGGAAACAGCGATTCAAACGCGCTTATATCCATTGGCGGTGGGTATATACTCGTCAACGCCTCGGGTGACGGAATTGACTCAAACGGAAACGTGGCAATAACGGGCGGCACGGTGCTTGTAAGCGGACCGACCGATAACGGAAACGCCGCGTTTGATTACAACGGCGAGGCGACCGTCAGCGGCGGCACGGTAATACTTTGCGGCAGCTCGGGTATGACGCAGGGCTTTTCGGAAAAATCGGAGCAGGCTTCGTTTATGTATACGCTCGACAGCAGCGCGTCAGCGGGCAGCAGCGTTGCGCTGACTGATGAAAAGGGCAATGTTATAGCCTCGTTTATTCCCGCAAAGCAGTATAACAATATAGTAATAACCTCTCCCTCGCTTAAAAACGGCAGCAGCTATAAGCTGGTTATAGGCGGCACGGTATCGGGAGCGGATAAAAACGGCTATGCGTCTTCGGGCAGCGTTTCCTCCGCGGCGCAGACGCTGGATATTAAACTGACAGGTATTACCACCACTTTCGGCAACGGCGGAATGTCAGGCGGTATGGGCGGCAGAAATAAAGGCGGCGGCTTCGGCGGAGGTCAGGCGCCCGATATGAACGGCAGCGCACCCGAAAAGCCGAACGGGCTGAAAAGGCGGTAAAGCAATACGGCATAGGCAGAGCGGTAACAGACTATCACGAGCTGCTGAACGACCCGGAAATTGACGCGGTTTCGGTTTGTGCACCCAATAAGGTTCACTCAACCATATCAATTGACTTTATGCGCGCCGGCAAGGATGTTTTATGCGAAAAGCCCGCAGCAAGAATATACAGCGAGGCGCTTGAAATGCAAAAGGTGCGCCGTGAAACCGGCAGGCTGCTCAATATAGGCGTATGCAACAGATTCAACACTAGGCAAACCGCATTAAAAACCTGATAGACGCGGGCGATAATTTTTACGCCGAGTTTATAAAAGAGCTTGTCGGCTTTTTCCGCGATGGCAGGATACGCGTTCCCCACCAAGAAACCCTGGCGGTTATGACCGTGCTTGAATACGGAAAGCAGGCGCAAAAAAATCCCGGCGAGTGGATTTTCCTGCCCGCCGCACGCTTGAAAAAGTTCCTCGATAGCCTGCTGTCGCGCGGTGTTGCGGTAAATCTTGACCCTGCAAACCTTGTTATGGTGACGGACGACGACCCGGTAGATGCGGTGTATACCCTTAAGGATTACATAGTACACACCCACGCAAAGGACGGTATTCTGCTTAAAAAGACCTACCCGAAAGTAATTTACGATTTTTTTGCCGAGGGCGGAATAGGTGATTTAAGGCTTGACGAATACTTTAAGGAAGTGCTGCCGGGACTGGGTAAGATGCCGTTTGAAAGGTACTTAAAGGCGCTTGACGACATAGGATATAACGGATTTTTAACCGTTGAAAGAGAAACTGGCGCAGACCCTGCAAAGGATATAGGCGCGGCTGTGGAATTTTTAAAAGAGAAAATTTAACGCTGAAACAGCGTGCAGTTGATACAAGCTTTTTTGTTTCGACTGCACGCTGTCTTTTTTTACCTTTTATACAAAAAAATGCTAAAAAATACCCCATTATGACATTTCTATAAATTTATTTTATCGTATGTATAAATATTGGTTGTATTTGCTAACGTAATGTGTTATAATCATTCCATAACATAAATCGGCAGCGGTCGATTTTTCAAAGGAGTGCATTATATTGAAACAGTATTCTCAGCAATCAATACATAACGTAGCCCTTTTGGGTCACGGCGGTTCGGGCAAAACCACCCTTGCAGATGCCGTTCTGTGCTACGGAAAGGCAACTGAGCGCATAGGTAAGATTGCGGACAGTACCACCGTTATGGATTTTGACCCGGAGGAAAAAAAGCGTAAAACTTCGGTTTCAACCTCTGTTTATGCTCTGGAGCTTGGCGGGCATAAGCTTAATATAATAGACGCACCGGGTCTTTTCGATTTTGCCGGCGGAGTAAGCGAGGCGCTTGCCGCGGCAGACAGTGCGGTTATAGCCGTCTCGGGTAAATCGGGACTTACCACGGGTGCAAAGCAGAGCTTCCAAAAGGCGCGCGCGCTGAAAAAAGCGGTTGCTTTCTTTGTGGGCAAGCTGGATTCCACCCACGCGCATTTTTACCGCGTAATATCCTCACTTGTGGCGAATTACGGCGCGGTTATCTGCCCGGTTGTAATTCCCTATATTGAAAACGACGAGGTTAAATCATATATCGACCTTATAACCAATAAAGCCTATGCCTGTGACGGCTTGGAGCTTAAAGAGCTGCGTATGCCCGTAAGCAACGAGGCGGACGAAATGCGCAGCATGCTTTTAGAGGCGATTGCCACGGCGGATGACGCGCTTATGGAAAAATACTTTGCGGGCGAGGAATTTACCCCCGAGGAAATAATCGAGGGGCTTAAAAAAGGCGTTACCGCAGGCGAAATATGCCCTGTTTTCGCGGGTGTTCAGCAAACGGGCGCGGCAGTTCCGCTTATGGTGGATACACTGCTTCAAATTCTGCCCTCCGCGGCGGACGCCGTTTGCCGATTTGAAGACGGCGAAGAAAAAGCCTTTGACGAAAACGGTGAAAACGCACTTTTCGTTTTCAAGACCATTGCAGACCCGTTTGTGGGCAAGCTCTCATATTTCCGCGTGCTTTCGGGTAAGATTAAGAACGATACCCGCCTTATAAACAACCGCACGGGCGCTGAGGAGCGGCTCTCAAAAATAATGTGGTTAAAGGGCGGAAAACAGGAGGACGCGGGCGAAATTATCGCGGGCGATATAGGCTCGGTATCAAAGCTCGGCAATGTGCTCACGGGCGATACCTTATCCGTTTCGGGCAAGCTTGCTGCGGCGGCGGTTGACTTCCCCGCCCCCACAATTTCGGTTGCGGTTTACCCCAAGGCAAAGGGCGATGAAGAAAAGATAACCCAGGCGTTCAGCCGCCTTTGCGAAGAAGACCCCACCATTAAGGTATATACTGATAACGAAACCCACGAGCAAATACTCTCCGCCCTCGGAGAACAGCACATTGACGTTATAATATCCCGCTTAAAATCCAAATTCGGCGCGGAGGTTGAGCTTAAAAAGCCGAAAATCGCCTACCGCGAGACTATAAGAAAGCCTGTAAAGGTACAGGGGCGGCACAAAAAGCAGTCGGGTGGTCACGGTCAGTTCGGTGATGTATGGATTGAGTTTGAGCCCTGCGATTCCGATGAGCTGGTGTTTGAAGAAAAGGTATTCGGCGGTGCCGTACCGAAAAACTTCTTCCCCGCGGTTGAAAAGGGGCTGCGTGATTGCACCGCAAAGGGCGTGCTTGCGGGCTACCCAATGGTGGGCATAAAGGCAACGCTGGTGGACGGCTCGTATCACCCGGTAGACTCATCGGAAATGTCCTTTAAAATGGCGGCGGCAGTAGCCTTTAAGGACGGTATACCGCAGGCTTCCCCCGTTCTGCTTGAGCCTATCGGCACACTGAAAGTTTTGGTGCCCGATGAAATGCTCGGCGACGTTATAGGCGATATAAACAAACGGCGCGGGCGCATTATAGGTATGAATCCGGCAGAAAACAAAATGCAGGAAATAATAGGCGAAGTGCCTATGGCGGAAATGTCCGATTTCTCTACCGCCATGCGCTCTATAACCCAGGGCACCGCCGTATTCACACTCACGCCTACGCGTTATGAAGAAGTTCCCGCGGCTCTTGCGCAAAAAATAATTGATGCTGCACGGGAATAAGACCGCCCCCTCGCTGCAGTACATTTTTCTTTGAGAATTTTTATGATATAAATTTAAACTGAAAAAGGGGCTGTCGCAAGAGCGAAAGAACCGCGAGCGGCAGCCCTTAATGTTTATAAACTGTTAAAATGTCGAAAACTTTTTGGTTTTTCTGCAAAAACATACAGAGGGTATGAAAAATGCCCTCTTTTTTCATGAAAATATTTACTTTTTACTCG
>OOIG01001470.1_pt1 | contig 17433 bp, 16 predicted proteins | sample 1692091 | NCBI WGS metagenome assembly OOIG01 (sample SAMN06348188, study PRJEB24527) | human gut metagenome | biome: human gut; feature: ankylosing spondylitis patient; material: feces | host: Homo sapiens | place: China | collected 2015-10 | reverse complement strand
AATGGCTAACAGGCAGACATAACTTCACGACTCAAACCATTGCTCGTATAGAAACAGCTCTAGGTAGTAAACTCATCAGCATAGCCCATTGATTGGGCTATGCCCTATTTGTAATATCTGCACAGCCATTCATAAATATTCCAGTAATAGGCATTTTCATTTTTCGTACTTAATATCTATTGTTTCATTACACCCTATCGTTATCTGACAACAATCCATTCCTTCTTTTTGACATCATAATGAATCTTGTCACGATATACATCCAAAAGCATTAATGCAGAATCAACCTTATTTGCTTGAAGATAATAAGACTTACCATCATCTATAACTTTAATTCCATATTCATGCTTTATAAGTTTCATTTTATTCTCTAAGACTGAAATTTTCCGTAACAGTTGATAGTTTTCATTTATTAATTCATTAGAATCTGGTGAGCCATTAGTTTTATGCTGTTTCGAGTTCCTTTCGGTGTCGATTCCAAGGGTTCTTACCATTTGCTCATAATTCTCTATAATTGCATTTTTATCACTGACATCTTTTTTCAAACTTAAATTAGACAAATTAACGATAGCTGCAAATGCAACTATTAGAACACAAAATATGCAAGAAATCATAGCAACAATTCGAGCCTCTCTCCTAGCTTTTTCTGTTATAGACTTAAACTCTTCCATCAACTCATTTGCCCGTTTTTGGTATCTTGACACATCAATACCAGCAGTTTCTAATTGCTCCAATTCTTCCTTAATGTCATTATACGTTCTATTTTCCATGTATTGTATCTATTGAATATTTTAAAATTTTTTCTTTCAAATCATAATAAGACTTTAAAAAGTTCTCTTTTTGCTCCATGTATTCCTTTTGATGTCTAGTCTCTATTTCCGTTATCTCACGAGTCATTATTACTTTTTCGTAATATGTACCTAACCAAAAACAACTCGTACAAGAAACAAAAAAGAAAGAACCTACAACCTTATATTTCTTTATGACTGCAGTCAACTGCTCAATATTTGCTTTTTTCTTTTGCATCACATTGTTATGTATTAAAAAGGCAAATCCTTTCCCTGTTTTTCATTAATCATAGGCTCAAAGCCATTGACAGGAACAGGATTCTTGGGAAATGCAGGTTTATGGATCAAACTATCCAAACCAAAAATAGAGCAAAAAGTGACCTTGTCGTCATCCACAACACTTACGATATTTCGATAGTTTGTTGAAGAAGTATAAGAACGGACACTATTGACAGAATGGTTCACTAAAGAGAGGCTTTGACTATTTTGAATTAATACCACCTTATCAAAAAATTCCAAGATACACCCACTAGGTACAATACAGCTAGACAAAGGCTTGTCTATAATATCCTTATCAAATTTTGCAAAATTTGTACTTCTCGAAGATATATAATAAGAATCTGCCAATCCATTTGCTCTTACCGTAGCATTGAGTATTGATCCATCACTCATTACAAAGAAGCCCTTCTGCGAACTATTGAAACTATAAACTATATCTTCTTTATCTATGTTAGATTTATTAAAGAGAGTTTCCATACCATAGACTTCTGTTCCAAACTGCTTTATAATTTTCCTTTCAGAAATTTTAGCCTTGGAATAAAAATGTTTCTCCTCTGTGTCTTTTTTCTGCAAATACTCATTTCGATAATAGTCAAACTCAGAAGTACCCTCATAATTCATCAAATCAGTTGTCATCCAACCGGTACGTAGAGAGCGTTTACATTGAGGATGCCGCTCATCAAGCCTAAACTTTGAATCAAAATCTAAGATTTCACCAGTCAAAAGCCCATCCCAATCAGCAGAGATAACAACAGAGCCATAATTAGCATTCACCCCAATCACTTTGCCATCATAGCATTTTTCCAAATGAGAAGGATTTATCTGGTAGTTATCTTCCAAGTTCAGTCGAGATTCATACAGACCATCCTTGCATCCAAGAAACAACCGATAGCCATAGAGTCGTATATCCAGAGGTATGGATGAATATTCACCGATGCTTTTACACTCTTCTTGAATATCTTTAAAATTTAATTCAAATTCTATTTCTTTGGCAGCTTTCAACCAAATTTTTTCTACCACCTCTCTTATCTCTGTTACACCAAATATAATCTTGGCTGCTTCACCCTTAGAGTACTCATTATGTAAGAATATCAATTCTATCAAACTAGAGTACTGAGGATATTCATATTTTAAGCGATTTACAACCTTATGATAAGAAACGTATAGCAATTGTCCATCTGCCATAACAAGAAATAGATACCCACCATAGAGATAACAATCTATAGCTTCCACATTAATTGAAAATTTAACGACAGGATTCATAAGATATGTTTTAAAAGTTTACGATAAATTCCTTTAGAAATTACATTGATGGAGTACCAATGTTCCACAAGTTCATCTCCAATATATTGGCTATTGGTAGGGTAACCATGCCATGCGTCTTGTGCATTAGGAGGAATCGGGATAAAGGCAAGACGTTCACCAGTTTGACCAAGTAAGTTTTTTCCTTGATTCAAAATGGCATAAAGACCTTTACCATCATCATTCATCCATCTTTTATCTATCACCTTTATGTTCTCAGGATATGGCAAACCAGTATGAACATCTGCCAAATTGAATATAGAGAACTCAAAATTAGCATCATCAACCCATCTAGTCTTATCTTTCTGTTTTTTTGCCTTACATCCATGATAAGGAGCAGGTTTATAAACATGTCCTTGTCCGTTTGGACCAAAAACAATCTCATGATTTTCTTTTTCCCTTTTTCTCATAACCAAATTGTATATTCTATTCAGGCTACTAAGCTCCCATCCCTAAGAAATAGATCAATATAAAAATGGGAGAGGAAGTCGTTAGCCGTATATCTATTATTTCCTGTTCTTCATCCTCCAGAAGAAGTGCCAAGTTCTGAAGATTGGTTCACTTAAAGCCTCGGCAGGATAATATCGCACGAAGTGCATATTTCTCCATATTTTCAGGAAGTACTTCTTAGCCATTCCTTGTTGTGTGAAATGCCCATATTTTGTGAAGTGTTTTCCGAAGTTGCCACCATTCAGTATCTCTGCTAGCAGCAACTTTCCTCGTTTTTCATCCATCGGAGCTATCATCTTCTCCTCAGATAATCCCAATGCCTCATGCAGCACATACATCACCGCCCTTGCAAACTTCCACAATTCCAAATACTTCAGTTCTCTTTGTACCACATCCAATGCAGTAGAGGCAGAAGAATCTGTAGTAGAAGCAGAACTGACAGAAGTAATAGAAGAACCAGAAGCAGAAGAACAGGAAACAGAACCCGTATCCCCACTAACACCCCGGCGGTCCCATCCCGCACAATTTGGCGAGACCTTTGATGGTCCGCCATCCTTAGAGCGTAGCGGTTCCGAGCACCGAGAAGGTGCGGTTACATCCCCGCTTCCTGAGGAAGAGGGGCTTGGGGAGAAAGTGGAGCCCTCTTTGGAAAGAGGGACGGGGTGATTCGAAAAATTGACGGAGGGATTCGAAAGATCATTATTCAAAAATACATTTTTTGAGAAATCATTGACTACAAGAAAATAGTCAATGATTTGCCTCATTCCAATCCCTTCATCAAAGAAATGGTGATAAAGATGCATCAGCTGATAAATTACATTGAATGCCGTCGTCGGTATAGCAATATCCCCTGCCCCATCGGGCAGCCCCACAATATGCGAACATTGCAGATCCGCATTCCTTCGAAACCATTTCTGCAATCTAGTATGATAGATAGGATTATTCATAGAGCAAGGAAAGAAATGCAACTCAACTGGCACACCATCCAAGGAAGTCTCCAGATGCTGCAGTCTGATATCATCCTCCAGTTCAAACTTCTTTGAAGCATATTCAATAATCCTCTCCCTACTGGCATGAATCCAAACATCAATATCCCCAGGAGTACGTGAATAAGGATTCGGATACATCAAGGCATTCCCCTGCCCTTTCAGAATGCAGCACCTCAACCCATCCTCTCTCAGCATCGAGAAGAGCTTACCAGCCACAGCATTCACCTTCATGTTCTGCCTGCGAATCTGTTGCGCCTTACCCATCCAAGTCATCAGCAGTTCCCTCCCTATCGGGTTCTGTTTCAACTCCTCAGGATACTCCTTCCCCAGTCTCTCGATACCCTCCAAAGCAAAGCCCCAGCAGAGCTTGCTTAGAAGCAAAGGAATACAGCTCCTGCCAGTCCATACCAGCAATCACTCTACTCATATTCCCCTTATATCCAAGGCAATACTTCAGGAAAGCGAAAATTGCAGTTATATCATTCATTCAACTATTAATCTTTATTAAATTATTAATACTATCGCACCAATTTACGTCATAATGATGTATATTTGCAATCAGAATGATTATCAATTAAACATTATAGGCTTATGGCACAGACAGCAATGACAGTCCGTATGGACAACCAGCAGAAAGCACAGTTTGATAAACTCTGCGAGCAATTCGGCATGAGTGCGAATACCGCTATCAACATCTTTGTAAAGGCAGTAATTCGCAGTAAGAGCATTCCATTCTCCATTCAAGCAAAGAATGAAGAAGAAGATGAAGTGACTGCAAAAGCAAAGGCTGCGTTCAAGCAACTTAGAGCTAAAGCAGAAAGAGGTGAAACCCCAGAGCTCACGCTTGATGAAATCAATGAAGAAATCAGAGAAGTCAGACGATTAAGAAAAGAACGCAATGGTATATGCAGTCATTGATACGAACATATTTGTATCAGCCCTTATCACTCACAACTCAAATGCTTCAACAGCAAGAGTTCTTGAAAGTTTGTTCCTTCATCGTATTACACCTTTATATAATGAAGACATTATAAAAGAATACGATGAAGTGCTTCATCGTGCAAAATTCAATTTGTCAGACGACCAAATCAATACAGTTATAGAACTTGTTAAGCTAAACGGCATTGATTCTTCCCGTTTTCCTTATGATGGCGTAATGCCAGATGAGGACGACCGGGTATTCTACGAAGTCTGCCTAAGCAAGGAAGATTCCTTCTTAGTAACAGGTAATCTCAAACACTTCCCAAAAGAACCGCAAGTGATTACAGCAGCAGAAATGATGAAAATCCTAGACAACGAACTATAAGATGTCATTACAGCAGGTGTCTCCAGCTCTCGTAGTAGGCGACACCTGTAACCACGCTAACGAGGTGGTATCATTTGAGCACCACAAGCAGTACTGTTTGAGAGCTATGAATACCTGAATGTTCAAATTATTAAGAAAATCAAATTAAATCTATCGCTCTATCTTTAAACTCTATGGCGTTAATCATAGCCTTGTTAGGCATATTTTGAATAATATCTTCTATGATATTTCCATTGCCACCATCATTATTCTCCGCAGTATGAGGCTGTGAAGAACAGAAAAAGATGACTTGTCTATCCATAAATTTAGAACTACACTCAAATAGTTTCTTTAAACTTGATTCATCCATAGATTGCTGACAAGGTTCATCGAAGATTACAAATCCTGGATGTTTACTACCCACTTTGAGAAGGGCTAGATAATAAGCCCAGATGGAACGTATAAAATCAGAAGCAGACGAGACGGAACGTAGCTGTTCAGAACTATCATACTGCATCTGCACTAATGGGAAATAAAGATAAGATGATGCCCTGTTTAACTCAAAATAAATTTGGTTTCTATAATTACTCTTATATTCATAGGACATTAGATATTCCTTAAATAAAATTTCAAATTTTGTCAGAGAATTCTCTATCCCCATTCGCTCATTATCCTTAAAAGACTTATAAGCCTTATCATGTTCATCAAATTCTTTTCTTATATTTTCCAATCTTTTATGTGCAGCCTCTATTTTGTTCTGCAATATCCTAGTCTGCTCTAACTCTAATTTTTGTTTAGCCACTTCCATTATTTCTATTTCAGAAATACCCGAAGAAGAGAAATAAGACTCATTATTTAATTGTTCTACAAGAGTCTTATCTTGTGATAACAATTTTTCTATATATAAAAGGTGCAATTGTTTATTCTGCAAGTTATTCTCCGTGGTTTCTTTTAGAACCTCCAAGAACTTCTTTTTATTGGTTATCATATTATCCAATTCTATAAGCTGAGCCTTTTCTAGCTCTTTTCCACGGACCTCTTCGCCTATAGGTAAAGTCTGCTTACATGTAGGACAAACTGTCACTTGTAATGTTGTAAAGACATTGTCAACCTTATTTAACCCTGCAATTCTTTTATGCTCATTTTCCAAGGCAGACAGCTTTTGATTTATAACATCCAACTTACGCTTATCTATAGCCAATTTATGGCAGAAGTCATCATAGATTTGCTTATGTTTTTGATATGTCTCAATCAATTTTCTATCCTCAGGAGTACGCTTTTGTATAACTTCTTTTTTATTCAGTTCGTAAGCCTCAATTTTTTCTTTCAATTCGCACAATCGATGATCGATATCAAGTCCATTCTTTCCTATATACTCTATCTTAAGGGTATCTATATTAGTTTTCTGCTTTTCAACGTTATCTTCCAAGTCTAACACTTCAAAATTATTACAAGACAAGATATCCTTTAAATTTTTCACTTCAAAAGACCACGTGGTCTTATCGTTGTCTCTTTTCTCTTTCAGTTTTTGCTTAGTCTCATACTCTGCATCAATAGCTAATGACATTGCGTATTCTATAATACGTTGCTTGGGTCTTAATATATTATATCCCTTTATGGTAGCAAAATAATCCGCCCATCCTCTTGTTTGCTCCACATAACATAAGGCAAATAAGGTTTGCAAATACAAAACCGATTCCTTGTCACTATTTCTTACAGGAACAGTAGGCAGATTTATTCCCGCAAAGTTGGCTAAGAACCCATAAAAAGCGAAATCTATAGATTGATTATTATCATCCCTTGAATGCAAAAAATATTCATTTGGATGTTCCCATTTTTCGTTATTCAAATTAGAAATAGATATCTTGTTCGCATTAATTGAATCATTTTTTATGTCTCTATGCAAAAGAACTCGCTTACCAGAGCCATTTTTGATTTCTGCCTCAACATAAGAAGAATCCACATACCATGTCTTTTCCTTGCCTGTGGAAGAATCACGCCATATAAAACTAACTTTCAGGCATCTATCAAGAGAATCTACATCACGTTTGGGTGACATCAATTCCTCCATACCCAAAATGTAATAGAAACAAGAAGCAAGTGAGGTTTTTCCTTTTGTATTGTCACCAATAATTACATTCAAGCCTTTATCTAATTTCACTATTCTACCAAAGTCTCTTATATCTCCAGGAGAGTCTCCACAATAAGCTTTGATATGCACTTCTAACTTACAAAAATTCAGCATAACTTAGACTCAATTTAATGTTATTTAATACCGTTTCTCCCAAATAGCCTATTGGAGAAATTGATTTCTTCAACTCTTTCACTAAATCTTCATTTTTCAAATGACACATCAACTGTTGTCCTTCTGAGGTTATCTGAAACTTAGCACCATTCACTTTGACAACATGATTTATATAAAGCTCTCCTATAATGGCATCCAACTCTGGAACTTCATATATAGGTATAACATCTATCGTTCCTTTCTTTTTCAACATATATAATTTTTGCATATTATATAGTGATAAAAGTCCCCATAGATATACTTGGATTTGTGAAATAGAAAAATTCCGATTAGGATATTTATCTAAAATTATTAGTATAGCCAACCTTATGAAAGTAGGAGATAATTCAACTCTACGCTCAATAGGTCTTTCTGAAAAAGCAAATTCTATCATGACTTTTTAAATTTCAAAGAACAATTTAATAATCTGGATGCAAGTTGATAATCCACATAGGAAGAAGACAAATCTAATTCTTCCCTATCTTCGGGGAATTTAGCTTTTACTCTTTTTGTCAAATAATCAGCCAAGTCTAAGAAATCTTGCCGGGCTGACGTTGAGGATTCATATACAGTCGGCATCATTTTGGTTCTCCTATATATTTCTCTATTCATCAACTTTTGTAAATCGTCATCAAAAGTAGGATTACTATCTTTTATGCATTGAAAACTCCCCTCACCACGAATATAATCGTCAATAAAGATCTTTATTTTGCTATCAACTTCATTTGGATACAGAACAGCACATTTGCGTCTAAGATTATCCATCCATTCAGAGTTTTCTTCACGAAATTTATCTATTTGTACTTGTTCTATTTCCAATTCATCATATTCATCCCATTTTTGAATCAAATCAACTGTTATATCATCCCTGCTATCATCTGACAATATTTCATTAAAGTTTTCCTCATCCTTCCACAGGAAATCACTATATGCGGCAGAATTATCACGAATATCAGTCAGATAACCTAGCATATAATATCTGGAATGTCTATACAAGAAAATACCAGCTCCAGAACATCCGCGACTAAGCTCCTCACCAGAACAAACCTGTCCATCGATTTGCAAATTCGAAAGATGTAAGCAATGATCACCTACTTTAGATACAGAGAAAAGCCTACCTTTCGAAGCAACTTTAGTATAACCTACAAACTGAAAAGTGTCATTCGGTACTATCATTTTTGCACGTTTCACCTTTTTTGCATAATCAAATCCATCTTCAATTTTCTCAATCTCCAATACTGCATAATCACTTTCTCCAGTATCACTTTTCACAATGTCCAACACCCTATGTACCTTTTCTACAGACTCAGAATATTGTACTATAGATATCTCTTTGGGATTAAATAGCAGATACTTCCCCTTATTCTGGTAACAAATACAATGCCCTGCAGTCAATACATAAAAATGTCCATTATCAACGACTATAGTACCGGAACCAGTATTAGTTTCTCCAGAATCTTTTCTGCACACAATTTTCACAGCAAAATGCTGCATTTCTAAGAAATTCCATTCATCTCTCATAGCTTTAAACTGCTTACATTATCATGAACATCAAAATTATATTTAGAGAACTCATCTTGATGGATAAAATCACCAACCCTTTCCATTATCTTCTCCAAAGGATAATTGAAATACAAATGTCTTTTAACATTAAAGTTTCTACATGGATGACAAAATATTTTCGCTATAGTTTCCCTATCAGGATGATAAGAGTTACCAGTACCCCCATCTGTAGATATGATAAATTTATCGCACTTAATCATATCAAGCAGTTCTACACTGATATTATTCCGACTCCCATGATGAGAAACCTTCATACAATCAACACATAATGGGTTCGTTGAAGAATATCCCTTATTTTTCAAATATGCCACAACATTATCCATCCTAGCATCTCCCAGCATCAGGATAGACTTGCCATCACATTCCAGAATAAATGCTATAGAAGCTTTATTTATCAAATCCTTATTTACAGATACCTTCGGTGTATCATTCAAAGCTAATTTTTCCAAAGACTGTTGCTGGTTGATTATAATCCTATTAAGAGAAATCCTAACTCTATAGTCGTCCCCATGTTCATACTCCACCCTTTCATACTCTTTCAGATTTCGCTCCAGATCATCTTTTGTAGGAGATATTACTTTAATTCTACAAAAGCCCAAATCTCGTACTAATCCATCTGAAATATTTTCCTTCCATTCTAGCCCTCTAATATTCTGCAAAACAGAAGCCAAATCATGAGCTTCTGAATAAGATATTCTGGTATCTATAGACGGTGCTTTCAATTGATGCGCACAATTGCACCATATTTCCTTAACAGGAAAAGGATTATCAGAAATACAAGTACAAATATACCTATAAAGACCAGCTATATGATCATGGTCGAAATGAGAAAGAATCATCAAATCTATGCACCCTATTGAACGCAATTTACGTACAATTTGAAGAGAAGTACTTTTCGGACCACCATCAACGACAACAGTACCCTTTCTCTCATTATCTTCACAATACAAAATAAAAGCGTCTCCATAAGAAGCTTTGAGGATTTCTACAGATAAAGACATAGCTAATTATTAAATTATACACCATTATAAACATTTGATAAGCAGCGATAATACCGATTCACAGATACTACCAGCAAGGCGGTTCCATCCCGCACAACCATGGCGAAGACCTTTGATGGTCCGCCAACCTTAGAGCGTAGCGGTTCCGAGCACCGAGTAGGGCGGTTTTCCTCTTCTTCCCTGAGGGGAGAAGACCGAGATGAGAGGTGGAGCCCTCTTTAAGGGTAAAGAGGGACGGGGTGTTTTTCGAAAAAGGGTAAGGAAGGACGGGTAGGTTTTCGAAAAAAGACATTATCTATCTTTATACATATTCTCATAATACTTCTGATACTCCCCAGAAGTAACATGATCCATCCATTCCTGGTTCTCGAGATACCATTTCACCGTTTCCTCGATACCCTCCTCAAACTGGAGAGATGGCTCCCAGCCGAGTTCCTTCTGCAACTTTCTAGAGTCAATAGCATAACGCATATCGTGACCCTTTCTGTCTGTTACATAAGTGATGAGATCCAAATCCTCGCCTTCCTTTCTGCCGAGCAATCTATCAACAGTCTTGATTACCACCTTGATGATATCGATGTTCTTCCACTCGTTGAAACCGCCGATGTTGTAAGTCTCGGCAATCTTACCCTTGTGGAAAATCATATCGATGGCACGGGCATGATCTACTACATACAACCAGTCGCGCACGTTCTCACCCTTACCATATACTGGCAATGGCTTGCGATGACGGATATTGTTGATAAACAGCGGAATCAACTTCTCAGGGAACTGGTATGGACCGTAGTTGTTAGAGCAGTTGGTCACGATGGTAGGCATACCGTATGTATCGTGGAAAGCACGGACGAAGTGGTCTGAGCTTGCCTTGGATGCAGAATATGGAGAGTGAGGATTGTACTTGGTTGTCTCCAGGAAGAACTCCTCGCCGTAAGCCTCATGGTTCTTACCGCTGGATGCCTTGGTGGTGAAAGGAGCAGGAGTACCCTCAGGATGAGTCATCTGCAAGGCACCGTAAACCTCATCAGTAGAGATGTGGTAGAAGCGCTTACCCTCGTATCCCTCAGGAAGGCTCTCCCAGTAAATCTTTGCCGCCTGGAGCAGAGACAGGGTTCCCATCACGTTGGTCAGAGCGAAAGTGAATGGATCCTTGATACTTCTATCTACATGGCTCTCGGCAGCGAGATGGATGATGCCATCCACCTTGTAGTCCTGCATCAGTTTCAACATCAGGTCGAAATCACAGATATCACCCTTAACAAAAGTATAGTTAGGCTTGTCCTCGATGTCCTTGAGGTTAGCCAGGTTACCAGCGTATGTCAACTTATCAAGGTTGATGATGTGATACTCAGGATATTTGTTCACGAAAAGCCTTACTACGTGTGAGCCGATGAAACCAGCACCGCCCGTGATAATGATATTCTTCATTCTAATCAATGTATATATTCGAACACAAATTACACGTATCATTCAGGAGAAACTATAACCTCTATATTCGTGTTATTCGTAAGATTCGTGTTCAAAAAAATTAATATTCTAAATTCTTCTTTAATGTTTGATCTTTCTCTTCAAGGATTGATAGGAGATATTTGCCATAGTCTGTACCTTCAGCTGCTTATCCTTCAGAAACTCCTGGTTTACTGTTGTGATTTCCAACTCATCACGAGCAGAAGGTTTGAATCCTCCTTTTATCTAAAGAGGAACGTGGCGTTTCGATAACGCATACGTTCCAATCACCCCATAACATACTAACGGTATGAGGAATGCAATCACCATGCTGCCCGTAGTATCCGCAATATACCCCATGATTACCGGAGCAACCGCTCCACCCACTATCGTCATGATAAGCAATGAAGAGGCAAGTTTGGTCTTTGTACCCGCATCCCTCAATGCCAGCGAGAAGATAGTCGGAAACATGATGCTCTCTCCCAAATACAGGGCGAAAAACGCAATAAGAGATAAGGTGCCGCTACATACCACCACAATCAATGTGGCTACAAAGGTGAGGATGGCACAGACCAGCAGCACCAGCCTTGGCTGGATATAATTCATGATGACACCACCAGCCAGTCGGCCGATAAAGAACAGACCCATTCCGCCAAAGGCGAGATACAGACTGGCAGTCTGCTTCTCTATATGAATACTCTCCTCTGCATAGTTGATGAAGAAACTGTTCACACCCGTCTGGGCTGCCACATAAAGAAACAAGGCCAGCATACCGAAACCGAATGCCATCACTCGCATCGGCTTCTCCTCCACCTTCTCGTTCGTATCCGCCTCATGCGCTCTCCTAGGGTCCGGCAACTTGATCCTTGATAGGACCAGCGCCACAGCAAGCACGAAGATACCCACCAAGGCATAAGGAATGGCAATGTTGACACCCGAGAACAGAAGCTGACCGCCAACCAGCGGTCCCACAATCCATCCGATACCATTGAGCGACTGCGACAGGTTGATTCTGCTCTCCGCCTTGTCAGGATGTCCCAGTACCGTAGTATAAGGATTCGCACTCGTTTCCAGACAGGTCAGTCCGCATCCTATCACAAACAGCGACAGAACGAAGAAGTAGAAACTGTTGATCCTGCTTCCCGGTATGAACATCAGGGCACCGATACCGAAGAGAACCAGACCTGTTATCACACCCCTCCTGTAACCCCATTTCCGGATAATCCATCCGGCAGGCAGTGCCATCAGGAAGTAGGCACCATAGACAGCAGCCTGCGTCAGGGCCGACATCGCCTTGCTAATATGAAACGACTCCTGAAAATGCGGATTCAGCACCTCGAGGATGCCATGGGCAAAGCCCCACATGAAGAAGAGGCTGCTGATGATGAGGAAGGGCACCAGATAGTTATGCCCTTCGTATCTGAAGATGGATGGCTTCGTCATGATTCTCTGCAAATTTAAGACTGTCCTTTACTACCAGTGCCAGATAACCGCCGCCACCGGCTCCAGGCATCTTCCATGCCAGAACCTCCTCCATGTTGCTGTAGCGGTCAATCATCGGCTGCACACTTGCCTCCGGTTCTATCACACCGTTGATAGACGGATTCACCATACCCGGGAACATCGCAATCTGGGCCTCGAAAGATGTCCTGTATGCGGCAGCAAAGGCATCAAGGTCGTGCGCCAGAATCGCCTTCCAGCAGGCATCAGCTGCATCAGCCAGCGCCTTCACCTTCTCAGGCGTGATATCCTTACCTTCCACCACACTGCATCCCGGTCTTCTCGGTTCCATCGGAATCATCACCAGATGGTCTTCCAGGAATCGGAGAGTCATCTCATCCTGCGTACTCTCTATCTTCTCCGGCCAGAAGTTGTTGTCATAATAATGACGCACCAGACCGGGAACACAGATACCGATAGAATCCTGGGCACCAGAGATGATACCATCATGACGCTCCGGATTGTTCTCAAAGCAGAAAACCAGTCGGGCGAGCATCTCCGGGTCCATCTTCGGCAACTTCACCGGCCATATCTTCTGAATCATCTTACGGGTAGAGGTAGACAGACCGCAGCGGTCGCGCACCTCAAAGGTAGGTTCCAGCGAGATAGTAATTGCCCATCCCGGATGATACATGCTTACATAAGGCTGATCAATCCAAGTACCAGCCAGATCCAGACGGGTAGGAATCCCCGCCTCCTGTGCTGCATTCTCAGATACGTTCAATAACGCCTTCTTCAAGTCAGAAGAAGACCGCGCCTTCAAACCAGCATGAGGAGTGCGCTGGAGTTCGATATATTCTATGCCCCTTTCCTTACAGATCCTACGTTTCTCATCAGACCCACCTTCAGCGTTCACCACAAACACGTCCGGTTTCACCTTATCAAGAGTAGGCAGGAAGTCGATGACTCCGCTTCCCTCATTGATATACGCATCCTTCACCGCCTTGATATTCTTGACCATGAATAGCCTTTCCTCCTGCGGGAACATAGGCTTGCGATGCTTATACTCCAGATAAGTAGCATCCGATCCGATACCCACATACAGGTCACCATACTGTGATGCCTGCTGGAAAAACTCCACATGACCGGAATGTAAAAGGTCGTAACAACCGCTTACAAATACTTTTTTCTTCATTATGATTATCATTGATAATCGAAGTGCAGATAGTCATCCTCATCTAGCTGATTACCTATCTGCATCTCGATAAACATAAACAAAGTTATGTAAATTGATTATTTAAATTTTATTTTTTATATTTTAGCCTCCAGAAGAAGTGCCAAGTTCTAAACAAAGGCTCGCATAGAGCCTCAGCAGGAAAATACCTCACGAGTCTTATATCCCGATACACCCTTTGGAGATTATGCCCCAGCTGTGACCTACCAAACCGATTCCGGGCATCATGCCTTCCGAAATTCCCGGCTTCCAGCACTTCATTCAGCACAAACTTACCATACTTCTCATTCGGAGGAACAATAAGGCGAGAGGCAGGCATGCCGAATACCTCCTGTACGATATACATAATACCCCCGGCAAACTTCCACAATCCCAACTCCTTCAATTCCTTCTGCACCCTATCGATAGCTGCAGAAGAATTGGCAGCAAAAGAAGAGAGAGCAGTAGCAGTTGCAGAAGTCATATCCCCAATAGCATCCCGGCGGTCCCATCCCGCACAATTTGGCGAGACCTTTGATGGTCCGCCATCCTTAGAGCGTAGCGGTTCCGAGCACCGAGAAGGTGCGGTTACATCCCCGCTTCCTGAGGAAGAGGGGCTTGGGGAGAAAGTGGAACTCCCTTTGGAAAGGGAGACGGAGGGATTCGAAGAATTTTGATAGACTTTATAAAAGTCGCAAATCACAAAGTAATAATCCACCAGCTGCCTTAACCCAATCCCCTCATTCATCAGATGCGAGAAGATATGAGTCAACTGGAAGATGAGATTGAATTCCACCGTCGGAATTGCAATCTCTCCTTGCTCTCCCAACATCACCTGATGCGAGAACTGCTCCTCCTTCACCCTCTCATAATATTTCTGAAGCTTTCTGTTATGCCAGAAGCACAATAGGAAGCTAGGCCGATAATGCACTTCCACCTCCATACCCTTATACGATGGGAACTCAATGTGGTGATAGCATGCCTTTTCATGTGGCGAGATAGAGCGGACAAAGGAGATAACCCGTTTATCTCCACCTTCCACCCAGATATCAATATCGCCAGGAGTCCGGGAATAAGGATTCGGATACATCAATGCATTTCCCTGCCCTTTCAGAATACAGGTTCTGAATCCCTTCTTCCGGAACCACTCAGAAACCTGGATGGCAGTATCGTTCAACCGAACATTCGCCTTCTCCAACATTTGGCTTTCCGCCATCCATTGGAGCAGCAGCTCCTTCTCCATCCCTACATGTTCAGCAGGTAGCTTCTTGATACCATCAAAGAGAACACCCACCAGGCATTGCTTCTTGGCAATAGCATACAGCTCCTTCTAATCCGCTTCCTTCAAGGAATCAGGTATCTCCTTGGCAGAACCAAAACAGAATCGCAAGAAATCAAAGAAAATCTTTTGTTGTTTCAACATAAAGTAGTATATTTTTACGCATAAAATATGATGTCTAATTGAAACAGATTATAAAATGAGACAAAAGACCAATGCCTTATAAATAATCCAAGAAATCCTCTATAATCTTGCCACTTTTTCTTTGGCGTTCTTCCATCTTAACTAGACGGCCTATATATTTATCAAAATAATCTAACATCACGCATATTTCTTCAGGACTATATCCAGTGTCTTTCGACATTTCCTTTATATCTATTTTATTATCATGCCTTTTCATCCAAAGAAGAATTTTCCGAATCGATCTCGGATAAACTACCGCATTGGGATTTTCCGAGTTTATCCATGCAGGAATCGTTGTTTCTTCTGCCTCATTTGGATCCAGATCAAACAATTCCGCAATCTCTTTCTTATCATCTCTTTCATATCTCGACAATAACTGGTGTTCCTGCTTTCCAAGATTCCATACACTGCGGTCGTGTTTCCAAATCATATCCAGGAATCGGCGCTTTACCGACCAAAAATCTATAAACGACAATTCACCAATCTTCTCTTTCTCTTGCCCATTATTCAAATCCTCAACAGGCAAGTCATGCTGTTTGCAGAACGTTCGAGCAGCTGATAGACTCGTATAATAGTTTATAAGATAAGGACCCATTAATGCCTGATAAGGCTTTGTTGGAACATGATGTCCAAAGATACCCAAAGTCTCATCTCGTGTATCAGAGGCCTTGTATAAACTGTATGCACAATAACCCAGTTTACTTTTCTTTATAACTATATCTTCACGTTTAAGTGCCAAACATTTATCAAGCACTTTTCTGAGCTTTTCCTCATGATCACGTTCCAATTTGCACCCCATTTGCCCTACCGACATGCGCCAAACAACAGACATCCAAAAAAGGTATGGAATTTCTGGTGGATACTCTTTTATCTTCTTTTCTAATATCTGGGAATAATACGTTTCTATCACTCCAAAACGTTCTTCACATTCCTTACAAAATACGTAGTCTCGAGTCAAAGCATTAACTTTCTTGCTCTCCTCCTCAATTTCTTCATCGGAAAAACTATGTCCCAACAATTTGTTTACCGTGTCATCATATACCTCATGACCGAAGAAATATTCCTTGTTTCCTTCTGAAAGATTATCCACATCCACAACCACTTTTTCCCTATCCATACTGCCATCATACGAAAACGTTTCAGCAATCAGAAAATGTGGAACCATATGAGAACCTTTCTTGTTTGCCGGTTTCTTTTTACAGAGGAAGCATTTACATTGCCCAGGATGCTCTGCCAATGGTTTGTGAGTCGTAGTCAATTGCCCAGTAAAGAAGTTTTGGGTGTTCCTTATTGCCCTAGCTACAACCTCTGCCAAAGGTTTTTTCTCAGCATCTGTCCATTGCGTGAAATGCTCAACATCCATCTTAAACTTCTTGAGCAGCTGACCAAATCGTGCACTAATATCTAAAGGATCACCCCTCATAATATGCAAATCCAACAAAGTCGCCAAAGCATCTAACTGCAACCTGCATAATTCTGGAGTATAGTCTTCCTCTTTATCCGCCACAAAGTTTTCTTCAAAACAATTGCATAGTTCCCAACCGCACTTTTCTGCCTGGGTCTTATCGCCATCTGAAATGGCCTTTTTGGTAGCATCAATTGCCGAATATATCAAAGACAAATTTTCATTCATAATAATCTAAACTTTATAAAGTTGCTAAGGGATTGCCTTCCATACCATCACTTCTTGCAAAGCGAACTCAGTTGCTTTATAGCCTTTTTCAAAAGCTTATTATCTAAACATTTTTGCAAAATCAAATATTTACAGAGCTAATACTCTCTGAAACAAAGGTTCAACCTCCAACAATTTCGAATCAAGACATAACCAAGGTAAGTATCCGCTCAACGCCGTATTGCATATCTCAAAAAAATGTTGTACGTAAGCATCCAACCCCTATGACAATACAACTCCATCCCCAGTGTTTACTGGGGAT
>OOIG01001465.1_pt1 | contig 17471 bp, 17 predicted proteins | sample 1692091 | NCBI WGS metagenome assembly OOIG01 (sample SAMN06348188, study PRJEB24527) | human gut metagenome | biome: human gut; feature: ankylosing spondylitis patient; material: feces | host: Homo sapiens | place: China | collected 2015-10 | reverse complement strand
ACAACAACCGCAGGATCAAGGCAAAGCTAAAGGGCTTGCCGCCTGCAATTCACAGGCAGCAAGCCCTTTCGGCTGCTTGAACAATTTTTGCTTCAGAATATTGTCTAACTTTTTGGGGTCACTTCACGCTTCCAATTGACCTCAGCCGGTTCTTTTTCCGTCCGGACAAACATACCCTTTGGCAGAGGAGGGGAGAACACATGAAAACAAAATTCTGGAACGGAAGTTTCCTGCGAACAGTTCTGCAATGCCTTGCCATCGCCTGCGCAGCGCTTCTGGCCCTGTCTGCGCTGGGGGCGGGACTCGTGCTCGGCGGTGTGGTCGATCAAAAGCAGATCCCGGCGGCGGCCTGCTGCATCTGCTTTGCGGCGGTTTTTCTCGGAAGCTTTCTGGCTGCGAAGCATACGGCCGGGAAGCGGCTGCCTGCTGCACTTGCGGTTGCGGGCTGCTGCTTTGCGGTCTGCTTTCTGGCGCGGCTGACGGCTTTCGGAAATACGCAGGCACATATGCTGACTCCGGCGGTCTGTATGCTTGCGGCCGCGCTCCTTGCGGGCATTCTGGGCGGTACGCGGAAAAAGAGCGCTCGCCGACGCAGGCGATGAAGGAGTTCCTGCATACGACAAAATGTAAATATAATTTACTATCCGTGCATACTTCGAAGCATTTTCTTTCATTTCAAGATTTCGACCCGCACACGCGGATGCGGCACCATATGTTGTGCTTTTTGCAAAAAGTAGTGGATTTCAACGCCGGCGCAGTTCCTTTATTGACATAATATCATTAACATAATTCCTAGTCATAATTTACAAAAATTTCGAAATCACTACTTTTTCCTTGAAATTTTCCGATGTTTGCGCTATAGTAACATCACTTCCTGTGAAACAGGCGGTAGAAATAATTTCGATCGCATAATTTCTTAAGAATTCTGAAGATCATGCGCAACGTTCGATTTTTTCTGATTCTTAAAAATGTGCGACCACGATTTTGATCGATTTCGGAAGGGCCTTCGCATGAGTGACATTATTATGCGATATGAGGATTACCTCATCCACACCAAACACGCGTCTGACAATACCGTCGCGTCCTATATGCGCGATCTGCGTCAGTATGCGTCATATCTCGGTTCCGAAGGCGTCGACGTTCTGGATGCAGATCAGGCGGTCGTGTCCGGCTACATGGGCAGCATGAAGGCAGGCGGCAAGTCCGCCGCCACGATCTCCCGCGCGCTGGCTTCAATCAAAAGCCTGTACATATTTGCGATCCAGATCCACGAGATCGAGGAAAACCCCATACAGAACATCAAGATCGATAAGGCGGAAAAGAAGCTGCCGCAGATCCTGACCGGAAAAGAGGTCGAGCTTCTTTTACAACAGCCCAAGGTTTCGGAAATGAAGGGCTGCCGGGATAAGGCCATGCTTGAGGTTCTGTATGCGACCGGTATCCGGGTCAGCGAACTGATCGGCCTGAACATCGACGACGTCAGCCTCCCCGGAAGCTTCATCCGCTGCGAAAGCGGAGAAAAAATGCGCATTATCCCGATTTATCCCGAAGCGCTTCAGGCGCTGCGCGAATACATCGAAACTGTCCGCCCCAAAATGATCGCCGTCCCGACCGAGCATTCGCTCTTCGTCAACGTATCCGGCGAACGCATGAGCCGCCAGGGCTTCTGGAAAATCATCAAGCATTATCAGGAAAAGGCGCACATCGAAAAGGATATCACGCCGCACACGCTCCGCCACAGCTTTGCGGCCCATCTGCTTGAAAACGGCGCTGATCTGCGCTCCATCCAGCAAATGCTCGGCCACAGCGACATTTCCTCCACGCAGGTCTACACGCAGCTGGTTAAGCAGAACCTAAAGGCAGTCTACAACAAATATCATCCAAAGGCATAGGATTTTCGTGTTCCATGAGATCGGCATCTGACTTTTTGCATGAGAGAGGAGAATGAGGGATGCCCTTTGGCTGCTCTGGGATAAAAAACGGGTGCGCCGCTTTTGCGGCGCACCCAAAATTTTTGATTGCTCAGTTGTCAATGCCTGTCATGGCCTGCAGCACCTCATACTGCTGCTCGTTCAGGCCCTTCTTCATGGAAAGTCCTTCCGTAATGTCGATATCGACCATTTGTCCGGCCCGCGCGCAGATCACGCGGTTGGTCTTGCCCTCGGCCAGCGCCTTGACCGCCTGATAGCCCATACGGCTTGCCATGACGCGGTCGCGCGCAGACGGCGTGCCGCCGCGCTGGATATGTCCGAGGATCGTCACACGCGGGTCAAGCCCCAGCTCCTCATGGATCCCCTTGCCGATCTCGATCGCGCTGCCCGCGCCTTCGGCAACAATGATCATGAAGTGCGTGTTGCCGGCCAGACGCGCCTGCCGGATGCGGTCAATGACGTCACCGTCAAAATCAAGCGGCTTTTCCGGCACCAGAACCGCCGTTGCACCGGTGGCAAGCCCGACATAAAGTGCCAGATGGCCCGCATTGCGACCCATGACCTCAACGACGGAGCATCGCTCATGCGACTGCATCGTGTCGCGCAGGCGGTCGATGGCCTCGACAGCGGTATTGGCGGCCGTGTCATAGCCGATGGTATAATCGGTGCAGACAATGTCGTTGTCAATCGTAGCCGGAACGCCGACGACCGAAATGCCCTGTTTTGCAAGCTCTACCAGCCCGCGGAACGAGCCGTCGCCGCCGATGGAGACAATGCCGTCCAGCCCAAGCAGCTTACAGGTCGCGGCGGCCTTTTTCTGCCCCTCCAGCGTGCGGAATTCATCGCTGCGCGCCGTATAGAGCATCGTGCCGCCGCGGTTGATGATATGCGCGACATTGCCGTTTTTCAGAACCATAAAATCACCGTTGATCAGGCCATTATAACCGCGGCGGATGCCGACACACTCGATCCCCATATATGTGCACGCGCGCACGACGGAGCGGATGGCTGCATTCATGCCGGGAGCATCGCCGCCGGAGGTCAGAACACCGATTCGTTTCACTGCATTTGCCATACAGGCACTTCCTCTTCATTAAAATTGCTTTCATCATACCCCAAAAAAGCAAAAATGTAAACAGGCAATCGCGCAGAATCGGCGGAGTTCTGTGAAAAATCAATCTTCAGGAAAAATTTATGTTTTCTTCGCCGCAGGTGTGCTATACTTAACTATATACAAAAGGGAGGCGGGAGCTTGAACCAGACAGGAAGAATTCTGGAGGAAGTCAAAAAAGCGGTATGTGGAAAGGACCACGTGCTGGTATGGGTGCTGACCGTGCTGCTCGCAAGAGGACACGTCTTATTGGAGGATATCCCCGGCGTCGGTAAAACGACCATGGCATTGGCCTTTTCCCGTGCACTGGGGCTGGAATATGGCCGCGTCCAGTTTACGCCGGACGTACTGCCGTCAGATATTACGGGCTATTCTGTCTACCAGAAGGAGACTGGCAAGCTGGTCTATCAGCCGGGCGCGGTGCTCTGCAATCTGTTTCTGGCGGACGAGCTGAACCGCGCGACCTCGCGTACACAGTCTGCGCTTCTGGAGGCCATGGAGGAAGGCCAGGTCACGGTCGACGGCGTCAGCCATCCGATCCCGCAGCCGTTCATCGTCTTTGCCACGCAGAACCCAACCGGCGCTGCCGGTACGCAGCTGCTGCCGGATTCGCAGATGGACCGGTTCACCGTACGGCTGTCCATCGGATATCCCGCACCGGAGGATGAGCGCAATATGGTGCTCGCCCGGCAGGGCGTCAATCCACTGCAAACCGTCTGTCAGGTGCTTTCGCGCGACGAGCTGATCGCCATGCAGGACGAGGCCGCCGCTGTTTACATCAAGACCGAATTGATCGACTACATCGTCGCGCTGATCGACGCCACGCGGAAGCATCCGATGATCCTGCGCGGCGCAAGTCCTCGTGCGACGCTCTCTCTGACCGCGATGGCCAAGGCAGTCGCCTATGTCCAACGCCGGGATTATGTAGTGCCAAAGGACATTCAGGTAACGTTCCCGCAGGTCATCGCGCACCGCCTGCTGCTGGCCCCGGAAGCCGGAACGCGGCAGATCACGCCGGAGCAGCTGCTCGACGAGATCCTGCATCAGGTCCCGTCGCCAAGACTGTAAGGCTATGGCAAAAAACCGCATTCTCTACGGGCTGTTTCTACTCGCAGCCGTGATCTTTCACAGCTTTTATACCGGCTGGTTTTCGTTTTTCCTGCTGGTGTTCGCCGTGCTGCTGCCGGTTTTTTCGCTGCTCGTCAGCCTGCCGGCCATGCTCCGCGCTGCTTATGAAGCGGAGCTTCCGGCGCGCTGCTTCTGCGGGCAGACTGTGCAGTACCGGCTGACCGCCCGGCACATGGCAAAGCTTCCGGTATCCCGCTGCCGCCTGCGCCTGACGGTATCCGACGCCGTGGGCGGCGAGGTGCGCCAGCAAAGGCTGGAGCTTGCAGGGACGCTCGGCTTTGCGCTGCGCATTGATACGCGCCACGCAGGCGTGCAGACCTTTCAGCCCGGCAAGGGCCGCGTGTGCGACGCGCTGGGGCTTTTCAGCCTGCCGCTGCGCCTGCCGGACGCCTGCTCCATCGCCGTCGAGCCGGAGCCGCAGGAGCCGCCCGTGCTGCCGAACCTCAGCCATTTTCAGTACCGCTCCTATCATCCAAAGCCCGGCGGCGGCTTTTCCGAGATCCACGATCTGCGCGAATACCGCCCCGGCGACAGCCTGCATGAGATCCACTGGAAGTTGTCTGCCAAGACCGACAAGCTGATCGTCCGCGAGGCGGAGGAGCCGGATCTGGGCCTGGTTGTGCTGAGCTTCGACTTTTCCGGAACCCGCACGCAGCTGGACAGCACGCTGCGGCAGCTGCTGTGGCTTTCCGGCTGGCTGACCGAAAGGGAAGTGGCCCACCAGATCGACTGGATCGAGCCGGATTCACTGGAGCCGCAGACAAAGTCCGTCAAAACGCCGGACGATCTGCGGGAGCTTTTGAACACGCTTTTGCAGACCCATCTGACCGGCAATACGCCCTCGCTTGCGTCCAGAGCCTACCCGCACGCGGATTGGCGCTATCATGTGCAGCCGGAGGAACAGGAGGTGCAGCAGGCATGAAACCGTCAAAATATACGTTCTTTACGTCCCTGCTCTGTGCCTCTGGTCTGTCTGCCGGGCTGTGCTTCTGCGTGATGACCTCGTTTGCCGTCCCGGCGGACGGTCTTTCGCTGGTATGCGCGTGCGTCCTTGCGGCGCTGCTCTTTTCCGCGCTGCTCCTGCTGCCGAAAAGCTGGATCTGGCTGCTGGCCATGGCTGCGCTTGCGGGCGGCGGGCTTTATATGCTGCGCGCACAGCTTGTCGATAGCACGTCTGCACTTGTTTTTGCCGTTACGCAGCAATACGCAGAGGCGATCCCGGGTATGCAGGCCGTCCATCTGACGGATGCCGCCGGCGCGGATACAACGTTGGCTTTCATTCTGATTGCAGCGCTCTATGCGCTTCTTTGCAGCTGGACGGTCATGCGCAGTGAAAGCCTTGTCTATCTGCTTGTTTTGACGCTGCCGGTTCTGGCGCTGTGCCTGATCATTCTGCAGACGCCTCCGGCGGCCTGGGCCATTTTGCTCGTTGTAGGCGTTCTTGCGCTGCTTCTTCTGACGCAGCTGCTCCGCGCACGGCAGGCAGGCGAGGGGAACCGGCTGGCGCTGCTTCTGGCCGCGCCGCTGGCGCTCTTGTCCGGCTGGTACGTATGACCGCGCCGAATGGTCCGACCATCTGCAGGAAACCATCTCCACAGCCGCAGACAAGCTGACGCTCTTCCGCCGCGACGCGAAGACCGGACAGGTGAAATTCACCTCGCCTATCAGCCCCAGTACGCTCGGCAGCTATCTCTGGGATTCCAGCGTAACTGGCGTCAATCTCAACCGGGTCGGGCCGCAGCGCCAATTTGGCCGCTCTGTGATGCGCGTAAAAGCAACGCTTGGATCCTCTTGGGCTGGCGCTTCATTCTACCTGCGCGGGGATTCCATGGCCGTTTATGAGGATAACCGTTGGAAACCACTCCCGGAAAATGCATATCCTGATATGAAGAATATGCATAATCCGCTTTTGGCAGGAGAGGCTGTCGTCAGCTTTCAGCCAGAGGTAACGATCGAAACGGATATGAAGTCCGGGATCTATTATATCCCATACAACGCAACCGCGTTTCCGGAGGACGCGGAGCCGTTTTACGACGCCTACGTCAAAAACCCCTCGCAGCAGACGAATTATACGGTTCCCTATGTTCTCTCGCGCAGCCCGTTGCAGAACAGCGCGTATGATGCGTTCGTCCATGAGACCTACACACAAGTCCCGGATGAGACGCGGCAGGCACTTTCCGACATCCTCTCGGAGCTGGTCGGGGAGGAGGACGCCGATCCGTATCAGTATATCCCGCGTGTTCTGGAGTATGTGTCGACCAGCGCCCGCTATGACCTCAATACGCCGGCTGTGCCGGACGGAGAAGATTTTGTGTCGTGGTTCCTGCACGACAGCGAAACCGGTTACTGTGTGCATTATGCGACTGCGGCGACGATTTTGCTGCGATGTCTTGGCGTTCCGGCGCGTTATGTGACCGGCTATTACACAGATGTGTATGAAAACGAATGGACGACCGTGACCTCGGACGATGCGCATGCGTGGGTGGAGATCTATCTGAACGGGATCGGCTGGCTTCGGGATGATCCAACGCCTGCGGCAGACACCCCTGCGCAGACAGCACCGGAGGAACCCATTGCCGCTCCTATTGAGCCGGCAGACAACCAGCCGAAGGATACGCCGCCCGCAGGCGACGAACCGCCCGCTGTCCCGGATATTCCGGCAGAAAGTCAGGAAACGCCGCAGAAAACCAACAAAAAGTCCGTTAACATCCTGCATTTTGTTTGGCCGGTTCTGGTGTTGGCTGCCGCCCTGTTCCTTTGGCGCGCGCTGCGGTTCAGCGTTCGAAGAGCTGCGATTGGGAGGGGCTCACCCAACCGCCGGGCAGTTGCGCTGTATCATCATATCTGCTGGCTTTCCCGGCAGACCAAAACAGAGGTTCCGAGCGATTTTCTGGAAATTGCTGAAAAGGCAAGATTCAGCCATCATAAGCTGAACAGGGAAGACCTGCTTCCGATGCAAGCGCTCGCGGAACAGCTGACAAAGCAGCTGCTCGCAGACAAGCGCTTCTGGAAACAGGTCCTGTATCGCGTGATTTATGCACTTGGATAAGCATTGAGAGGTTTCCTATGGAGTATAGCTGGTTCATGCGATTTTCTTCCGGCGAAGCTGGAACTCTGGCGATGCAAGCCTCACGCCGGAATGTCGGATCTCATGCCATACCGTCTGCGTTTTGAAAAGCGCCAGCGTTTGCAGCGGCAGAAAACACGCCATGAAAACAGGATAGAGCAGGATGCCGCCTGTCAGTCTGAAATCCAACCGTTTTTCCAGCACCAGTGCCGCAGCAGCCACCGCGAGACTGCCAGCATAAGCGGAGAGCAGACTGACCGGCAGGCTTTGCAGGGATATGCTGCCCGCGAGGAACGCTGCCAGTGTAAAAAACGGGGTCAGCGCCTGCAGGAACGGAAACGCAAGCTGAAGCATACCGTCCAGCCGGTTCAGGCTGGGCCGGCGCAGAAAGTTCCGAAAAAGCTTTGGCAGCGTCAGGCGTGAAACCTGCATGATGCCGCTCATCCAGCGTCTGCGCTGCACGAGCGAGGCGCGCCATGTGACCGGCTCCTCGTCATAGGTCACGGCGCTTTCGCAGTAGCCGATCCGGACGCCGTGCGTCAGACAGGCTGCATACAACTCAGCATCCTCCGCAAGCGTGCAGCAGGGGAATCCGCCCAACGCTTCCAGCAAATCGCGCCGAATGGAAAAGCCGGTTCCAATTACTCTGGCGGATAGCCCCAGAGCCTCTCTGGCGCGGTTCAGGAAGCGATTTGCCGTACAGAAATAGATCTCATAACAGGCGCTGATCCCGGCCTGCATACGGTTCTTTGCAAGAATCCGGCTTTTAACGATTGCAGAGCGCGACAGCGCCTGATTCATTTCGGCTAAAAATGCGGGATCCGCCTCGTTATCGGCGTCAAAAACACAGAATGCATCGTAGTGCTGCTGGCCACGCAAAAGTGTGTCCGCCGCATACTGAAGCGCAGCACCCTTGGAGTGGACAGAGGACGGCATTTCCATGATCCTGGCTCCGGCGCGCTGTGCTGCTTCCACAGTGTGGTCGGTGCAGTTGTTCGGGAGCACCCAGATATCAAATAATTCCCGTGGATACCGCTGCGCCTGAAGACTTTCGATCAGTCCTGCAATACAGCTTTCTTCATTTCTGGCCGCGATCAATATGGCGAACCGCCGCTGTCCGGCGGAAGCTGCCGGCTTTTTCCGCCTGCACAGGCAGAAGAGTGAAACAGCCAAAAAGTATAGGGAAAGCAGCTTAAAAATCAGAAAAAACGCATTGACTGCCGCGTTCATAGAATTTTCTCCTTTGTAGTTTCTGTGCCTCAAGTATATCATATCTGCACGCACATGGGCGAAAGCATCCGATTAAGCATTGCTTAAGATTCGATGAAGGACGCGAACCCACTGCCAGATAGGGAAGCGCATTAACAGACCAGACCACGGTAGAAGAGGACAATATTTGTTTGGGTCTGGTGAACGCAACAAAATAAAGATTTTGTTGCGTTCAGAGGGCAGGTGTGTTATAATACCTTTATCAAAGCTGTTCTAAAGGAGTTTTTATGTATGCAGCCGTATTCTGAATGTCCGCAGGTGCTGCGGGACTTTTTATCGTATCATGAATCGATCAAGGGCCAATCACGGCGCACGGTTTCGGAATATCATCTGGATCTGCGGATGTTCCTTCGCTTCCTGACGCTGATGCGCAAGGAGCTTCCGTATCAGACGCCGCTTGACGAGATCGACATTAAATGGATCGACGCGTCCGTTCTCGATACGGTGTCGTCTTCTGAGGTGTTTGATTTTCTATCCTATCTTACAAACGATCGGCAAAACCGTGAAGGCCCGGCTGATGTCGGGATCGCGGCCGCTGCCCGCGCGCGGAAGCTGTCGGCCATTAAGGCATTCTATAAGTATCTGACCATCAGCACCAAGCAGATCCAGAACAATCCGGTCAAAGATATCGAATTTCCCAAAATCCGGCGCAGCCTGCCGAAATACCTGACACTGGAAGAATCTACCACGCTCTTGAAGGCTGTCGATGGGCCGAATAAAAACCGGGATTTTGCAATTTTGATGCTGTTTCTGAATTGTGGGATCCGCCGTTCGGAACTGGTCGGGCTGAATCTTACGGACGTCTATGAGGATCGCATTCGCGTCGTCGGCAAGGGCAACAAGGAACGGATCGTCTACATGGGCTCTTCCTGCCGGAAAGCCATCGACCGGTATCTGGAGGAACGGAACCAGATCGTGCTGACGGACAATAAGGCGCTCTTTGGGTCACGGGATAAAAACCGTATCAGCGTTTCTGCCGTCCATCGGCTGGTCAAAAAGCACCTGCTGGAATGCGGCCTTGACGCGTCACAGTTTTCTGCGCACAAGCTGCGGCACACTGCCGCAACGCTGATGCTAGCGAACGGCGTGGATCTGAAAACGCTGCAGGAGGTTCTGGGCCACGAAAATCTGAATACGACGCAGATCTACACGCACATTGAAAATACAGATAAGAAAATTGCCGCAGAGGCCAATCCCCTTTCCAAGCTGAAGCTATAAAAAGCAGGCAGCGCACAGCTTTGGCTGCGTACTGCCTGCTCAGTTTGTTATCCCATATTTGCGAAGGTCGTTCCAAGGCTGGTATTAAATCCAAGCGCTTGATACATTGCCTCGTCGCACGCGGCGCAGCATACGGTTAAGCTTGCAATATCGTTTTCTCTGCACCAGCTTTGCGCTGCTTCCGCCAGCTTCCGTGCGGTTCCCCTGTTTCGGAATGCGGGTTCAATGTAAAAATCCTCAAACACGCCCACATTCGAACAGGAAAAAGTCGAATAATATGCGGCAACACTGCACATACCGACAGCGCGATAACCGCGCTTGGCAAAAAAGAATGTGATTCTCCCCTCTCGGACGGCCTTCTGAAGCTGTTTCTGCTGGATTTTTGTAAGTGATTCCTCGCCAATTTCACGTTTGAAGCCGTTTTCCAGCTTCAAAAGCTGCCAATCAACGGGGTCTTTCAGAATCTCCACGGTAAACGGCACAGTCTCCGCAGGCGGCAGAAGCATCAACGGCTCTCCCCACTCGTCCACGCCGTTTTCAACGAATCCAATGCGTCTCCAGAACCGGAGACGGCGTTCGTCTCCGCCGTAATTCAGTTCAGCGTAGCGTGCGCCGCGCGCCTTTGCCCAGTCCAGAAGAACAGCAGCGCATGCTCGGCCTGTTCCATTGCCTCGGAATTCCGGGTAGACGCAGAATTCCATGATAAAGCACTTTCCGTCCTCTGAGGTGAAGATCGCCGGCAGCGTGAAGCCGATATCCTGACCATTTCGTTCAAAAAACAGGTAATAGCACCTGTCCTGCAGCCGGTTGTGCACGTGTTCGATCTGCACACGGTATTCCGTATCGCTCAGAAAATGCTTGAGGTTTTCGTCCTCCGGGTCAGGGAAAATATCCCGCTTGTGATAGGAGTGAAGCTGCTCCCAAAAGGCGGCAGTATCGGCTTCTGAAATCGCTTCACGGATGATGATCTGGTTTTTCATGCTGTTTCCTCCAAAATTTGATTCGGAGGGTTAGGAAGCGTGAACCCTCCATACACGACTCAATTTCATAAAAAACCACCCTTTCTGCTTCGTATTTGCAGGCAAATTGTCTGCTGCCGCTATTATAGCAGGAGGTTCCCCGAATTGCAAGAAATAGAAAAACCAGACAGCACACAGCCATAGCTGCGTGCTGTCTGGTTTTTATGCTGCGATCAACCGCCCAGATAGGCTTTTTTGATGGAATCGCTTTCAAGAAGCTCCTTGCCGGAACCGGAGAGCGTGATCTTGCCGGTTTCCAGAACGTAGGCGCGGTTTGCTACCTGCAGCGCCATCTGCGCGTTCTGCTCGACGAGCAGGATAGTTGCACCGGCCTTGTGCAGCTCGCGGATAATATCGAAGATCTGCTCGACCAGGATCGGCGCCAGACCCATAGACGGCTCGTCCAGCATCAGAAGCTTCGGCTCTGACATCATGGCGCGGCCCATGGCAAGCATCTGCTGTTCGCCGCCGGAGAGCGTACCGCTGATCTGCTTGCTGCGCTCCTTCAGACGCGGAAAAAGCTCATATACGTGCTCAAGATTGCCCTCAATGGAGCTGTTCGGACGGGTATACGCGCCCATTTCGAGGTTTTCCTCGACGGTCATATGTGCGAACACGCGGCGGCCCTCCGGGCACTGCGCAAGGCCAAGCTGGACGATCTTGTTGGGGGCCATAGTGTTGATCGGCGTACCCATAAACTCAATCGTGCCGGTCTTCGCGCGAAGCAGGCCGGAAATCGTGTTCAGAACAGTACTCTTGCCTGCGCCGTTTGCGCCGATCAGCGTGACGATCTCGCCCTCGTTGACTTCAAGGGAGACGCCCTTGACCGCATGAATTGCGCCATAGTAGACATGAAGATCATTGACGGAAAGCAACATATCTCAGCCCTCCTTCTTTTTGCCGAGGTACGCTTCGATAACGGCCGGATTGGCCTGAATATCGTTCGGCGTGCCCTTTGCGATGATTTTACCGAAGTTCAGAACGCAGATGCCCTCACAGATGCCCATTACAAGGTTCATATCGTGCTCGATCAGCATGATTGCGATGCCAAAGGTGTCTCGGATCTTCACGATATTCTCCATAAGCTCGCTCGTTTCGGACGGGTTCATGCCGGCGGCAGGCTCATCCAGCAGCAGCAGGCACGGATTCGTCGCCAGTGCGCGGACGATCTCCAACCGGCGCTGTGCGCCATACGGCAGGCTGCCTGCCAGATGATCCGCTACATTTTCCATGTTGAAAATGCTCAGCAGCTCCAGCGCGCGCTCCTTTGCAATGCGCTCGCGTCTCCAATACCCCGGCAGGCGGAGAATGGCGGAAGCGGCGGAATATTTCATTTCATTGTTCAGGCCGATCAAAACGTTGTCCAGAACGGTCAGATTGCGGAACAGGCGGATATTCTGGAAGGTTCGGCCAATGCCCATGTGGTTGACCTCGACCGTGCTCTTCCCTTCTGTTGAAACGCCGTCCAGAAGAATAGAGCCGCGGGTCGGCTTGTACACGTTGGTCAGCAAATTGAAAATCGTCGTCTTGCCTGCGCCGTTCGGGCCAATCAGGCCGGTGATCTCCGTGCGGCCGATGGCGAGGTTGAAGTCGGCAACAGCGGTCAGACCGCCGAAGTCAATGCCGAGGTGGCGCGTTTCCAGGATCGGAGGCTTGCCGATATCACGTTCCGTCAGCAGGTTCGTGTACGGCTGCGGAACAAGCTTGGGCTGTGGATTGACCCATTTGTTACTCATTGTATGCCGCCTCCTTCTTTGGATTTTCTGTGCGTCCGAGCAGCCGGTTCAGGAAGGTTTCAAGGCTGCGGGAAAGCGAGAAATCGTAGCTGCCGAGCAGTCCCTTCGGCCGGAAGATCATCATCACGACAAGCGCCAAAGAGTATACGACCATGCGGTAATCCGAGAACGAACGCAGCAGCTCCGGCAGGATGGTGAGCACGGTTGCCGACAGGATCGAACCCAGCATGGAGCCCATGCCGCCAAGCACGACCATGACCAGAATTTCAATGGACTTCATGAACTTGAACGTCGAGGGATACAAAGAGCCGATATAGCCTGCGTACAGGCAGCCCGCGATACCGGCCAGCATAGCGGAGACGACGAACGCGAACGTCTTATAATACGTCGTCTGCACGCCGACGCTCTCGGACGCGATCTCGTCTTCACGGATGGACAAGATCGCACGGCCATGGCGGGATTTCATGATCGTGTGGATGATATAGCAGGACACGACCACGCAGATAAACACCAGTGTAAATGAGGAATATTTTGGAATACGTTTCAGACCGGCTGCGCCATATGTAAAGTCCTTGCCGATCACGGAGTCAATGTTCGTCAGGATGACGCGGATGATCTCGCCGAAGCCCAGCGTGATAATTGCCAGATAGTCGCCGCGCAGACGCAGCGCCGGGATGCCGATCAGAATGCCGAAGATACCGGCAACGACCGCACTGATCAGCAGCGCCAGCAGGATATAGGGAATGGCAGCGCCCGTATTGCCGGATTTCAAAAGCTCCTGCACCGGGACGGCTTTCATGAAAATGCCGCCCGCATATGCGCCGACCGCCATAAAGCCCGCGTGTCCAAGCGGGAGCTGGCCCAGATAGCCAGTCGCGACGTTCAGCGAGGTTGCGAGGATGATATTGATGCCGACAGTGATGAGAATGCCGCTCCAATAGTTTGTGATGGTTCCGTTCTGAATGAGCGTATACAGCACGAACCACAGCGCGAGGATCAGCACAAGATTGATCAGATACCGCAGCGGCATGGGAATGCGGATGGCAGATCGTGTTTTCTTCATAGTCCGTCTCCCCTTCCTTACACTTTTTCCGTCTGCGGACGGCCAAGAATACCGGTCGGCTTGACCAGCAGAACGACGATCAGAATCGCAAATACAACGCCGTCCTTCCAGATGGAAAGACCGACTGCCGAAACGAGCGCTTCGAGAAGACCAATGGCAAAGCCGCCGATCATCGCGCCGGGGATCGAGCCGATACCGCCGAGGACGGCGGCAACGAACGCCTTCAGGCCCAGCATAGAGCCCATCGTGGGCGACGCCTGCTGATAGGCGCACAGATACAAGACAGAGCCGATACCGGCAAGCGCCGAGCCGATGGCGAACGTAAAGGAGATCGTTCTGTTCAGGCTGATGCCCATCAGCTGTGCCGCGCCCATATCCTCAGACACGGCGCGCATGGCCTTGCCGAGCTTCGTCTTCTGCACAACGACGGTCAGGGCAGCCATGGCAATGATGGTCACAATAATGGTCAACAGCGCTGCGTTGCTGATGGTCACAGAGCCGAGCGAAATATTGCCCGGAACAATGGGATCCATGCTCTTCGTATCGGAGCCAAAGAGCAGCTGCGCGCCGTTTTCCAGAAGGAACGAGATACCGATCGCGGTGATAAGCAGGCTCAGTCTCGGCGCCTTGCGCAGCGGCGTATAGGCAACCTTTTCAATCACAACGCCGAGGAGCGTGCTGGTAATGACCGCGATGATAACAGATACGATGGGGTGCAGATGGAAGTTCGTCATGGCGTAAAAGGCGGCATATGCGCCGACCATGATGATGTCGCCGTGTGCGAAGTTCAAAAGCAGGATAATACCGTAGACCATGCTGTAGCCAAGTGCCACCAGCGCGTAGATCGAGCCTGTCTGGAGGCCGTTGAACAGCTGCGAGAGCAGCAGGGACAGGTTCATGTTGATACCTCACTTTCCTTCTCTATTGCGGACACCCGATGGCCGGCGCCAAGCGCGCTTGGAACCGTCCATCCGATGTCCGCCGTGGACAGGTACGGAGAAGCACTCCGTACCTGTCCAGCTGGTTCATGCTATATCAGGCAGGAACCGACAAATTCTTACTGATTATAGCGCGTTTCTCTGCTTTATGCAATGGAAATCAGCAGCTCTTAGTACATTTCCTGATAGACCTCGTCGCCGCCGGTCAGCTCGATGATGGCAACGGGCTTGATGGGGTTGTTGTACTCGTCGAAGGAGTAGGAACCGGTGATGCCCTCGGTACCGTTCATGTTCTTGATGGCGTCGATGACAGCCTGCTTGTATTCGTCAGTGCCAGCGGTCAGGCCCTGCTCTTCGGCAGCCTTCAGACCCTCGCAGAGCAGCATGGCAGCGTCGTATGCCAGAGGCGCAAACATGTTGGGGATTTCGTCGACATTATAAGCAGCCTTGTAGTCCTCTTCAAACTGCTTGACGGAATCCGTGCCGGGCGCGTAGCCAGAGCAGTAGACAGAACCTTCGAGATCTTCTGCGGAAGCGTAGTTCTTGACGGAACCGAAGCCGTCGCCGCCCATGAAGACTGCGTCGCAGCCAGCTGCGCGGGCTGCCGTGATGGCAAGACCAGCCTCAGCGTAGTAAATGGGAGCGAAGACAACGTCGGGATCGGCAGCGGCGATGTTGGTCATCTGGGCCTTGAAGTCCTTATCGCCCTCGGCAAATGCCTCGGTGTCGACGATCTCCAGGCCGAGCTCGGCAGCCTTTTCCACGAACGCGTTCATCAGGCCCTCGGAGTAGTCGTTGCCGGTCTGATAGAAGACAGCAGCGGTCTTGGCGCGCAGCTTTTCAACGGCGTAGTTTGCCATCTTTTCGCCCTGATACGGGTCGATGAAGCAGGCGCGGAAGACGTTGGGACGGATCTCGCTTTCGGGGTCAGCCGGGTCGATGACGGTGACGCCGGTAGCGGTTGCGGAAGCGGTGACCTGCGGCATATTGTCCTCATAGGTCGCATCAGCCAGCGCAATGGTCGTACCGGTCAGCGTAGCGCCGAAGACAGCGGTGATGCCGTTGTCGCAGGCGAGGTTGTACGCGTTGACAGCCTCAACGCCGTCGCCCTTGTCATCGTATTCCAGAACCTTGACCTGCTTGCCGTTGATGCCGCCATTGGCGTTCAGCTGATTGATATAGAGCATTGCGCCGTCACGGACGGGCTGGCCGTACTGGGCATAGTCGCCGGTCGTGTTGCTGATGAGAGCGATGACGATCTCGCCGCCGTCAGAGGCAGCGGCAGTGTCATTGGACGCTGTGTCAGTAGAAGCTGTTGCATCCGTGGTGGCGGATTTGGAGCCGCAGGCTGTCAGGCAGCCCAGCAGCATCACGACTGCCAGAACGAGGCTTACGAGTTTCATTGCTTTTTTCATTTTCATTTACCTCACTTTGTTCTTTTTGCTGTTTTGCTATTCAAAAAGCGGCTCTGCAAAAAGCAGAACCGCTTCGAATGCCCGGATAAGTCCGGCCCTCAGGCCGCTTCAGGGATCCAAATCCTGTCGCTTTTTGCGTTTTTAAGCTTGTACATCATAATAAGAAGCATTCCGTTTACAAGGCCCCATGCCAGTACCAGAAGTACCAACAGGCCGATAATGGGGAAAACGCGAATGCAAATAGATACAAACACCAGAATGGAAATAGAAAAGGACACTGCCAGAATGGCAGTGTCCTTGCAGACTGCGGCAGAATCAGCCGTGCAGGCGGATGCTGCACAGCAGGTAGCCGGTGCGCAGCTGGACGCATCGGAACAAGCGGTATTCTTCTTTGCCGTGAACTGCATCATGGTGCGCACCTCCTTGAAATGATGGCCTCATTATACCCACATACTTTAGCGATGTCAAGTACTGAAATATGAAAAATGCCTCAAATTTCGAGTTTTCTTTTGTGAATTTTTCACAACTTCAATTCTTGATTCCTGACAAGTGCCCATGTGAGAAAAACAGATGTGTACATTTTCCGTGATTTGACCTGTATTTTGTGGTTCAGGCTTGCATTTTATGCCGCTGTCTGGTATCTTATAGACATTCTTGGCGGATTTCCGTTAATTAAGGTGTGTGATTACAATGGAAAAGAAAAAACGTCGCTGGGGCGACCGGAAGGACGGCGTGCTGCTGCGCGATCTGGACGGTATGCACTTTATTACGCCGCTGATCTACCCGAACCGCTGCGACAACGAGGCCTATATCAGAGAAACGATCGACCTCACCAATATGAACGCGTATCTCAAAAAGAAAAACGAGTCGGAGACAGAGTTCCCCTACACCATGTTCCATATTATCGTGGCAGGACTCGTCAAGACGATCACGCTGCGCCCGAAGATGAACCGGTTCATTGCCAACAAGAACTTCTATCAGCGCAATGAGGTATCCATGTCCTTCGTTGTAAAGAAGCAGTTTGCGGACGAGGCGGCGGAAGCGCTGGCCGTTATTCACGCGAAGGACGAATCCAACGTCGAGTCCATCCACGAGGATCTGCGCCATCAGATCCTTGACTGCAAGGATGTCCATAAGGTCGATTCCTCGACCGACAACATGGATTTCTTCAACCATATGCCGCGCTTCCTTGGCAAGTTCCTGGTCTGGATCCTGACGCGTCTGGATATCCACGGCTGGATACCCGCCAGCATCATTGAGACAGACCCGTATTATACGACGTGTGTGATCTCCAATCTTGGCTCCATTAAGCTCAACTGCGGCTATCATCATCTGACGAACTGGGGCACCTGCTCCGTGTTCTGCATCATCGGCGAAAAGTCGAAGCGTCCGGTCTATCACGAGGACGGCACGATCGAAATGCGCGAAATGCTCGATCTGGGCCTCACCATCGACGAGCGTCTGGCAGACGGCTATTATTACTCCAAGACCATCCGCCTGCTCAAGACGCTGCTGGAAAACCCGGAGCTGCTGGAAACACCGGCCAATCAGGAAGTGGAATATTGATTTTGGTGCG
>OOIG01001462.1_pt1 | contig 17508 bp, 26 predicted proteins | sample 1692091 | NCBI WGS metagenome assembly OOIG01 (sample SAMN06348188, study PRJEB24527) | human gut metagenome | biome: human gut; feature: ankylosing spondylitis patient; material: feces | host: Homo sapiens | place: China | collected 2015-10 | reverse complement strand
TCCCGATGGGTTCCCGTAAATTTTATTATACACCTCCCTTTTGCCGGGTACAACTTCCCAGAAGAGACAAAAGGGCATTTTCCCGCAAAGGAGGTGACTCCTATGGAAAAATGCCCGTGGCGCATCAGTTCAGTGGAAAAAACTCTGAAAAGTTTGCTCAAAATACTGACACTGTTGCGCATGTGTTGGGATGGTATTTCCGTGTTCTTTGACGACTAACTTTAGCCCGGAAAAGTTGCCGCTTTTGCCGGAAGTTTGACGAAAAAAAACGCGGGAAAATGCTCCCATGAGGCGCCAGATGGGCTTTCATTTGGCGCCTCATTTGTTGTGAATACAGCCTAAGCTGACTTTGATTTTTTCGCAACGAATTTCCTTATGCAACCTAGGTTTTCAGCGAATAACTCCCGCTAGTAATCCGTAAAGGTCATGCGCGTGCTCGCTCAACTTGGGCCTAAGACCATCCAAAGTTTGGGCATACGCTGGGTTGGTTCCCTCCTTTTTCCCGGCAGGAGTTGCACATCCTGCCGGGATATCTGCTTAAAAAAAGGCGGTAATATGGAAAGAGAGTTTATCGTTTTGGGGCCTTTTGACATTCCTGTAAAAAGGTATCCTTCTGGGCGTCTGATCGACTCCAGAACGAAAGCACCCCTGGACAGTTTTTGGGAGGACGCTGAGGCTGTCGCCAAGAAAAAAGGCCTTGCAGGAAAACCATTACGGGAAGGATTTGGCTGCTATGTCTATGCCCATCGGGCCGGTCTTGGTTACACGCCATGGTATGTGGGGCAGACCAAGAGAGGTTTTGGGTATGAGGCGTTTGAAAGGGCAAAGCTGATTCATTACAATCATGCTCTTGCGCAAAATTTGCGCGGCACCCCTGTCATGTTCTTTGTCATCCAAAAAGGGCGTGGGAAAGCTGACGAAACTGCTATCAATGATTTGGAAACATTCTTGATTCGCTCTGCCTATCAGGTCAATCCTGCTATCATGAATATCCAGAAGATTAGATATTCGTGGCGTATCAAAGGTGCCGTGCGCTCAAAACAAGGGGAAGATTCAGAAAGCGCACAAGCCTTTAAAAGGACATTTAATTTTTAGGTCAGGGGATTACAGAGAATTCCAAGCAGCTCACAGCAGTCTGCCCTCCAGCTCGGCCATGAGGGCAAGAGCCTCTTTTTTACCCATGCGTGGCCCATCGTGTCCAGAGAGACGTATCCACCAGCGGTTTTTATAGCAGTGGGCGGCACTGACCGTGCCGCCCTGGCTGGCGGTCAGGCCGCGGCACACCCCCGGCAGGAGCCAGTGCAGGGGATTCAGGTCCCGGCGGTTCCAGGACCAGCCGATCCAGTTTGCCAGATCCGCGACCAGCCCGCGCAGCCCGGCCTGCAGAAAGCGGTCCTGCCAGAAGACGCAGTCCTCGGCCCGGATGCTAGCTCCGTCATGCGCCCATGCCGCGAAGGCCCGCACCGTGAACCGGCTGCGGACGCCCCAGTTGCGGATCACGCAGCGGCGCATCAGCACACGCACGCCATCCTGCGCCTCCGGAGCGCGTCGGCCGATATCGCGCACGATGCAGTCCTCCAGCACCAGCTCCGCTCCTGGGTCCGTCTCCGGGTAATCCCCGTTGCCCCACAGGACCCCTTTGCCTACCCTGGCCACGCGGGTCTCGCGCACCACGGCCCGGGCCCCGTCCACCCCGGAGAGGCCCTCGTCGAGCCTCTCCAGCGGCCAGCTGCCCAGATCCACCACACAGCGGCGGATGACCACAGGCCCATCGCTGCCATAGACGGTGATGCCGTCACCCCCCGCACTTATGGGCGCCGTGATGTACTGGTCCTCGATGATGCGGCCGGAGCTGCCGGGCCCGTCATTGCTTGTCATCCAGAGCACCTCCCGTTGCATGCTTGACGCGATCCCGTTCTTCAGCCCGCTTGGCATTGTTGAATCGTTTCAGTGTGCCTACCAGGTAGCCGGTGATTCGCCGCACGCGCTCGAACGGCACGCCCTGGCCGCGCACTTTGGCGGTCGATGTCTCATGATCCATGCCGCCTCCCTGACTTAGATCCCGGCGGGGAGATCTGGCCATGGGGTGGACTCCCCGCCGCCATCCCAGGGTGCGCCCTCCTGAGAAGGCAGATCACGCAGGGCCTGGCGGTAAAGCCGCACAGCCTCTTTGTGGGTATTATCCAGCGGGTAGTCCTGCATCAGCAGGTAATCCGTGGCGGTAAGACGCCGGTCACGCTCGGCGCGCAGGCGCTCGAAGCGGGCCGTCTCGCTGTTGTACTCGGCCAGCCGGGCAGCTTCCGCCTCGGCGGCAGCCTGTTCCTGCCGGGCATTTTCTTCCTCCCACGCCTTCACATACGGCGCTACCAGATCCGCGTAGCTGTCGGCGTCCAGGACTTCATTGTGGGGAGGATTTTTTTCGCTGCCCAGCCATTCGATATGCCCCCCCTCCCCATCCCACTGGAGCGCATGCATCCCGTCCGGAGCCGCATACTCGAAGCACAGGGCGTATCCATCCACGATGATGAGGCGGTCGGCAGGGACAACGGTTACTCTTGCCATGTTGTATCTCCTTGTTTTTTGCCGCATAGCGGCGGTTGAAAATGTCTTTCCGGCACTGTGGGGGACACGACCCTCACCGTGGAGCAGATCGCGAGCCATGGACATCAGACATACTACTTGGCCAATGATGGCGGGGGCGGAAGCGCCTGGCGCGTTGGGGAGAGGGGCAATTTCACCGGCAAGATCTCCACAACGTCAGCGGGAGGTTCCAAAGTCCATACCCACAGCCTGACTGGAATCAAAAGCGGCAGTGCCTCTTCACTCCCGCCGTACTATGCGCTCGCCTACATCATGCGATACGCATGATGTACGACAGGGCGTAGTACGGAGGCAGGTTGTTGGCCTCTCCGGACGCGCCGTCCAGTGTGTGCGTATGGGGCTGAGAGCCACCGGTATTTTCCGTTATTCGGATTGTATTGCCGGTCGCCTCCCATACCTGCTGGGGAGTTGCAGCTCCGATACGACCGGAGAAAGTCTTTATATCATGCCTGTGGCTGGCCAGCTGCTCGACCGTGAGGGTCGTGCTGCCGACAGTGCCGGAAAGACTGTGCGAATGGTTTGCGGAGCCGCCAGTAGAGCCAGCTTTGTAGGCATCAGATACCCCCATGATCATGCGCCCGCGCAGATCAGGTACGGTGCCGCCTTTTCCGTCGCTGCCGCCGTCACAGAGCACCCATCCGGTATCGGGCTCACTGCCGCCCAGGGGGATGGGGTGGCGGTTCCCCTCGCCGCCGAACGTGCCCGCGAACGCCACGATGGTCCCCGGGATGGCAGCGGAGACCGTCACATCCAGTGTGCCGTCTTCTTTGACAGACAGGCCGGATCCTGGCTTGACGATACCGGCCTTTTCCTTGGTGGCGATGGCCACCTTTTCCGTGAACAGTTGCTGGAGGGCTTTCCACAGCTGGCCAAGGTCATCGCCGCTGGGCTCCAGACCTGCCTGCCGGATGACCTCTACGATCTCGCGCTGGGGATGTTCCACGGCCTCGGCAGGCACGGCGCTGCCGCGGACCTTGCCGGGCTGGCCGGTGACGTACTTGGCATCGGGGTCCTGGGATCCGGCGGGGGGATTGTATTTCATGCTATTCTCCTTCTTCGTAGGTAAAGGTCAGCAGGGTGTGGGCCAGCTTGTCGCGCAGCATGACGCACTCCAGGGAGGCGGCGGCGCGCCAGTCCATGAGCAGCTCACCGCACAGGCTCTCGCCGCAGCGGAAGCGGAGCAGCCGGTCGCCGTGGACGATGACGTTCCACCACCAGCGGATCTCCGGCACGGCCAGATAGCCGATTTCGGGATGGGCCTGGATCTCCTCCGGCGTCAGGCCGGACGGGTCAGCGCACTGGTGGATGCCGCAGCAGAAAGGCCAGTGCTCCTCGATGGTCACGTCGTACTCCAGCGAGTCGGCCACGCCGTACCAGTAGGCCAGATCCTGACGTCCCTCGTCGCGCAGTTTTGCCAGCACGGCGCTGCGGCGCTCCTGCAGGGTGGTCCCGGCGGGCAGGCAGGCATCAGGCAGGCCAAGGACGCGCTCCCAGTCCTCCAGCCCGGCGATGGCGCTTGTGGGCAGGATCTCCATGAGCAGCAGGCGCATGGCCATATCCAGGCGCTCCAGCTCATCCGCCGAAGCCTGCAGCACCGCGGTCAGCACGGCGCCCGGAGCACGGGTCCAGGCCTGGCCCTGCGGCAGCAGGTGCTGGAGCATGCGCAGGTAGTCGGCAGCGGAGCGGGCGCGCAGATCAGTCTCAGGCATGGCTCTCCACCTCGCCTTCAAAGACCACCTGCGTGAGCCGCGGCAGGTAGGCCGCAGGCACCACCACGTCCTCGGCAGGCTCCAGCAGTTCATGATCCTGCTCGCCGGGGGTCAGGGACACAGCCTCGGAGATATGCGAGCGGTAGAGCACGCTGTCCGGAGCGCCCTCGCGGGAAAAGACGTCCTCGATCTCGGCCCGGACAGCGTCGCGCAGAGCCTCCGTGTCCGGAGAGATGCGCAGGCGCACGGTCACATCCAGCGGCTCGGGAGCGAACACGGCCAGCTCTTTGACCGTGGCCGGGCGCAGCGGCTCGATGTGCTCCTGCACGCGCTGCACCATCTCTTCCGAGGGAAAAGGGTCCTCCTGGGCGTCACAGACAAAGCAGACGCCCACGGTGCCGATGCCCATATGCATGGGATAGCACCAGGCCCTGGTCACGCCCGGCACCTCCCTGGCCCAGCGTACATAGTCGGCCATGCTGCCGCCGCGGGGCGGCTGGCGCAGGCGTTCCAGGACCCGGGCACGCAGGGCATCGTCGCTCTCGGCATCCGCGCCGCCCGTCAATCCCCCTGTCTGCACCACGGCCACGCTCTCCACACCGGCGATGGGAGAGAACAGCTGCAGCTGTTCCCCGGCGTCCAGGTTACCGGCGGCGCCGGTCTCCACGGCGATCACGCGCACCAGGGCGCTGCCGTCGGCGATGACAGCCCTGTCCTCCAGGCCATACTGCAGCCCACTGGCCTGATGCTGCAGCAGGGTCCCGGCCGGGATCACGGCGCCGTCCTGTCCGGTGAAGACCACGTCGCCCGCGGCCGCGGCGGCAGGCAGACGGGAGAGGTTCCAGACCCCGGCCCAGCGCTCCATGTATTCGCCCTCGGCCGTGTCCACAAAAACCTGCAGGTAGAGCCAGGCCAGCACGCTGTGCAGCGTATGACAGGCCCCGGCCCAGACTTTTGCCAGCACCGCCAGCACGGAGCGGCGGAGCAGCGTGGCGCCATCCAGCAGGCGGCCAGAAAAATCACGGGCGATGCGCTCGTGCAGACTGGTGAGGGTCGGACGGTCCCAAGCCATGGCAGCCTCCTATGCCTCCAGCCGGACGCTTACCGGCTGGGCTTGCTGATAATCGTAGGTGAAACGCCACTCGCGGCCCGGGGCATCGCTGCCGGAGGGCTGCACGGCCACACTGATACCCAGGTGCCCTGGCTGCACACGCTCCACGCTGACACTCAGGGAGCTGACATGCCCCTCCCTGGTCAGCCAGGCCAGTGCCTCTTCCGCATACTGCCGGGCACGGGCCACCACGCTGTCCAGATCTTTCTCCCGCCAGAGCAGCCAGAGCCGGGAGCCGATGCTCTCCAGCGTCTGCTCGCCCTGGGCATCGGGCAGGCAGTCTCCCCACCAGCCTCGCCGGTCGCTGGACACGCCCACACGCTCATCGGGCAGGGGATCGTCGTCATGTGCCCGTGCGTCCGTAAACAGAGAGATGATCACCGCCGTCATCAGGCCATCGTCGCCCTGCAGGTCGGCCAGAGGCCCGGAGAGCAGAGCGTCGAACAGGCCGTTCTCCTGGTCGAAATGCAGACAGATATCCATGCTATCCTCCCACGGGGCTGGCCGTCGTATCGCTCCCGGCCTGTACGCCCGTATGCACATGCCGGGTCAGGGAGACGGCACCGCCATTGCTTTGCAGATCCTGCGAAGCCACGATGCCGCCGGTGAGCTGTGCCGTGACGGCGCCGCCGCCCTGGCCGCCAAAAGCCAGCGCCCCGGTGGCAAACCGTGTACTGGCGGTCTCTACCTGCACGCTCTGGTCGGCCTGGACGCTGAAATTTTTGGTCTCGATGCGCACGTCATCCTCGGCCTTGACCACAAAATGCCTGGTGGTCACCTCGATGGTGCGCCCGCGCTTGAGGTGGATGCGGTCGCCTTCGTCCGTGTAGATCACCACCTCGCCGTTCTTGAGGGCCTGCACGCGGTAGCGCCGGTCATCCACGGCCAGCACCACGGGATGCGAGCGGTCCGCACCCACGAACAGCACGACAGCCTCGGCTCCGGCATGGGGAACGGAGGAAAAACCGTACTGCTGGGCACGCTCGGCATCGTCCAGGACCTCGCCATCCAGCAGCTCCAGCTGGGTGGACTGCCATTTGTGGGCATCGCGCACCAGCGAGATGACGCCACGCGCCACGATGTTGCGCATGCGGCGGGACAATCGCTCCAGAAGACGGATAGTTTGACGGCCGCTCATTTGATGGCCTTTTGCCGTGCCGCGGCGTCTTGAGCCAGGCGGGTCTGCAGGTCCACTTCCTTCTCCATTTTGGCATCGCCGCCACCGCTGCCGGAGCCGCCCTTTTCCTCTTTTTGGGGCTCGGGCTTAAAAGCGGCCGGGTCGCGCAGGGTGAGGCGGGTGGTACTGCCTGACGCGGCGTCACGCCGGAACTCCACCCCGGCCACCAGCAGGCGCTGGCTGATGCGCAGATAGGGAAGATCCACATCGGCCATCTGGTTGAGCTGCCAGAGGGGGCCGGACTGCTCCCGCCCCACGCCCTGCTGCCGGAACCCCTGCACCGTGGCCGTGACGGTCACGGCCCGGGCGGCCCGCACGCTGCATTCCCATGCGGCCCGCTGGTGCGCGTTGCTGCTGTCCCCGGACTGCTCGGCCCGGATCAGCATGGGCCGGTAACGCTGCACGGCCTGGTCGCGGTACTGGCCACGCACGGCGCAGGCATCCTTGCCCCAGCCCTTGTCCGTGCCGGGCTTCTGCCCCTTGACGATGTAGTCGGAAAAACGGTCGGCCATGTCGAACTGTCCCTCGGCCGAAAGGATGTTCTCTCCCTGCCGCAGGCTGCCGCTGGCTGTGCCCGCTCCGGCCTTGAGCAGCACGATGCCGCCCTTGCCGTCCGGGCAGGCCATGAGCTCCCGCTGGCGCAGGGCGCGGTCCAGGGCTTCGAAGGCGGTCTCGCCTTCCTCGAGCTTGAAGCTGGCAATGGGCGCGCCCACGTCGCCCTCGGCCGTGACGTGCACCCCGAAGGGGCTGGCCAGAGCCTGGGCCAGCTGGAGCACGGTGCAGTTGAGCCACTGCCCGGGGCTGTGGATGGCAGCGCAGTCCACCAGATCGGCGCTCCTGTCGCGTCCGGTGACGCTGATGCCGTGCGCCGTGGCGGAGAATGAGGGGCGGACCTGGTCGATGTAGCCATCGATGACCTGCTCGCCGCCGATGAGGATCTGGCAGGCCATGCCCGCAGCGATGGGCAGCGCCTGGGCGCCGCCGATCCATTTGTCGGCCAGCGCGAGGGAGAATGTCCCGGCGATGGCATCCATCTGGCGGGTGACCTGCACGGAGGTCCAGTAGGTCCAGTCCACGCCATCGATGCGCAGGGTGATGTCGTCAGCCACGCAGCACCTCCAGCGGTTCTACCGGCACGAAGCCCGGATGGATGAGGCGGTTACGGGCCACCAGATCCGCCTCCAGGTCCACGCCGCCGCTCTGGCGGTAGCAGAGGGCCAGCGAAGGCAGCACACAGGCCGGGGTGATGGTCACCACCTCCGGTGCCCGCCGGGCGGCCTCAGCCAGTGTGGCCAGAGTACCGGAACGCAGGCTGGCCAGAGAGGCGGCCAGTTGGATCTCCGTGCGGCTCACGCTGCTGGCCTGCGTCATGTCCGGGATAACCGGCTCCAGCGCCGAAACTTCATCCATCGCATCAAGAAAATCGTAGCGCAGCTGTTGTGCCTCGCTCCGGCTGGCGGGCTGGGCCGTGGTGGCGGCACGGGCCGATTCCACCAGGGCCAGACGGCGCACCAGGCTCTCCACAGCCTGACCGTTGCTCTGGATCACCGCACGCTGGGAGCCCACGTTGTCCGGCACGGTCTGCAAAAAGTCAGTGCGGGCCACACTGGCCCAGCGTCCGGACACGGCCGCATCAGAGAGCCCGGACTGCCCGCCGATGTCCTGCAGCACGCTCCAGAGATGCTGACCCACGCTGGCCAGCGGCATGAGGTCATAGCCCGTGGCCGCGCCCAGCAGATCCGCCACAGTGGAGACATCGCCATGCATGATGGCCTGCACCGTGCTCACGGCATCCACGATGAGGCTGTAGGTCTGGCTGACAGCCCATTCAGCCTGCCCGGCCAGGCGCAGGACGCTGTCGAAGCTGTCGCAGGCCAGCAGGCCCGCCGTCCCCGCTTCCAGGCGGGCCCGGAGCCCCTGGTTGACGCTGGCGGCCGGGCTGTTGGGCTCGGTATCGCGGCAAAAAAAGAGCTGGAAGACGGCCATGCCGCCATCCTGGGCGCTGTGCCGGACCTTGTAGGGGGCTGTCTGGCTGACCTGCACCTCGCCGTACCAGGGATGCACCAGCGTACCCGGCCCCGGCTGTTGCAGGGCAGCTTCCAGCGCGTCGCGGCGGCTCATATAATCACGGCCCAGCACGAAGGCCTGAACCGTGAAGCGCCGCGGCGCACCGCCCAGATCTTCCACGTAGGGCGCCTCGCGCTGGGGGAATTCATGCGTCACCGTGCGGCGGCCCCCCTCGCTTTCATCCGCCGTGACCCCGAAGGACACGCCCCGGAAGCTGGCGGCCCGAAGCTGCATTTTCCACAGATCCATCAGATGGCTCCTGCGTTGAGGACCCCGGCCTCGGCCACATCGCCGCGCACATCCAGGCCGCGGCCCTGGCCTTCGCCTTCAAGGCGCATGCCCTCGGGGGCGATGATGCGCACCGTGTTTTCCTGCCGGATGACTCGTTCACTGCGGGCCAGCTGCATCATGGACTTGGCGCCGGGCACCATGTTGAGCGGATCGGCCATGGGCAGGGGAGAGGTTGCGGCTCCCGAGGCTGTCCCTTTGCCGTCATCGTCGCTCCGGAAAATGCCGGCGATGGAGTCCAGCCCCTTGTCGAGCCAGCCCATGAGCTGCTGCCATCCCTGCTTGATGCCCCGGAGCAGCCCATCGATCCACTGACCGCCGATGCTGTAGAGGTCCACACCGGTGAGGGTGGCCACCAGTTCATTGAGTCCATCCGCGATCCAGCGGGCCGGAGTAAAACTGACAAGCCATTTTATGACACCCTGCAGCCAGCCCTGCTCGAAGGCTGCCTTGACCCCGGCACAAAGGTTTTGGAAATAGGCGTACAAGCCATCCCAGTTTTTGTAGATGGCATAGGCCGCAGCCACGAACCAGCCTACGGGAGTGGCGAGCATGGCCATGCCCAGCTGGCCGAAGGCCAGAGCCAGCGAGCCCAGGGCCAGCATGGCCTTGCCGGAGATGAGGACCACCAGTGCCGTCAAAACATTGCTCCAGCCGCCGCAGAGGTCGGCCACGCGCTGCAACAGGGAGGCAAGCCGTTTCAGCCCTTCAAAAAATCCTTCCACAGATGCCCAGACCTCGTTGAGGTTGAGCCCGTTCACCCATTCCTCAAATCCGGCGGACATGATGTCGCGCTGCACCTGCAGCCAGGCCTGGAATTTGTCCAGCAGTTTGGTCAGCGAGGGCAGGAAGGCAGTGCCCAGCGTAAGACCAAGCCCCCGGAAGGTGGCTTTGACACGGTTGATGGCGGAGCCGTACTCGAGGGCGGACTCGAGGGCCTCATCCGAGAGGACGAGCCCCAGTTCCCGAGCCTCTTTGCGCATGGCCAGCAGGCCCTCGCGGCCATTTTTGAGCAGATCCAGGAGGCGGGCGCCTTCTTCGCCGCCCAGCTGGTTCATGATGCCCGCGGCCTTGCCCATCTCGCCAGCCTCGCGCATTTTTTTGACGCGGTCGGCCAGCTCCAGCAGGAGCGTATCCGCGTTCTTGAGCTCGCCCCTGGCATTTTTGGCGCTGATGCCCATGAGCTGGAGCATCTCGATATCGCCCTTTTCGCCGCGGGCCGCATTGACGGCCCGCTCCTGCAGGGTGAGCATCAGGCTGGCCAGTTCATCGGCCTCCATCCCCGCCATCGTGGCCGCGCCCGCGTACTCCTGCCAGTTGCCGGTGGACAGGCCCACCATGCTGGCGAATTTGCTGGCCTCGGCGGCTGCCGTGGCAGCTTCGGTGCCCAGGGCGAAGGCGCCCCCACCGGCAGCGCCGAACAGCAGGGACAGGCGCCCCGCCAGAGCGCCCAGACGCTCCAGCCCCGCCTGCCCCTGCTGCACCATGCCCTGGAGCTTGTCCCGCACGTTGCCGATGCTGCCGGAAAGGCGCTGCAGGCCCGTCACCCTGGAAAAGCGGCCCAGAGCCTGGCGCGCCTTCTCGGTGCGATCCCGGACCCCGTCCATAGCCTGCTCGATGCGGCGGAACGGTCCCGAGACACGCTCCACGGCATTGATGATCAGGTCAAACCGGCTCTGCTTGCCCTCGGCCATCAGTCATGCTCCATGAGTTTTTGCAGTTTTTTGGTTCGCTCAGCCCACCAGGCCAGATCACGGGCGGTCATCCGCTCCAGCTCCGAGGGGGGCCAGTGGTACAGCCAGGCCAGCAGGGTCAGAGCGTCATCCCAGTCGGCTGGCCACTCCCGAAAAAAGCGCCGATAACGCCGGAGAGCTCGGTGAAATCGGACAGGTCCATAGTGTTGAGCACGCTGGGCGGCAGGGCCACCAGGCGGGAGGCCACGGTGATGATGTCGTCGAACGTGAGCTCGCTGATCTTGACGCCGCGCAGGTCGCCCGCCGTGGGGCGGCGGGTGATGCGCAGCTCGGTGATGGTCTCGGCGCCGTGGGTCAGCGGCACGGTCAGCTTGATGACGATGGGTTCCATATGACGCTCCCTAGTTGCTTTCCACGGCCTCGCGCCGCGATTCGAAACGCACGGCGATCTCGCCCTCATCCGTGCTGCCGCTGCCTTCGGAGGCAAACCAGGCATTGGAGAGGGTGACCACCTTGCCGTTGTTGAGCTCCAGCGTGACGGTGACGTTGTCGGCCGTCACCAGGGTCGCCATATCCAGCTCATCGCTGTCCGTGACGGCCCCCTCGATAAAGGCCACCTGCGGCGTTTCCTTGTAGCCATGCACCCCGTCGGCACCGATGATGGCGTCACGTTTGGGCTTGCCCAGATTGTAGGTATAGGCGCCCTTGGCGTCGTACTGCTTCCCGTCCACCTTGACGTAGATGATGCCTGCCCGCCGATTGTTAGTTCCGTTTCCCATATTCCTCACCCCCTTAGACGATGTGCCGGATCAGGGTCCCGGCCACCTCGAACTGGTTGACCAGATCAGGCCGCAGCAGCCAGTCCAGCCGGTTCTCGTTTTTGGCGTTGCGCTCGCAGAGCAGCGCCGCCTTGAATTGCTCGCTGCCTTCCACCAGCCCCATGGGCAGCCACGCATCCATGAAGCGGGCGATGGCTTCGGCCCGGCCCAGCTTGGGCGTCATGATGGGCTGGCTGGCGTCATAGCGGGCGGCATCGGCATCAGAGGCCAGCTTGTGGCGCGGATATTTTGTCCTCAAATAGTTGTTCCAGTCGTAACGCAGGTAGGAGAGCGTCAGCGGGCTGTTGAGGGAGAGGAAGGCCTTGTCCTCGGCGCCCAGGTCGTTGAGGCGGTAGGTGGTGATGCACTTTTGCAGGCGCACCGTGCCGTCCGGAGCCACATAGCGGGTGGATACGCCCTCGAAGAGAGCCTGGTTTTTCTCGGGGAAGTCGGTCCAGCGGTCGGCCGGAGCCGGAGCCAGGACGCCCGGCACCAGCAGGGTGTTGAAGCCCCGGGCCGGATCGCTGTTGCCGTAGTAGGCGATGACGCCCGCCGTGGCGGCCGCGTCCTCCCAGGGAGAGGTGGGGCTGCCCTCGGAGGCGAAGACGGTCAGATGCTTGTCGTTGCGCTCGCCCGCGAAGGTGGTCACGTCGCCATAGCTGCCGCGCTTGACCACGATGGCCTGTCCATCGATCTGGCGCAGGGGGCCCCAGCGGTCCGCCAGCTCATCGCGCAGGGCGGCAAGGCTGGCGCTGTCCGTCCACGGCCAGGCGATGACGTGGTACTGGTCGTTTGCCATGGCCGCGATGACCGGAGCCGGATCAGGATTGCCGGCGCCGCCGGTCATCTGCGTGAAGCTGAAGGTCAGGCCGCCGGGCTTGTCCTCATCGTAGTACGAGATGCGCAGGTCGATATCGTTGCCGCACTCGCCCTTGTGCCGGGCGGTCAGGCTGACCTCGCCACCGCTAAAGGTGGCCGTCACGGGCAGGCTCTTGTCGGCATTGATGGCGTTGGTCAGATTTTCGGCCACGGCAGAGGCTTCCGCGGCAAGGGGCGCGGCGGCACGCACCAGCTTGCCGTTGATGTAGAGGCAGAGCGGTACTGCGTTGACGCAGGTGCCGTTGATGGTCAGGGCCCCCTTGGCGGCCGTACCTTCCTCGGCATCCTTGACGCCGATGGCCAACATCTTGGTGATGCTGTTGGCATTGAGGTAGGCGGCGCACATGGCGGCCAGCTGGCTGCCCTCACCAAAGAGGGTGGCGGCCTGGGCAGCGCTCATGGGACGTTGTGCGGTCCCGGCCTCGGCCGTGCCGCTGTCGAGCATCTGCCCTACCATGAGCACGGTGTAGGGCATGAGGGCCGGATCATCAGACGCACCGGAGCCGTCGAATTCGGCATACGCAAACGGCACGCGGACGGTATCGGGCAGGACGTTAAAGGCGATGGACATTTAGACCTCCTTGGCAGCGGGCTTGAGCTGCACATCACCGTCCTTGAGACGGCGCAGCCAGAACGCGGAACGGGGGACCACGGCACCCGTGGCCGGGAGATACTGGCCGGACTGCGGATCAGCGATGCGCAGGGGACGGCCATCGCGCACGGCGGGCACGACAAGCATGGTGGTGGGATGGGGCATCAGATCACTCCTGGTCAAAGTTTGCCTGTGAGATCATGTCCACCCGGTCATCACCGGGGTGGACGTACCAGTCCGTGTGGGCCAGCAGGAAATCGGCCAGCTCCGGGGGGACCGTCGGCCAGTGGTATTCCAGGTCGAAATTCAGGGCGGCCATGCCGTACTCGCGGGCACCGTCGGTCACGATGCCCAGCTCGGTGCCGGTGTGGGTGATGGAGAGCAGCGTGTCCGCCGGGTGGGTACCGCGGACCAGCGGCAGGGGCTCGGGCAGACTGGCGTCCACGATGGCGCCCATGGCCCGGCCGATGGCGTCCAGGCGCAGCACGGCCCGCTCTGTCTGGAGGCAGAGGGCGTCCAGCGTATCGTCCACGGCCTCCAGCTCCCCGCCTAGCAGCTCAACGGCCAGGGAGATGACCCGCTCCTGCGGTTCGGGCCGCGTATCGGACTCCACGCGCTGCTCGCTGACGGTATAGACACCGGCCGCCGGGAGCTCACCGCGGAACCAGTGCTCCATGCGGTTGGGCCAGATCCGGGCACCAATGAGAGCGGCCAGACCGTCATGCTCGCGCATGACCTGACAGACGGCCCGGCGGATGAGCGTGCGGGGATGGACGCCGCCCCAGGCGAACAGGACATCAGACATGGGCGGCCTCCAGCAGCCTGCACTCCATCAGGCCGTAACCGTCGTCCTGCGGATTCAGGACGCGGTAGGTACGGCCGCGCACGATGACGCGGTCCCGGGTGGAGAGGGGACGCCCCAGAGCCGCCTGCACATCGCGCAGGGGCACGTGCAGGGTGGGAGCCACGCTGACCACCGGTGCACTGGCAACGCCGGAGAGCGGCTCTGCTCCCGGGGTGGCGAACATGGCCCGCAGCTCGTGGGTGCTGCCGTCCTCGGTCACCAGGGTCACGCTGATCCCGGCGCCCAGAGGGGCCTGGAAGACCAGAGTCGTGTCGCGGTGCAGAGATTCTTCAAACGGAGTCATATCGCTCATTTTTTCTGTCCATAGTTGATGTCGAGAAGGTCACCCAGAATGTGGTAAGCCCTGGTCTCATGGGCCAGACGTTTGGAGAAATATTCGTTCATCTCAATCCCCAAGGCCTTCGCGACATTGGGAAGATTGAAAAAGCTCATAAAGTTAGGTCCATAGAGCATTTTAGGGCGTTCTTGTCCCGCGACACGCGCCCATACCTGCCCCTTTGCCATCCAGACAGCTGCGACAGGTACCCGGGTTCGTTCCTTCGTGCCCTTCTTACGAACATTGCGCGTCGAAGATTGCAGAATGTCCCATTTTCCGCCTGGTTGTATGCGCCTTCTTTTGTGCGCTTTGAGAACGCGAACGGAAACGAAGGTCTTTCCCTGAAGGGCACCAAAAGACGAAAGCGGAAGGCTGGCCCGTGCCCGATAGGAAATCACGCCTTTCTGCTTGGAAAGGGAGTTGACCTCCTTCAGTTTCATGGAGTTATCGACCTCATTTTTCTTTGCGTAATAGCGGTCGCGTATCTCCATAGAAATCAGGGAGCGCATATGGCCCAACGTCCTGTTTATGGCGCGCCTGGTTGCTACTTTGAGGCGGTAAGGACCCAAGTCGAATGTTTCGGCCTGATCATTCATCCAATCCCTTGCCGCATCGAGATTCATTTTCAGATCGATCTCAGGCATAGCTGATCTCGCTTTCCAGCATGGCCTGCATGACCTCGGCCCGCTCCTGGGCATGACCACGGACTACGCGCCAGTTGCTGCCCCAGAGGGTCACCCGTTCCTGTCCACGCAGACGTCGCCCGAGCTCCGTGGTACTGTACGAGATGCGCACCCGCAGGCGGGCATCCTGCTGGCCGATATGGTAGGCCAGCACCCGCAGGGTCTTGCCGTCCTCCGTCTGGAGCTCGCTGAAGCCCTTGTGGCCGCAGGCATCGAAAAATTCCTGTTCCGTCATCAGTCTTCTCCGTCACAGCGCGGTCTATGTTCCTTTTCCAGCAGGGTCACGCGCACGTTGAGATCCTCCATGCCGTCGTAAAATTCCTTGTGGGCCTTGTCGTTGCGTTCGCGGTCCGCATAGAGCGTGGGGCATTCACGCTGACGGGCCAGGATCTGGCGCATCAGTGCGATGAGCTCGCGCAGGCTCAGGCCGACAAAAAGCATCAGGAGGGCCCCCATGGCGGCAGAAACTTCCGCATAGGTCAGAGGTGCGGCCATATCACATCCCCAGGGTAAACAGGCCGGACAGACGCAGGAGCGGCCCCAGGATGAGCTGGGCCACATGCATGGGCCTGTCGGGATCAATGATGGTCAGGGCCAGATCGACAGCGGCCAGCAGCGCGAACAGACACAGGATCGCCGGCAGCGCCATACGCAGCGGCCGGGGCAGGCGCATCCGGGGGCGCGGTCGCCCATTCCAGCCGCTCGCCTGCCGGCCATCCCAGCCGCAGCCGTCCCGGCTCCAGCGGTCATCCTGCCGGCCACGGGGCATCCGGTCGCGCCTGGTGTCATCATCGGGATCAGGACGGATCATGCAGGGCCTCCATGCGGCGCACATAGGCCCGCAGCGCACGTTGACGATCACGGCAGGCGTTCCACGCCGCCTCTACGGTCAGCACATAATCGACATAGGCCCGCCCGGCGTCATCCGCCCGGCCCGCGGCAATGGCGGGCAATACCTCCCGGGAGATGGCCGGGGGCGGACAATCTTCCAGCAACTCAGGGGGCGGGCTCGCCACGACCAGCCTCGATGGCGTCGAACAGGCGGTCATACTCGCCAAAACGCCGCTCAAGAGGCAGGTCAGCAGCAGCCTTTGCAGCACGGGCATATTCCCGCTCCTTTTCAGCCGCCTCCCGGCGGGATTTTTCCAGCTCGGACAGGGCGCTTTCCGTGGCCCTGGTCTGGGTCGTACCTATATGCAGGGACTCCCGCAGTTGTTCGGCCTCTTCCCGGGCCACTCCCAGGTAGTAGACGGCAAGCCCTGCTGCCAGCAGGGCGCCGACCAGCCCCATGGTCTGCAGCGGGCTCACCGGATCTCTCCCGACCAGATGCCCAGCGCTGTACGCAGGCACCATACGGACCGGCGATCCCAGCCCAGCCCGTACTTGGGATACCTGGAGCGTGTGCCGTAGTAGCGCAGGCGTTGCGCAGTCAGCTCCACCAGCAGCTCGCCGGGATCACAGCGACCGATGGCCTCCCTGGTCTCGGCGCCGATGATGCCGTCCACGGCCACGGAACAGCCCAGCCCTCGCAGCGCCTGTTGCAGCAGCTTCGGGGCCGCCCCCGGGCCGGGGTTGAAGACCATGTCCGCATAGATGAAGGCCAGCGCATCGGGCAGCAGGTGGCAGCCATTGCCGCGCCAGTAGACGCGCTCCCATACCTGGCGGGCGTCCTCGCGTTCCAGGAGACGCACATCGGCGGCATTGATGTAACCATCCCCATTTTTGTCCGGCAGGACATCCCGGTTGTAGTTGAGGGCCAGACCAAATTTTGTGGGGCCCCCAGCGTCGTCGGGGTCATCGGTGTAGGTGGCGTTGCCTTCCGCTCGCATGCAGAAATCGAAGGCCAGGTCTATCAGGCGTGATTGATCCATAAGGACTCCTGTGAGGGTCGCGTCCCCGGAGGCACGCGACCCGGTGCGAGGAGGGGTGGTGGGTTAGCTGCCCTGTTCGGCTGCGGCGGCAGCAGCGGCAGCCGCAGCGGCCACGCCGTAGCCAAAATTGATGCGGCAGAGCACAGTGGCGTCATTGGCCTGGGCATCGGCCCAGGCCGTGCCCACGAACTGCGTCCCGGACGTCGTGGTCAGCGTGTTGTCACTGGCCAGGTACAGGGGGGCGCCCTGTTTGGGGGTCTCGCTGGCCTTTTTGGGCAGGGCAAAGACGCCCTCCACTTCGCAGGCCCCCTCTTCATTCGCCGGGATATCGGTACTGGCCACGGCCACCATGCCGGTGAGCACGACCAGCTCACCGCCCAGCACGGCCTTGCTGGGAGTATGGTGGATACAGCGGCCCATGGAACGGGAGTTTTGCATGTTGTCCTCCTTTGCTATGCCGTGGCCTTGGCGAGAGTGATCCAGCGCAGGGCCTTGGCGCCCACGTCCATGCGGACCTTGGTCTCGAAGCCATCGGTGTCAAAATTGTCGCGGCTCTCGATGTAGGGAGCCTGCACGCCGCCCAGGAAGAAGACCTTGACCGTGGATCTGGCCGCGGCCAGATACCATGTGGTCGCCGCATCCAGATCCAGACGACGGTCATAGATGCGCCGGAAGAATTCACCGCCATAGGGATTATGGACCAGCGGCTGTGCCTGCGTGCCCACCACCGGCCCGCCGGTGATCTGCGTATTGAAGAACGACTCGCAGGTGGTCTTGAGGGCGATGGGCGCCAAGATCAGCATCGACTCGGCCACCATGATGAACAAGGCGCTGGAA
>OOIG01001458.1_pt1 | contig 17527 bp, 23 predicted proteins | sample 1692091 | NCBI WGS metagenome assembly OOIG01 (sample SAMN06348188, study PRJEB24527) | human gut metagenome | biome: human gut; feature: ankylosing spondylitis patient; material: feces | host: Homo sapiens | place: China | collected 2015-10 | reverse complement strand
CGACGATTGCCTTCACACGCTTGACATTGGGCTTCCACGTCCGGTTGGAACGCCTGTGGGAGTGGGACACCTTGATGCCAAAGGTAACACCCTTGTCACAGAATTGACACTTAGCCATCCGTTGCACCTCCTTGCTGTTCTAAATAAAACATGTGCCAAAAGCACCGACTGATATAATAGCAGAGTTTGACAGGAAATGCAAGCATAAAATGAAAAAACTTCAAAAGTTTTTGCGCTCTTGTCAAGGCTGCCCATTTATACTATAATATTCCCAGCAAAATTCCCCTGTCAAGAGGATTTTGAAGAGGGAGGAAGACCAATGATTCAGCAGGATGAGATGAGGGGCGGCGTAAAGCTTTCTGAATTGGTGAAGCATCTTGGTTTAGCCGTCGTAAATAAAGGAAAAGACTTTGAGAATGCCCTGGTGGGTATCCGCGACGTCAACCGCCCTGGTCTTCAGCTGGTGGGCTTTTTTGACTACTTTGATGAACGCCGTCTCCAGGTTATCGGCATGGCGGAGACAAAAATGCTGGAGAGCATGACCACAGAACAGCGAACAGAGAGCTTCTCCCGCCTCTTTGAGTACGATATTCCTGCCCTGGTAGTGTCCCGCGATTTGGATATCTACCCGGAATGCCTGACTATGGCCCGGAAGCATCAGCGGACGCTACTCCATACGGCAGATACCACGGTGGTCTTTACCACCCGGGTTATCGAGTATCTTAGCCTCCGTCTAGCCCCCACGATTACCCGCCACGGTGTGCTGCTTGATATCTACGGTGAGGGCGTCATGATCATTGGTGACAGCGGCATCGGTAAGAGCGAGACCGCCATCGAGCTGGTCAAGCGGGGACACCGGCTGGTAGCGGATGATGCGGTGGACATTCGGCTGGTATCCGACCGGCTGCTGGGCAAGGCTCCGGAGCTGATCCGCCACTATATCGAGCTGCGCGGCATTGGCGTTATTGATTTGCAGCAGCTCTTCGGCATGAGCGCTGTCAAGCTGGAATCCCAGATCGATCTGGTGGTGGAGCTGGAGCGCTGGCAGGAGGACAAATTTTATGACCGTTTCGGTCTGGATGAACAGACGGTGGATATCCTGGGTATCAAACTGCCTATCGTGACCATCCCAGTCCAACCGGGGCGGAACCTGGCAGTGATCGTGGAGGTAGCTGCCATGAATAACCGTGCCAAGAAATATGGCTACAACGCCGCTGCCAAGCTGGCGGAGGAGCTGGAGCGCCATGTTCAGGGCAGCTGAGAAGTGCTGTCAGAAATGAGAATGTTGAAATAAGGTGGGAATACTATGTACTATGTAGGTATTGATGTTGGCGGAACCAACCTGAAGGCCGGACTGGTAGACGAGAGCTACCGGCTGGTGGCTACAAAGAAAATGCCTCTGCAGTTTGTCTCCATGGAGCAGATGGGGGAGACGCTGGTGGATATGGCGCTGGGGCTGCTGGAGGAAAACCATATAGAGCGCAGCCAGGTGGCCTCGGTGGGAATGGGCTTTCCGGGCCCGGTAGACAATCGCCGGGGCATGGTGATCAAAACCGTAAATATTCCCATCCGGTTCATGCCGGTGGCGGAGATCTTCCACCGTCGCTGGGATGTACCCGTGCACCTGGGCAATGATGCGGACTGCGCCGCTCTGGGGGAATACTACCACTATGGTGAGAAGCTGGAGAGTCTGATTCTGGTGACCTTGGGTACCGGTATCGGCACCGGCATCATTCTGCACGGCAAAATTCAGTCCGGGTGCAACGGCTTTGGCGGCGAGGGTGGCCATATCGTTATCGTCCACGGCGGGGAGCTCTGTACCTGCGGCCGTAGGGGCTGCTGGGAGCGCTATGCCTCCGCCAGCGCTCTGGTTCGCCAGACCAAGACGGCTATGGAGGCCAACCCTGGCTCCGCTATGTGGCAGGTATCCGGTGGATTGGAGCAGGTAGATGGCCGCACGGTCTTCGCGGCTATGCGCTCCGGCGATGCCGCAGCCAAGGTGGTACTGGAGCAGTACCTGGACTATCTGGCCGAGGGCCTCGCCAATTTCATCAACATCTTTCAGCCGGAGGTCATCGCTCTGGGCGGCGGCGTCAGCCATGGACTTGATGAGGAGCTTTTGGCATCCCTGCAGTCCAAGGTGCTGGATATGTGCTTTGGCCGGGAGGCGGAGCGCCGCACCAAGCTGGTGAGGGCCCGGTTGGGCAACGATGCCGGCATCATCGGCGCTGCCCTGTTGGGTGTTTCCGGCTGAGAAATTCTGTAAAGTTAGGAGACTTTTCATGTCCTGGTATAAAGGATTTGATACGGTGATTGCTCAGCAGCTTCCCCATCTCCGCGTTCTGCACGATGAGCCAATGTCCGGTCATACCACTTTCCGGATTGGCGGTCCGGCCCGGCGCATGGCTTTTCCTGCCTCACCGGAGGAGCTGGCCGCTTTGCTGAACCTGGCGACAGAGGAGGGCTGGCCCTGGATGGTGGCGGGCAATGGGTCCGATCTGTTGGTAGACGATGCTGGCCTGGATCTTCTGGTCATTGTTACTACTAGCATGGACCAGATGGAACGGACGGGAGAGACAACCATCCGGGCTTGGGCGGGCATCTCGCTGGCCAGACTGGCTGTGTTTGCCATGGAACAGGGGTTAGCGGGGCTGGCTTTTGCCCATGGGATTCCCGGCAGTCTGGGCGGGGCGGTGTTCATGAACGCCGGTGCCTACGGCGGAGAGATGTGCCAGGTGGTGGATGCTGTGACGGCATGGCTGCCGGGCCGGGGCGTTGTGGAGATGCGGGGAGATGAGCTGGTCTTCGGCTATCGCCGCAGCTGCTTTGGTACGAATGGTGGCGTTGTGCTGTATGCGGATATGAAACTGACTCCTGGGGACACTGGGATGATTCGCCGGGAGATGGAGGAGCTGATCCGCCGCCGCCGGGAGAAACAGCCCTTGGAGTACCCCAGCGCAGGCAGTACCTTCAAGCGGCCGGAGGGCCACTATGCCGCGGCGCTTATCGAGCAGTGCGGACTTAAGGGTGTTGCTGTGGGAGGCGCGATGGTGTCCCCCAAGCATGCCGGATTTGTCATCAATACCGGCGGCGCTACTTGCACTGATGTGCTGGCATTGATGGACCAAGTGCGGGAGACGGTGTACCGGGAGACTGGTGTGGAACTGGAGCCGGAGGTCCGGATCCTGCGGGGGCCGGGAAATAAACAGTGAGAGATATGTGCCGGCATCGGAAGATGCCGCGAATAGAGAGAAAGGCAGCGCCATGGAGATACTGATCATATCCGGCCTGTCCGGCAGCGGAAAGAGCAAGGCGGCTTCTTTCCTGGAGGACATCGGCTTTTACATCGTGGATAATATGCCGGCGGGGATGATTTTAAAATTTGCGGAGTTTTGCGCCGCAGGCAGCAGCCGATACAGCCGGGTAGCGCTGGTGTACGATGTGCGTACTGCCGACAACTTCGACGACTTTCTGGATGTATTGCATACCCTGCGGGAAAAGGAGTACCAGTGCAAGCTGTTGTTCCTGGAGGCGGATGTACGCACCATTATTAAGCGCTACAAGGAGACCCGTCGTCTCCATCCTCTGCAGGAGCAGGCCGGTACCCTGGAAGCAGCGGTGAATCAGGAAATTCAGATGATGGCCCCGGTCCGGGAACAGGCGGATGTGGTCATCAATTCTACCACCTACTCTACTGCCCGACTCCGTGGAGAACTGGTGCGCCTTTTTGGTGGGGACCAGGCCAGCGGGGAGATGACTGTAAGCTTGGTATCCTTTGGCTTTAAGCACGGTCTGCCCATGGAGGCAGATCTTGTCTTTGACGTGCGCTTTATGCCAAATCCGTTCTATATTGATGCCTTGCGCAACTGCACAGGCCTGGATAAGGAGGTCAGAGACTACGTCTTTTCCTTCCAGGAGACCGGGGAGTTTATGGACAAGCTGAAGGATCTGCTGCGATTTGTGCTGCCGCTGTACCGGGAGGAAGGAAAGACAGTGCTGGTATTGGCGATAGGATGTACCGGCGGCCACCATCGCTCTGTGGCAGTGACCCACGCACTGGCGGAGTATATAACTTCTCTGGGGTATCGGGTCACAGAAAACCATCGGGATATGACCCGGATGTGACGAATTAAAGAACTATGACAGAACAAACCATTTATCGAGGCCCCAGCGGAAAGGGTCCCCGGATCGTGGCCATTGGCGGCGGAACGGGGCTGAGCACCATGCTGCGGGGGCTCAAGCGCCACACCAACAATTTGACCGCTATTGTCACGGTGGCGGACGACGGCGGCGGTTCCGGCGTGCTGCGTCAGGAGCTGGGCATGCTGCCGCCAGGGGACATCCGGAACTGTCTGGAGGCACTGGCCAACGTGGAGCCTTTGATGAGCGAGTTGCTCCATTACCGCTTCACGGAGGGCTCCCTCCGGGGGCAGAGCTTCGGCAACCTCTTTCTGGCCGCCCTCAACGGCATCTCCGGGAGCTTTGACCAGGCGGTGAGCCGCATGAGTCAGGTCCTGGCTATTACGGGCACCGTGCTGCCGGTGACTACCACCGATGTACAGCTGGAGGCGGAGTTTGAAAATGGGGCACGGGTCCTGGGGGAGTCCAAGATCTTCTACTGCAAGAAGCGGGAGGATTGCCGCATCCGTCGGGTCCGTCTGATTCCGGAGCGGCCGCCGGCGTTAGCGCCGGCCATTGCTGCCATCGAGGAGGCGGACATGATACTGCTGGGGCCTGGGAGCCTCTATACCAGCATTATCCCCAACCTGCTGGTGGATGGTATTGCAGAGGCGATCCTTCGCTCCGACGCTTTGAAAATTTACATTGCCAACGTGATGACCCAGGAAGGGGAGACGGAGGGTTACTCCAACGCCGACCACATCCGTGCCATTTTCCAGCACTCGGCACCGGGGCTGTTCCATCTGTGCCTGGTGAACTCTGCCACCATTCCTCAGGATGTGCTGGCGAGTTATGCCCAGGAAGGGGCGGAGCCCCTGCGGTTTGACAAGGCTGCCTGTGCCCAGCTGGGGGTGGAGCTTGTGAGCCGCCCGGTGTCTACTGTCCGGGATGGCCTGGTGCGCCACGACCCGGAACTGTTGGCGGCAGCTCTGCTGGAGCTCCATGCCCAGCGCAGCGTCCGCATCGCCGGTCTTGGCCGCTACCGCAGCGAGGCATAAAACGACGGCGCGGTATGTTCTGTTCTTTTTCTTGAAAGAAAAAGAACCAAAAAGAACTTTTTGCGCGAAACATTGTTTCGCTTATAGGAAAGGGGAGAGGTCCATGAAATGCCCGTCCTGCGGCAGAGAAATGGAGACCTGTTATCTGGAGAGCAACAGCTTTCTGTATTTGACGCGGAAGCTGCACCCCTTTATGGGACCTGCGTTTGCACCTGGCTGCGACAAAATAGCCAAGTTGAATACCCGGGCGGACGGCACTGGCATCTCTGTTTACGTCTGCGAGACCTGCCGCCAGGTGAGTTTCCACTACTAATCTAAGACACGCGAAACAAAGTTTCGCGCAAAGTTTTCTTTTGTCCCTTTTCTTTTTCAAAAGAAAAGGGGGAATCTCTGCCAGTGAGGAGGTGAAGCGTGTCGTGTCTTTTTCAGGAGAAGTAAAAAGTGAGCTGTGCCGGGCCTCCATGAGCCGGAGCTGCTGCGCCCGGGCGGAGCTCTACGGCACGCTGCTCTACTGCAACACTTTCACCGCTCAGGAGGTCCGGGTGATCACCGAGAGTGAGAGCTTTGCCCAGAGACTCCCCAAGCTCCTGGATCGAGCTTTTGGTATGGAATTTGACCGGCTGCCCAGTGATAACGAGCAGAAATATATTTTTCAGATCACGGAGACAGGGAAACTTGCAAATATCATCGACGCTTTCGGCTTCGATCCCCGGCAGAACCCAGTGCTCCACATCAACTTTGGCCTTCTGGAGGAGGACTGCTGCCGCTCTGCCTTTCTGCGGGGCGTGTTTCTCTCCGGCGGCAGTATTACAGATCCTGCCAAGCGTTATCACCTGGAGCTGGTCACCAGCCATGCCCAGGCCAGCCGGGAGCTGTATGCCCTGCTGTCGGATATGGGCTACCAGCCAAAGCAGGTGGCCCGAGGTGGCTATCAGGTGACCTATTTCAAAAACAGCGATCAGATCGAGGATTTGCTTACTGCCATGGGTGCGCCCCTTTCCGCCATGGAGCTGATGAATGCCCGCGCGGAGAAGGAACTGCGCAACGGGGTAAACCGCCGGGTGAACTGCGAGTCCGCTAATTTGGACAAGGCGGTGGACGCTGCTCAGGAGCAGCTGGAGGCCATCCGGCGGCTCTATGAGCTGGACCGGGTGGAGAGTCTGCCGCCTCAGCTGAAGGAAACTATCATTCTCAGGGAGACCTACCCGGAGCTGACTCTTAGCCAACTGGCGGAGGAATTTGACCCGCCCATTACGAAAAGCTGCCTCAATCATCGGCTCCGCAAGCTCATTGCCCTGAGCCGCTCATAAACGGAGGATACGATTATGTGTGAGAAATTGGACCGGGCTGCTCTGGCCAACAGCTACCACGAAAAAGGTTATAGCTGTGCCCAGGCGGTGGCCTGCGCTTTCTGCGATATGCTGCCTTATGCCCCGGAGGAGCTGGCGCCCATTCTGGGCTGCTTTGGAGGAGGTTTTCGTAGCGGGGAGATCTGCGGTACTGTCAGCGGGGCAGCTGTGGTGCTGGGCCTTCGTTTTCCCCATAGTGTGGCGAATGACCTGGAGACGAAGGAACTAGCCGGCGAGAAGATGCGGGAATTCCAGCGGAGATTTTTGGAGCGTTTTCCTACTGTGCGATGCGCGGAGCTGAAGGAGCGACCTGATGCGCTGGAGGGATCTGCTGCTGCCGCTCGTCTAGGGTTTAAAAAGAATTGCACCATTTATATTTCCGGCGCCGTGGAGATCCTGGAGGAGATGCTGACGGAGAGCTACTGAAAGGAGAAGATACCATGAAGCAGAAAAAAGGCAAAATGAATCTCGGGAAAATATTGGGGGCAGCCTATGGGCTTTGCTTCGGCGGTCTGTTGTTGTTGGCGGTGGGATGTGGTATCCAGTATCGGTGGGACGTTACCTTCGGCATTGTACTGGCCGTTTTAGGGGTGGCAGCTATGGTTTCCGGCATTGTGCTGGCCTATGCCCGGATGCGCTGTCCCCATTGCGATGCCTCCCTGATGCAGAGGGGACGGCTCCCCTTCGAAGTGCCCAATTTTTGCCCCAACTGCGGGAAGCCGCTGGAATAAAGCTGCTTTCTGCCACATTCAAGAGATAGACCCAGTATCGCTATCAGAAGGAAAACGTCTATGTCCTTTGTTCTCCTCCATGTCCATGCAGAGGTCCTGGAGGAGATGCTATGGAGAACTGAAGGGAGAAGGAGAGTGCCCTATGGACAACGCAAACGAACCAATGAGCTGTCATCAGGCACTGAAAATAGTTCACTGCCTCTTTTATGGCGGCCTGGGGCTGCTGCTGTTGGCCTGGGCTGTTTTGTCCTTGTCCGAAAAGACAGTCCCTGTTCCAGCTGTTGTATTGTGCATATTGGGAATTGTGGGCGTTGTCTCCGGCATTGTGCTGGCCTATGCCCGGTTGCGTTGTCCCCATTGCGGTGCCTCCCTGATGCTGGGAGGACGGATCCCTTCCAGCTTACCCAACTTTTGTCCTGACTGCGGAAAGCCTCTGGAATAAGACGGCTTTTCATCATTAATAAACGGCAAACCCTGTATCGCTATTAGAAAGGAAACGCCTATGTCCTTTGTTCACCTCCATGTCCATACGGAATACAGCCTCCTGGACGGGGCCTGCCGGATCGACGGCCTGGCCAAACGGGTCAAGGAACTGGGACAGAGCGCCGTGGCCGTAACCGACCACGGCGTCATGTACGGTGCCATCGACTTCTACCGTGCCTGCCTGAAGGAGGGAATAAAGCCCATCATCGGCTGTGAGGTTTATGTGACCCCTCCTGACAGGACCCGGTTTGATAAGGTCCACGAGTTTGACGCGGAGAGCCGCCACCTGGTACTCCTCTGCCGCAACGAGGAGGGTTACCGGAACCTCAGCTACATGGTGAGCATGGCCTATATGGAGGGCTTCTACATCAAGCCCCGGGTGGACATGGACTTGCTGCGCCAGTACAGCGGGGGGCTCATCGCCCTCTCCGCCTGCCTTGCAGGTGAGATCCCCCGCCGCCTGGTGAACGGCAGCTACGACGCCGCCCGGGATTACGCCCTGGAGCTGCGGGACATCTTTGGGGAAGAGAACTTCTACCTGGAGCTCCAGGACCACGGTATCAAAGATCAGGCGGTGGTGAACCAGGGGCTGTTGCGTATCCATGAGGAGACGGGGATCCCCTTGGTGTGTACCAACGACTGCCACTACCTGGCTCCCGAGGATGCGGAGAGCCACGACGTACTCTTGTGTATCCAGACGGGCAAGCTGGTGGAGGACGAGAACCGGATGCGCTACGAGCCGAGGAACTTCTATGTCCGCTCCACCGAGGAGATGGAGGCCCTGTTCTCCCAGTACCCTGACGCGTTGGAGAACACCCAGCGCATCGCGGACCGCTGCGATCTCACCTTCACCTTCGGCAAGTATCACCTGCCCCGGTTCGCCGTGCCGGAGGGCTATACCGCCCAGACCTATATCCGCAAGCTCTGTGAGGAGGGCTTCGCCCGGCGCTACGCAAAAACCCACCCCGAGTACCACGACCAGCTGGACTATGAGTTGAATATGATCGAGAAGATGGGGTTCACCGACTACTTCCTCATCGTCTCCGACTTTGTGAATTTTGCCCGGCGGCAGGGGATCCCGGTGGGACCCGGCCGAGGCAGCGCGGCGGGCAGTATGGTGTCCTACTGCCTTCACATTACCGATATCGACCCCATGGAGTACAGCCTCTACTTTGAGCGTTTCCTGAACCCGGAGCGGGTGAGCATGCCGGATATCGACATGGACTTCGGCGATACCCGCCGGGGCGAGGTGGTGGACTACGTCCGGGAGAAATACGGCGACGACCATGTGGCCCAGATCGTCACCTTTGGTACCATGGCCGCCCGGGGGGCCATCCGGGATGTGGGCCGGGTACTGAACATGCCCTACGCCGATGTGGATGTGGTGGCTAAGCAGGTGCCCAGCGGCCCCCAGAACCTCCACATTACCCTGGACGAGGCCCTCAGGCTCAGCAAGCCCCTCCGGGAGATGTACGAGCAGGACCCCCAGATCAAAAAGCTCATCGACACCGCCAAGGCTCTGGAGGGCATGCCCCGCCACGCCTCTACTCATGCCGCCGGCGTGGTTATCACCCGAGACCCGGTGTACACCTATGTGCCTCTGGCCAAGAACGACGAGTCCGTGGTATGCCAGTACACCATGGTGACGCTGGAGGAGCTAGGCCTCCTGAAAATGGATTTTTTGGGCCTTCGCAACCTGACCATCCTGGAGGACGCGGTGCAGATGGTCCGGCAGAAGGAGCCGGATTTCTCCCTGGAGAACATCCCCGAGGACGACCAGCCGGTATTCGACATGCTGACCCAGGGCAAGACCTCCGGCGTGTTTCAGATGGAATCCGCCGGCATGACCGGCGTGTGCGTGGGGCTGAAACCCCAGTCCATTGAAGATCTCACCGCTATCGTGGCGCTGTACCGCCCGGGCCCCATGGAATCCATCCCCAAGTTCATTGCCTGCAAGCACAATCCCAGCCTCATCTCCTACAAGCACCCATCCCTGGAGCCCATCCTCTCCGTGACCTACGGCTGCATCGTCTACCAGGAGCAGGTCATCGAGATCTTCCGTCGCCTGGGGGGCTACTCCCTGGGGCAGGCGGACATGGTTCGCCGGGCTATGTCCAAGAAGAAAGTCAAGGATATCGAGCGGGAGCGGGGAGCCTTCCTCCACGGGGACCCGGAGCGGAACATCTCTGGCTGTATCGCCAACGGCATCCCCGCCGATGTGGCGGAGGCTATCTACGACGAGATCTACGACTTTGCCAACTACGCCTTCAACAAGGCCCACGCGGTGTGCTACGCCGTGGTGGCCTATCAGACCGCCTGGTTCAAGTACCACTACCCCCGGGAGTACATGGCGGCCCTTCTCACCTCGGTACTGGACAGCACCGACAAGGTTTCGGAGTATATCAACGAGTGCCGGGACATGGGCATCGCCCTGCTGCCGCCGGACGTGAACCGCTCCCGGGACAGCTTTACCGTGGAGGAGGGAGGCATCCGCTTCGGCCTGGTGGCCATCAAGAATATCGGCCGTGGCTTTATCCAGAATATGGTCCGCGAGCGGGAAGAGAACGGCCTGTTTACCGGCTTCCAGGACTTCTGTCAGCGGATGTACGACTATGACATCAACAAGCGGGCGGTGGAGAACCTGATCCGCTCCGGCGCCTTCGACTCCCTGGGGGCCAAGCGGTCCCAGCTGATCCAGGTGTACGAGTCCGTCATGGACGCGGTGGCGGACAGCCGCCGCCAGAACCTGGAGGGGCAGATGGATTTCTTCTCCCTGGCGGACGGCGGCAGCGGCGGGAGAAAGAATGTGAAGGAAATCCCCTTGCCGGACATCGACGAGTACACCCCCGAGGAACGGATGCTGATGGAGAAGGAGACCACGGGCCTCTATCTCTCCGGCCACCCCATGGACCAGTACCGGGAGGCGGTGCGGCGGCTGGGGGCGCCCACCATCGGCTCCATTCTGGGGGACTTCGCCCAGGAGGGCGGCCCCACCCGGTTCGCTGACGACCAGCGGATCACCATCTGCGGCATCGTCACCTCCAGCAAGACGAAGACCACCCGCAACAACTCCCTGATGGCCTATGTGACGGTGGAGGACGACACCGCCTCCATCGAGCTGCTGTGCTTCGCCCGGGTGCTGGAGTCCTGCGGGCCGTACCTGAAGGAGAACCAGGCAGTGGTGGTGAAGGGGCGGCTCTCCGTCCGGGACGAGAAGGCGCCCCAGATCCTCTGCGACAGCGCGTATCCGCTCTCTGCCGCAGGCGCTCCGGCGGCGGAAGGGCAGGCCGGGAAAGCGCCGGATCAGGTGCTGTACCTGAAGTTCCCCAGCCTGGACCACCCCAGCGTGCGCCACATGAAGCTGGTGTTCCAGATGTTCCCCGGCAACGCCGCCGTGAAGATGGTGATGGCGGACACCCGCAAGGTCTACGGCACCCATGCAAGCCTCCACGAGGCCCTGCTGCAGGAGGCCCGGGAGACGTTGGGAGAGGCCAATGTGGTGGTGAAATAGAACGGAACGCCCGTGTCCAAAAGGACACGGGCGTTTTTCATTCACAAGCGCCGTTTCAGCTTCAAGACCAGCTCCACAACCCCGGCGCCCAGGGTCAGGCAGGCGGCCTGGATGGCCCGGAGTCCCGGCCCTTCACTGCCGGGGATGGGGATTGTGCTGGCCCAGAGGAAAAGGATCAGGGCCAAAGCTGCCGCCCCCGCTGTCAGCAGCCAGCCGCGCCGCCAGCGGCGCAGCAGCCAGCGGAACAGCAGACCGGCCAGAAGGGGGAAGACCGCGACGAGCATCCAGTTCCATACGATCTGAAGCAAGAGAATCCCTCCTTATCTCCCAAAACGGGCCGACAGGCCGTGGAGCGGGGACCCGGCGGCCAGGAGAAGGAGCCCCCTCGCCGCCCCTCCTTACGGGGCCTCGTCCTCCGGCTCGGAGGACATCAGGGTCCGCATGATCTCGCCATACAGCCGCTCCGGGGATTTCTGGAACCGCTCCGTCAGCATGGCGGCCATGTCCTCCCGGGGGATGGCCAGCCGCAGGTCCATCACGCTGCCCATGTCGTCCGACAGCTCCAGCCGCACCGTGTAGGTGCCGTTGGGCCGCTTCTCCGTGGAGGCCTTCACCTGGCTCTTGCGCCGCAGGTGGCGGTTGCAGGCCGCCAGGTTCTTGTCGCACCGCAGCCGCACGGAGTAGGGGAGGCTGGACTCGCAGATCCGGCTGTTCCGCAGGCCCTTGTCGGTGATGGCGTACAGCCCGTCCGCCGACAGCGTCAGATGCTCGGTCCGCACCAGGTCGGAAAGGCACTCTGCAAAGTCGAAATAGTCCACGCCCTCGTCGCACATGGCCAGATCCCACACGGTATCAAAGGGAATTGGCTCGATCACCCGGGCGGTGATATACAGAATCAGAAACTTGATCTCCAGCTTGTCATGGATAAAGCCGGGCATCCGCGTCACCTCCTTGGAATGGGATTGGATACAATTGTATTATACCGCAGGACCGCCGGGTTTGTATAGTCCGAATTTCCCCGCCGCCGCACCAATGGGAGCCGGGCGCATACACTGGATTGAAAGAGCTTCTCTTTCATCCAGCTACTTATTAGGAGGTATTGCAATGCCCGAGAAAGTTATGCCCGGTCCCGTGGAGGACTCCTGCGGCATCCGGGAGGCGGTTTGCATCCATACCAGGAAGATTTTTGATTCCTGCCGCGATAAGGACTGCATCGAGGACCTGCGGTTTTACCCCAAGCTGCAGTGTGTGGACATCATCAACCGCGCCCTGTCCGTGAAGGGCGGCAGCGCCAAGCTGCTGTACGTCTATGTGGATGTGGAGCCTGTCAGCTTCAACCGGGGCTTCTACACCGTGGATATGCGCTTCTTCTACCATGTGACGCTCCAGGCCTATCTCAGCTGCCCGGTGCCGGTGACGGTGGAGGGCCTGTGCGTCTTTGACAAGCGGGCCATCCTGTTCGGCAGCGAGGGGAACGCCAAGATCTTCTCCTCCGAGATGCGGGCCGGAGAGCCGGATCCCCAGATGATGCAGCGGTCCAACACGCCCATCGCCGTGGTGGAGGCCGTGGACCCCATCGTGCTGGACGCCCGCATCATGGACTGCTGCTGCAAGCGGGACTGCGACTGCGACCTGTGTGAAATCCCCACCTTCGTGGGCGACTGCTTCGGCGGGGAGCTGTCCAGCGGGGACGACAGCCGACGGATCTATGTGACCCTGGGCCAGTTCTCCATCGTCCGGCTGGAGCGGGACACCCAGCTGCTGGTGCCCGTGTACGACTACTGTATGCCCGACAAGGAGTGCGCCTGCGGCGACGGCTGCGAGGACCCCTGCGCTCTGTTCCGGAACATCTCCTTCCCGGTGGGCGAGTTCTTCCCGCCCAACACCGTCAAGCGGCCGGAGAGCTGCGACGACATCAAGAGCTGCTGCAAGTGAGCGGCAGACCAACAGGACCCCGGCTGCTTGCCGGGGTCCTGTTTTGCTACATCCTGTGCCGGTACCAGAGGGTGAGGCCCCATTCCAGAAGCCCCCAGGCGAGGCAGAACCCAACCAGCCCCCAGGTGATCCACATGGGCAGCTCCAGAAAGCGGGCATAGGCCGCGCCGAAATACAGGACCGCGCCCTGCATGACCCGGGCGGCCCGGGCCGCCGCCTTTTCGCAGATCATGGTGTTCCGCTCGTCGTGCTGTTCTTTGTAAGCCTGAACGAGTACCGGGTCGCGAATCCGAATGACCTGACACAGCAGGGAGCCGAGGGAACCGCCCACCAGTACGGACCCACCCGCAGCCAGCAGAGCAAAGACGGGCTTGGGGAGATGCTGGGGGAATTGGAGCGGGACCGCGCACAGCAGAAGCCCCGCCGCGATCAACAGCAGATACCAGCGCTTTTTCATCCCGGCGCACCCCTTACATCTCCCGCTCGTAGCGGATCATGAGATACAGCTCCAGCACGGATTTGGCTACGAAGACACCGGTGGCAGCCAGGGGGACCCACAGGGGTGCATCCAGGCCGATGGAGAGCCATGCCGCCGCCAGAACGCTCCACTGGAGGACCTCGCCGGACACGGCCTTGGCCCGGTTCCGGATAGCCACATTCCGCTCGTCTTTTTGTTCGATGTCGTGCTGCCGGGCCATCTCCGGGTGCTTCGCCTCGTGGCGGAGGTTCAGCAGGGTGGACCCCGCCATGGCCAGCAGGCCGGAGCCTATGCCGCAGAGCATCCCGCCCAGGGAATCGGGCACCCGGCCGTCCAGCAGCAGGGACAGGACCAGCAGGACGATGCCCATGGCCAGAAGTCCCTGGAACAGGCGCTTTTTTTGTGTGCGGTTCATACAGAGTCCCTCCTTCAATACTGACGGCGGTACCAGACGGTGAACATCCAGTCCAGAAGCAGTTTTACGCAGGCCAGAGTCAGCAGGATGAGGCTGACCCACTTGGGCACGCCGAAGAAGTACAGGTAGGCAGCGCCGAACAGCAGCAGCCACAGCAGCACGTCCCCGGCCCGGGCCCTGGCCATGGCCCGGATCATGGCGCCCCGCTCGTCGTGGTCCTCCCGGTCCCGCTCCCGCCGGGCGGGGTCCAGGTCTCGGGTGGACAGCAGCTCCGCCATGGCGCAGAAGAACAGGAGGCCGCCTGCAAGGCCAAAAAACCCCGGCACAGCGGCGGGAGCGGCGGGAAACGTCCGCGCCGCCCAGAGGGCGGCCCCCGCTAGCAGCGCCCCCGCCGCGGCGGCCGAGAGATACCAGCGTGTGTTCCGCTTCATGACAGCGCCTCCTCACATCTTCCGCTGGAGCCATTTGTAAAGCCCCAGGAACGCCAAAGTGTAAAACAGATAGATGCCGATGAACACCCAGCCCACCCAGTCGGGAATGCCGAACCGTTCAAAGCTCTGGAAAATCAGGCCGGAGACCACCAGCAGTCCGACGGTCCAAAATCCGGCGATGCAGCCGGCCCGGTCCCGGATGGCCTGGTTCCGCTCGTCGCATTGGGCCTTCTGCCTCTGCCGGTAGTCCGGGTCCCGGGAGAGCCGTTTCAGCTGGAGCAACGTCCCGGCGCAGGTGCCGAACAGCACCGCCCCGGCCATACCCAGCAGGGAGGCCGCGCCGCCGGAGAGACCGGGCGCACCCGGCGCATTCAGGACGAACATCGGGATGCAGCAGAGCAGCCCCGCGATTGCCAGGGACATCAATATGACCTGCTTCTTCATGTGCCATCCTCCTCATAGATGAAAATGTCCTCAATGGTGGTGCCGAAGTACCGGGCCAGCTTGAAGGCCAGCAGGATGGAGGGGTTGTACCGCCCGTTTTCCAACGACCCGATGGTCTGGCGGGACACCTCCAGCGCCTCCGCCAGCTCCTCCTGCTTGATCCCCCTGGCCTTGCGCAGCGCCTCCAGGCGGTTTTTCAAGGGCGATTCCCCCTTTCATACGCCCCATCCACTTCTGACGGATGGAAAGTTTGCTTTCCATCTTCAACTTAGCACACTTCCGGTACCATGTCAAGTACGCTTTCCATTTTTCCGGGCTTGTCCCATTTTTCCGCTGAGGGAGTCATATCTGGGGACAACCCCTCATAGAGTATAGCGTGTTACGAAAGGGGGCGCGGCCCGTGAAGGAGGAAGAACGCCGCTATGAGGAGGCGGCCCGGGTGCTGCCGGGCCGCCTGCGGGAACAGGCTCTGGCCCAGCCGCCGGAGGTCCGGCAGCTGGCGGAGGAGTTCCGCCTTCGGGCGGGGCAGCCGCTGGTGGTGCTGCTGCCGGAGGGGGAGCGGTCCCTGGGGGCCGCCGTGACGCCGGAGGATCTGGAGACTCTCTGCGACCTTGCCACCGACTACTCCCGCTATGCGGCGGAGGAGACCCTGCGGGAGGGGTATCTCTCCGTGCGGGGCGGCTTCCGGGTGGGGCTGTGCGGCACGGCGGTGATGAAGGACGGTGAGAGCACCGCCCTGCGGGACCTGTCCTCCGCCGCTGTCCGCATCGCCCGGGAGCAGAGGGGGATCGGGGAGGCGGTGGCGCCCCGGCTGTTTCGGGACGGGCGGTATCAGAACACCCTGCTGCTGTCGCCCCCCGGCGGCGGCAAGACCACGCTGCTGCGGGATCTGGTGCGGTGCCTCTCCTCCGGCGGCACCGGCAGGCCGGGTCTGCGGGTCTCCCTTATCGATGAGCGGGGGGAGGTGGCAGTGATGGTCCGGGGGAGGCCCCAGATGGACGTGGGGCCCCGGACGGACGTGCTGGACGCCTGCCCCAAGGCCCTGGGCATCCCCATGGCCCTGCGGGCCATGAACCCCCAGGTCATCGCCGTGGACGAGATCACGGCGGAGGCGGACCTCCGGGCCGCCATGCAGGCCGCCGGGTGCGGCGTGGGGCTGCTGGCCACCATCCACGCCGCCGATGCCGCAGAGCTGACCCAGCGGCCGCTGTACCGGCAGCTGCTGGCGGAGAAGGTGTTCCGGCTGGCGGTGCGCATCCGCCGGGATGAGGCCGGAAGGACATACGAAGTGGAGGAACTGCCATGGTGAAGCTGGTGGGCGCGGTGTGTATCCTGGGGGCCGGGACCTGGGCCTGGCGGCGGTCGGCGGCGGAGCGCAGGCGGGAGTTGGACACGCTGGCGGACCTGACCGCCCTGCTGGACCGCATGGGGGAGGAGATCCGGCTCCGCCGGACCAGCCTGCCCCGGCTGCTGGGGTCCCTGGGCCGGGACCGGACGGGACCTGTCCGGGACTTTTGTACATCGGTGGCGGCGTCGCTGGCGCGGGGCGCGCCCCTGGGGCAGAGCTGGCGGTCCGCCGCGGAGGCGCTGCCCCTCGGTCCAGAGAGCCGGACCGCCCTGACCGCCCTGGGAGATTCCCTCCAGGGGGATGAGGAGAGCGTATGTAAAGCATTAACCCTTGCCGGAAAGATCCTGGAAAAAAACCTGGCGGCGGCCCGGGACCACAGGCAGGAGACGGAGAAGCGGTCCGCGGCGCTGTGGCTTTCCAGCGCGGCGCTGCTGGTGATTTTACTGATTTGAGGATAGACGCATGGAAGTGGATTTGATTTTCAAGATCGCCGCCATCGGCATCCTGGTGGCGGTGCTGAACCAGCTGCTGATCCGCTCGGGCCGGGAGGAGCAGGGGCTGATGGTGGTGCTGGCAGGGCTGGTGTGCGTGCTGATGCTGATGGTCCGGGAGATCAGCGACCTGTTCGACCTCATCAAGTCCCTGTTCGATTTCTGACATGGAGCAGGTCATCCAGGTGACGGGGCTGTGCGTGGTGGGGGCGCTGCTGGCCCTGGTGGTGAAGCGGGGCAGTCCGGAGACGGCGCTGCTGCTGGCGGTGGGGGCCGCCGTGGTGGTGGCCCTGGCCCTGGCGGGCGTGGTGAAGGAGCTGCTGGCCTTCCTGGGGGAGCTGGGGTCGGCCAGCGGCGTGTCCGCGGACCTGTTTGTGCCCCTGTACAAGACCATCGGCATCGCCCTGGTGGTGCAGGTGGGAGGCAACCTCTGCCGGGACGCGGGGGAGAGCGCCCTGGCCTCCGTGGTGGAGACGGCGGGGACCCTCTGCGCCCTGCTGGCGGCCCTGCCGCTGCTGCGGGCGGTGCTGGACATGCTGTTGGAGCTGATGGGATGAAATGGTGGATCTGTTTGACGGCGCTGGTGCTGGCGCTGACCACCTCCGCCGCGGCGGCGGACCTGCCGGCGGAGCTGGAGCGGGCCGCCCCGGAGGCGGCGGAGGATCTCACGGGCGGGGACCTCTCCGGCGGGACAGGCTTTGCCCAGGGGGTGGGGAACATTTTAGACCGGCTGG
>OOIG01001456.1_pt1 | contig 17539 bp, 16 predicted proteins | sample 1692091 | NCBI WGS metagenome assembly OOIG01 (sample SAMN06348188, study PRJEB24527) | human gut metagenome | biome: human gut; feature: ankylosing spondylitis patient; material: feces | host: Homo sapiens | place: China | collected 2015-10 | reverse complement strand
GTATCGCACCTCTATTCTCTGATGATTTTTGGGGTACGCATTGACGAAGTCAGGAGGTCGTGTTCCAGCGCATTTTTTGGATATAGGCAATCAGTGTGTATTTCAGGGAAACAACGGTGAAATCAGAATGGCAGTCCATGTATTTTTCCACCGTTTCTGCCAGATTCATTCCCTCGTGGATAAAAAGCCCCAAGGCGTTGATTTTTTCCTCTATCGTCGTTGTTTTGTATTCATCAGCAAATTCATCGAGATATTTTCTTGGTGCAGGCAGATTCCAGTTTCCGTCGGCACTGATAATGTTGTGTTTCATTGCTGTCGTTTTCATGTTCTCCCGTTTTATCTTGTTTGCTACAAAATTACGGGTAGAGTGGGCATGAAAAAGGTACTGGTGAGTTAAATGTTTTTTGTGGGAGGGGATTGTTGAAAGCGTAAAAAAAGAAGAAGGAAAACGTCTGAGAACGCTTTCCTTCTTCTTTCTGATATTTTGTCTGGCTTGTTATTTTATTTTCAATACTCTGCCCGGACGCAGCACTGTTCGTGTGCTGATGCCGTTCAAGCGGCAAATTGTGTTGACAGAAACTCCGTATTTTGAAGCGATTTTACCGAGAGTATCGCCTGTGCGGATTTTGTGCGTCTTGTAGGAAACTTTCTTAGAAGACTTGCTAGCCTTAGCTTTTGCACTTTCTGCGTATCTTGACTCAGTCGGATCGTAGTTACGAGCTTTCGTGTATGTCTTTTTGTTGAAGACGTAAGAGTCTGTGTGAGTTGTCTGGTTCTTGAAGTCGAAAATAGCACTTGGGTTGATGGCATATCCCATATAACGGGTTTCAAAGTGCAAGTGAGGACCAGTGCTTCGGCCTGTGTTGCCACCCAAGGCAATAGGGTCGCCGACTTTTACATCCTGATTCGGTTTTACGAGGAACTTGGACAAGTGGCCGTAAACGGTTTCCAATCCGTTGTGGTGGCGTACAATCACATAATATCCGTAGCCTCTTCTTTCATATTTGGTAAGTCGGACTTTACCGCTGAATGCTGCTCTTACAGTATCGCCGATTTGGAGTTTCAGGTCAACGCCCTTGTGCATTCTGCGGAAACGTGGACGATAGCCGTAAGGCGATGTCATGTAGCCCGGTACCGGCATTGCGTATTCGCTGACATCGATAGGAACATTGTCAGGAACAACTTCTCCGGCGTACGGATTGACAAGGTTGCTGTTCCAGCTTTCTGTATAGATATCGATTTCCGGTTCATCTTCCTCTTGGAGGATGATGTCCATGAATTCTTTGGTTTCATTGAGTTTGATTTGGTCCTCAATGTTGCGTTGTGACGCGATCAGGTTTTCGTGAATGTTGTTGTGGGCCGATACGGAGCGCAACTCTTGAGCCATTGCTGTCAGCGGGCATAAGGTGAGGGCGAGTGCCGTAAAACCCAGTGCTTTGTATAGCTTGTTTAAAATCATTCTCTTTTGCTGCTGTTTTTAAGTGTTTGAGTTTAAGTTAGCTTTACTTTTAAAGTTCATCTAAGGCATAGAAAACTTTAAATGTGACAGGTTGGTAGTCGAATATTTCTTCATCTTTGAAGAATCGTTTCACTTCAATGATACCGTTTTCCACAGAATCGGAAGCGTGTACGATGTTGTGTTGTCCGCTCATGCTGAAATCGCCGCGAATAGTTCCCGGCTCTGCTTTGCGGGCGTTGGTTGCACCGGTCATTGCGCGTACTACCGACACCGCATCAAGACCTTTTACACACATCACGATAACCGGCGACAACTTCATGGAATCGCGAAGAAGCGGGAAGAAGGGACGGTCAACCAAATGTGCATAGTGCTCAGCAAGGATTTCATCAGTCAGTTGCATCATTTTCATGCCGGCAATTATCAGACCTTTTTTTTCGAAACGGGAAATTACCTCTCCAATCAAGCCTCTGTGCACGGCTGAAGGTTTTATGATGACTAACGTTTGTTCCATTGCTATTTGATTTTGGTAGGTTTGAAATAAAAAATTATATGCCCAAAGGTAATAAAAAAATTGTGGAGGGTGAAATTAATCTGTTCATAATCACCCAATTTTTCACATTATTTAGAATTTCTAAAAACTGTGTAGCATGAATTGCACTTTTTTTGCACAATAAGGTCTCAATGTGTATATTTTGTTTTATTGACAGCTTCTCAGCTGATTCTACTCCAGTTGACAGTCTTGTCGAAATGTTTGTGCAATTGTTCGACAAGGATTTGATTTTCAGGCAACGCCAGTTCCGGGTCCTTGTCGAGTAGGGTATTGGCTGCATCGCGGGCAATGGTTAGAATCTGCCCGTCGGTGGCAAGGTTGGCTATACGCATGTTGAAGGCAATGCCGCTCTGTTGCGTGCCTTCAATATCGCCTGGACCACGCAGCTGCATGTCGGCCTCGGCAATAAGAAAACCGTCGGTAGTTTCTGTCATGATTTCCAGTCGTCGGCGGGTGTTCTTGGCGATTTCCGGCTTTGTCATGAGGATGCAGTAGGACTGTTCGGCACCGCGTCCGACGCGTCCACGCAACTGGTGAAGCTGGGAGAGGCCGAACCGTTCGGCGTTTTCAATAACCATTACCGATGCGTTGGGAACATTCACGCCGACTTCGATAACGGTGGTGGCTACCAGTATCTGTGTGGCATTGCTGGCAAACTGTTGCATCTGGTAGTCCTTTTCGGCGGGAGTCATTTTGCCGTGCACGAAGCTGACTTTGAAATCGCGGAATGTCTGGCGGACATATTCGTATCCGTTTTCCAAGTTTTTCAGGTCGAGCTTTTCGTTTTCTTGAATGAGCGGATATACGATGTAGACTTGTCGGCCTGCACGCAATTCCTTGTAGATGTCGCGGTTCACGCTTTCGCGGCTGTTTTCATAGCGAAGAAGCGTCTGGATGGGTTTTCGTCCGGGTGGCAGTTCGTCGATGACTGAAACGTCGAGGTCGCCATATACGGTCATGGCAAGGGTACGCGGTATCGGTGTCGCCGTCATCACAAGTACATGAGGCGGATTGAGGTTCTTGTTCCATAATTTGGCACGTTGCGCCACGCCGAAGCGGTGTTGCTCGTCAATGATGACCATACCCAACTGCTTGAAATTTACGTTGTCTTCAATGACGGCATGTGTACCAATCAGCAGGTGTATGCTTCCGTCGAGCAAGCCCCGATGAATTTCATCGCGTTTCGACTTTTTGGTGGAACCTGTGAGAAGTTCCACACGGAGTCCGATTTTGGAACCCATTGCAGAGAGCGATTCATAGTGCTGAGTGGCAAGAATTTCGGTCGGCGCCATCATGCAGGTCTGGTAGTTGTTGTCCACGGCCATCAGTGCCGTCATCATGGCTACGATGGTTTTTCCGCTGCCCACATCGCCCTGCAACAGACGGTTCATTTGCCGTCCGCTGCCTACGTCGGCGCGTATTTCTTTCAGTACCCTTTTTTGTGCGCCGGTCAAAGGGAAAGGAAGCACTTCATTGTAGAAGCGGTTGAAATATTCGCCGATGTGCCTGAACACCAGTCCTCTGATTTTTGCGTTACGGTTTTTTGAATAGCGGAGAATGTTCAGTTGGATAAGGAACAGTTCCTCAAATTTCAGCCGGAATTTAGCATCCTTCAGTTTTGTCAGATTTTCGGGCATGTGGATGTTGACCAATGCCTCACGTAAATTCATCAGCTTGAATTGCCCGGCCACGTTGTTTGGAAGCGTTTCCGGTATGTAGGCCACCTTTGCCAATAGGTTGGCTACAAGCTGCTGGATGGTTTTTGACGATATTCCTTTGTTGCGCAGCTTGTCGGGCAGGGTGTAGATGCCCCGCAGTCCATGTGGCTCGTTGTCGGGCTTGTAGACTTCTATTTCCGGATGAACCATATTGATTCGCCCGTTGAATACGGAAGGCTTGCCGAATAGAATGTATTCCATGCCTGTCCGGTACATGTCCGAAATGGACTTGATGCGGTTGAACCAAACGACGTCAATCGTGCCGGTTCCGTCGGAAAAGAGCCCTTGCAGGCGTTTTTTTGCTCCTTCTCCATGCTGGGTGAAGCTGACAAAGCGTCCTTTCAGCTGGATGTAGGGTGACTCGCTGTCGAGTTCGGCTATACGATAGATGCGGCTGCGGTCAACGTATCGGGATGGGAAAAAATAGAGGAGGTCATAAAACGTAGCAATGCCGAGCTCCTTTTTGAGAAGCTCGGCGCGTTTAGGTCCTACTCCGGTCAAGTAGGTTATGTCCATGTCCTCCAGTCGGTTCATTCTATTTGTTGAGTATTATTTCAGCAATTTTAATGTCGTCGGGATGGGTGATTTTTATGTTGCGCACGTTTCCTTTGTAGAGCGCTACTTCCGTTCCCCGGTATTCGACAACCGAGGCGTCGTCTGTAAACATCGGGCTGTAGGCCGTGTTGTAGGCTTCCTTCAGTAGGGAAAGATTGAACACTTGGGGTGTCTGTACGGCAACGAGCGTGTCACGGCTGATTGTGTGGCTGCCCTGACGGTCAAGCTGCCGGATGCTGTCGGTGACAGGAATGACAGGTATGGCGGAGCCGCAGCGTTCGGCTGTGTTGAAACCGTCGGCTATTGTCTGTTGGTCGACCAGCGGACGGGCTCCGTCGTGGACGGCTGCAAGTCCTTCCGCTTCCTTTATTGTATGAAGGGCATTCTTTACAGATTCGAAACGGTTTTCACCGCCGATGGCAATGCGATGGGGTACGGTGAACTCGTGCTGCCTGCAGATGTCGTTCCATAATGTCAGGTATTCGTTGGGCAGCACTACGATAATTTCCACTGTCGGGTCGTAGATGTGAAATGCACGGACGGAGTGCATGAGTACGGGCTCTCCATTGAGCGGTACGAACTGTTTCGGCAGGGTTGAGCCAAAACGGCTGCCTGTTCCTCCGGCTACGATAACTGCATATCTGTTCATTGTCGTTTCGATTTTTTGCTATACAAAATAAACAAAAACAATTTACTTCTGCAAATGACAGTAGAGAGGGGTATAAAAACAAAAAAGGAACTTTTTCACAAAGTCCCTTCCTTATAGGTTTCCAATAGGTATAATTTTTTAAGGTAAAAAAGATTGTTTTAGGTTTGTGATGCAAATGTCAGCCTTTATTTTTGACTATGCAAGCAAAATATTATGTTCTTTAACTATGTTTTGTTGACGATGCTATGTTGATTGCAGTCTATGTGTGCTGTCTTACAGGTGTTTACAGAATTATGTGCTAATTGTAAAATAATGTTAAAAACAACACGCGGACTTTCGATTTGCAATTTTTATGTTATAAAATATGTTTTTTTAGCTGTATTTCTTTTCCGTCAAATACGGCATAAGAGCAAAAATGTATCCAATCGCCAAGAATGATAATGCGCGATTTGTCATTGATTTGCTTGTCAAGCATGATGTGCCGGTGGCCGAATACGAAAAAGTCGATTGATTCGTCGGAATATGATTTGGCAAACTGTTCGAGATATTCTTTGTCTTCGCCAAGATATTCAGGATAAGAATCCTTTGCACGGCTGCTTTTCGACCAGCCTTTTGCGAATGGAATTGTCCATCGCGGGTGTATGGAGGAGTAGAGTTTTTGGCAGGTTTTGTTGTGGAATATCCAGCGCAGTGCCCGGAATGTCCATTTACGGTTGCCCACTCCGTCGCCGTGTGCCAAAAAGAATTTTTTCCCGTCAATGGTGCAGATGCATTCTTTTTGCACGACTTCTACTCCCAGCTCATTGGGCAGGTAATCGAAAATCCAGATGTCGTGATTGCCAATGAACCAGTATATTTTTATTCCCATGTCGGAAAGTTCTGCCAGCTTGCCGAAAAAACGGACAAAGCCTTTGGGCACGACATAACGGTATTCATACCAGTAGTCGAGAATGTCGCCAAGCAGATAGATTGTCTTGGCGGACCCCTTTATGGAATCAAGGAATCCGACAACTTTTCGTTCTACCTCCAGAGGGTTTTCGAAATAGGATGCCCCCAGGTGGAAATCCGACAGAAAATAGGTCAGTTTCTGTTGCATTCGTTTGTCGTTTATAGAAAGCCCAGCTCCAGTTTAGCTTCTTCGGTCATCATGTCCTGGTTCCATTCCGGTTCAAACACGAGGTTGATGTCTACACTCTTGATGCCTTCGATGCTTTCCAGCTTGATTCGGATGTCTTCAATGATGAAGTCGGCAGCCGGACAGTTGGGCGCTGTCAGGGTCATGTCGATTTTTGCACAGCCTTCTTCGTTGATGTCGATACCATATATCAACCCAAGGTCGTAGACATTTACCGGTATTTCCGGGTCATAGACCGTTTTTAGCATTTTTACAATTGCTTCTTCCAGTTGTAGTGTATTTTGTTCCATAATCTGCAAAATTAGATAAAAAAGTGAAATGTTACGGTCGTTTTCCGTTTGAATAACGATTTTAGGGGCGAAATTGTTATAAGCGGGTGTCAAGTTGCGAAAAATCTTAAATGTTTCGGATGAGCTTGATACATTTCATATAATATTATTACCTTTGCAGAATAACCGAAAAAACAAAGCGAATATAAAAGAATAAAAGATGGCAACTGACGCAGAAGAAAAGAAAAACGTGAAGGCTGGAAAGTCTTGTCGTTGGAATAAGCTGATACGCAGGCTATGGATTTTCAATTTTGTGATGGTGTTGGTCATTTTGCTCGTCTCCGTGTTGATATACAACGGAATAATAGGGTATATGCCGCCAGTTGAAGATTTGCGTAATCCGAATGACAAGTTTGCGACACGTCTGTTTACAAGCGACGGTGAAGAAATGGGACGGTATTTTCAAAGTAAAAACAACCGTATTTACGCCGATTACAATGAAATTTCACATCATGTCATAAATGCTCTCATCGCTACGGAAGACGTGCGCTTCGAGAGCCATTCCGGTATCGACTTGCGCGCTTTGGGACGTGTGCTTGTGAAAACGTTACTTTTCCGTGACCGTCAGTCGGGTGGCGGTAGTACGATTACCCAGCAGTTGGCGAAGCAGCTGTATTCTCCAAGTTCTTCAAATATGCTGGAGCGTGCGTTTCAGAAACCTGTAGAATGGGCGATTGCCGTGAAACTGGAACGCTACTATACGAAGGACGAAATTATAAAGATGTATCTTAACCAGTTCGACTTCCTGAACAATGCAGTCGGCATCAAGTCGGCAGCTTATGTCTATTTCGGTAAGGAGTCGACGGAACTGAAGATAGAAGAGGCGGCAACGCTGGTTGGTATGGTGCAGAATCCGTCGCGTTTCAATCCGGTACGTTTCAACGAACGTACACGTACCCGCCGAAACGTAGTGCTTCACCAAATGGAGAAAGCCGGTATGATAACCGAGGCAGAACGCGATTCGCTTTGCGCATTGCCGTTGGTCCTTTCTTATCATAAGGTGGACCATAAGGATGGTATCGCTCCTTATTTCCGCGAAGCTCTTCGCCTGATGTTGCAGGCTAAAAAACCGCGTAAGAGCGACTATGCCGATTGGGAACACCAGCGTTACATTGACGATTCCATTGCTTGGGAAACAAATCCGCTTTACGGTTGGGTGGAAAAGACACGCAAGCCGGACGGCAGCAAATATAACATCTACACGGATGGGTTGAAAATTTACACCAGCATTGACTCGCGTATGCAGCGCTATGCGGAAGAAGCTGTCAGAAATCATTTGAGCAAGACATTGCAGCCGCAGTTCAACCGTGAGAAAAGAAAAACGGGACCTTATACCCGTAATAAGGAAGAATTGGGTAATGTGACTGTCGACGAACTGATCAACCGCGCTATTCGTCAAAGCGAGCGCTATCGTGTGATGAAAGTGGCAGGAATGAGCGACCGCAAGATTATGGCTGCGTTCAACGAACCGGTTGACATGCGGGTATTTTCTTACGACGGTGCCATTGACACAGTGATGACACCGCGCGATTCCATTCTTTATCATAAGATGTTCCTGCGTGCCGGTTTCATGTCGATGGATCCGCTGACGGGACAAGTGAAAGCCTATGTGGGCGGACCGGATTTCCATTTCTTCCAGTATGACATGGCTGGTGTCGGACGCCGTCAAATCGGTTCAACCGTCAAGCCGTTCCTTTATACTTATGCTTTTGAAGAAGGCTATACGCCGTGTGATATGTTCTTGAACGAACAGCCGACCATCGTTACCTCTTCCGGTCAAATCTGGCAGCCGCGTAACGCAAGTAAGGCGCGTATCGGAGAAATGGTAGACTTGTATTGGGCATTGACAAACTCCAATAACTGGATTTCTGCCCGACTGATGAACGAGTTGTCGCCGGCGGCATTGGTGCGCACAATGCACAATTTCGGTATAACCAGCGAACTTCCGGCTGTGATGTCCCTGTGTCTGGGACCGTGTGACGTGTCGGTACGTGAAATGGTGACAGCCTATACGGCCTATTCAAATAAGGGATTGCGTGTTGACCCGATTTATGTGACTCGTATTGTGGATAATAACAATAATGTCATTTCGGAATTCTCGCCGCAATTCACTGAGGTCATCAGCGAAGAGGCTTATTATAAAATGATTGATATTCTTCAGAATGTTATCAATGCCGGTACCGGTGGACGTCTGCGCCGTGCTCCTTATAATATTACTGCTCCTATGGGCGGTAAGACCGGTACGACGAACTATAATGCCGACGGTTGGTTTATGGGATTCACTCCTCATCTTGTGTCCGGCGTATGGGTCGGCGGTGAAGAACGTTACATCCACTTTAATTATATGGCACAGGGACAAGGTGCTTCCATGGCGTTGCCTATCTATGGCTTGTATATGCAGAAGGTTTATGCCGACAAGTCGCTGCCGTATTCCCAGTCCGACCGTTTCCCTTCACCTCCTGAAGGATTTGCTCCTTGTTTCCGTGAATCGTTTGGAACGGATTCGCTGTCGACGGAAGCTCCGATTGAGGCAATTGACAATGTGTTTGAATAGCAAAAAATCTTGATCATAAATCTGAAGATTCAGGCGTGCTGTGTTTGCGGTACGCCTGAATTGTTTTTATAGGTTTCGTTTTTGAGGGAAAACGGGGTGGAAGTAATAAATTGTAACTGTTAAATATATAAAAACGAAAATGAAGTTCCAAATAGCGAAATTTGACATTTTATAAATAAAAAAGTGTAATATGTTCTGTTTTTGTTGTAAAATCGACTTATTTAACGAAAGAATGTTATCTTGTTTTTCGGGAAAAACGAAAGATTATGGGCTGTTTCAATTTCGCTTCGAAAAATAATGGCTTAAAAATTTTAATATGTCGATTAAAATACTATTTTTGCATAAAAGATTTAACACAACAAACCATATAAAAAGACAAACACTATGAGTCGAAATCTAAAAGTAAGAGATTTAACTCTCCGTGACGGGCAACAGTCGCTGTTCGCCACCAGAATGAAACAGGAAAGCATTGACACATTGCTTCCGTTGTATAAAGATGCTGGTTTCTATGCTATGGAAGTATGGGGTGGAGCTGTACCCGACTCAGTAATGCGCTATTTGGGTGAAGATCCTTGGGTACGTTTGAAAACTATCAGCGATTCAATGGGTGGCACATCCTTGTTGACAGCTCTATCACGCGGACGTAACCTTTTCGGCTATGTTCCTTATCCGACTGAAGTGCTTGCAGGATTCTATAAGGAAGCTATCAAGAATGGCTTGAACGTAATGCGTATTTTTGATGCCTTGAACGACTTGGACAATGTGAAGGATTCCATCAAGTTGATCAATGAAATGGGTGGCATCGCTGATGGCGCAGTTTGTTATACGGTTGACCCGAAGGATGAAACTCCGGTTGAGAAACCCGGTTTCTTCGGACGTTTGTTTGGTAAGAAGGCTGTAGAGCCGGAAAAGATATTCACGGATGAATACTTCGTGGAAAAAGCCAAAGGCATGGAAGCCTATGGTGCTAAGATTATCACATTGAAGGATATGGCCGGTTTGGTAAACCCGTTGCGTGCCGCTTCTTTGATTGCCAAACTGAAGGCTGCTGTGAAGGTGCCGGTAGATTTCCACACCCACTGTACACCGGGTTACGGTCTGGCTTCTGTTGTGATGGCTATGCTTCACGGTGTTGACATCGTTGATACAAATATTTGGTATTTCGGTGGCGGTTCTGCTGCTCCGGCAATCGAATTGGTTTATCTGTTTGCAAAACGCATGGACATCAATGTTGAGGTGAACATGGAAGCTGTAGGCAGAATCCGTCAGCAATTGAAGGCTGTAAGAACTGCTCTTGCCGACTTCGACTTGCATAAGGGTAACTTCCCGATTGACTTCGATCCGCTGAAAGATACTCTTCCTGCTGAAATCGACGCTCAATTTGACCGTGCCGTTGCTGCTGCCAAGGCAAATGACGAAGCAGCATTGCTCGAAGCTTGTCATGCAATTGAAAAATATTTCAACTTCCCGAAACCGAACGAACTTGTCAAGAATGCAGAAGTTCCGGGTGGTATGTATTCAAATATGGTGGCTCAATTGAAGGCGTTGAATTCAGAAGACGTGCTTGATGACGCCATGGCTTTGATTCCGAAGGTTCGCCGCGATGCAGGTTTGGTTCCGTTGGTAACTCCAACCAGCCAGATTGTGGGTAGCCAGGCTGTCAGCCTTGCTATTGACCGCAAGAAAGGTAATCCGGACTATTCAAACAAGTCGAACCAGTTCATTTCCTTGATTAAGGGTGAATACGGAAAGACTCCGGTTGCCATCACTCCTGAATTCCGTGAACAGATTACTGGCAGCCCGGTTGAACATCCGTATGATGTGACTAAATATCAGGCTCCGGAAAATCCTGTATTGGCAGAATTGGGCGGATGCAAGTTGGCAGAAAACGAACAGGAATACCTGTTGCTTCAATTGTTACCTTCTGTGGCTAATGGCTTCTTGAAGAAACGTCGTGAAGCAGAACACAAGGCGGCTCAGCCGGAACCGGCAGTTGAAGCTAAGGAAGAAAAGAAACCGGAAGAACCGATTACTGGTCCGTGCGAACGCGCTCCTATGGGTGGTAAGATTATCAAGGTTTGCGTGAAGGCCGGTGATGCAGTGAAGAAGGGTCAGCTCCTGTTGGTTTACGAAGCCATGAAGATGGAAAACGAGTTGACTGCCGGCAAGGATGCAGTTGTAAAACGCGTATTTGTTGCAGTTGACGATGTAGTCGGAACAGAAGCTCCGCTGATTGAATTCGAAGGTTAATCAGAATACAGCAATAGACGGAAAAGGACAGCGGAAACGTTGTCCTTTTTCTTTTTTGTGCCGTGCTGTTGCTGCGATTTTCGGGAATATGTGCTGAGAAACGTTCAGGTCGTTTCCCTGTAAGGGAATCGTAAAATGCGGAGTATGAAATAATTTCTGCTGCCATAATTTCCGTCTTGGCAGAAAATGTCTTAACTTTGCATAAATTGTAATTTGGAAATGAATATAAATACAAGCAGAAAAGAAGGTTCTGTCAATCAATTTGGATGGCTGGTATTTATACTGTCTGTCCTGTTGACACTTCCCTGGATTGGCTTGGGGAATTTTTATACAAGAGGAGAACCTCGAGAGGCTTTGGTTGCTGTGGCAATGTTGGAGCAAGGCAATTTTATTTTGCCGTTTTTTCAGGGTGAATTCGCGTTCAAGCCGCCCATGTTGCATTGGCTGGTAGCCTTGTTCTCTTTACCGCAAGGATATGTGTCGGAAATAACCGCACGCCTTCCGTCGGCATTAGCCTGCATCGTAATGTGTTGTGCGTTTTATTCGTTTGTTTCGAAACGGTTCAGCCTTTCACGTTCGTTTTACGCTTCGTTGATTCTGATGTCATGTTTTGAGGTGCATCGTGCGGCGATGACCTGTCGGGTAGACATGGTGCTGACCATGTTTATTGTTCTGGCGTTTCTTGCCTTGTATCACTGGTATGAGAAAGGATATAAAGGCATGCCTTGGTTGGCATCGCTTGCCATTTCAGGGGCGATTCTGACAAAAGGGCCTATCGGCGCCATCTTGCCGTGTTTCGCTCTGTTTGTATTCATGCTGTTCTATCGGGAGAAATGGAGTCGGATTTTGTTGGCTCTTGTAAAGATATCGCTATTGTCCGTCATCATTCCGCTTGTGTGGTATGTGGCTGCTTATCGCCAAGGTGGTGAAGTGTTCCTTCGTCTTGTGATGGAGGAAAATTTCGGCCGTTTTTTGGGTAAGATGTCTTATGAGAGCCATGAAAATACATTCCTGGTTAATTTTGTTATGATTGCATCCGGGATGCTGCCATGGTCACTGTTGGTGGTGCTCGGACTGGTGACTGCAAAATGGAGCAGACTGAAATCAGGCAAGAAATGGATTGCAGAGCAATGGCAGCGTTTCCGTGTAGCGAATCCGTTGATTGTGTTTACGGTAGTGGCTGCAGTCTGTGTATTCGTGTTTTATTGCATTCCAGCCAGCAAGCGCAGCGTTTACTTGTTGCCGATGTATCCGTTTATGAGTTTGCTTATGGCCAACTATATGGTTGACCTCTATTTGGAACGGAAAAAAATATTGAAAATATATGCAGTATTCTTGGCTGTTGTCAGTTTAATATATATAGCCTTGCTGTATGCTGTTCATTTTATGGATTTGAGTGTGCTTGGCACCTCGCGTGGTGCCCGCCGCCTGATTGCACAAATGACAGAATTGCAGACGACAGATATCGGATTCCTGTATATTGTACTTACATTGCTTCCGACAGTGGTAGCCGTAGCTGTTTTAGCCGGAGTACGCCATTGGAAGAATGTGCTGTTTGGAGTAGCAACTTTATGGTTGCTCGTTACGCTTACTCTTGACGGACTGTTGTTGCCTGCCATCAAGAACAGCGTTCCTGACTGTCATTTCGCCCGGTCGGTGAAGACTTTGCAGCCGGAAGGGGATATCTATTTCTTCCGCCCTGCAGGACAAAAGGAAGAAGCTATCTATACGGTAAGTTTTTATTTGGGCGACTGTGTAGTGAGCTGTAATGAGGAAACGGCTTATCCTGAAAAGGGATTTGCCATGTTCCGCGAAACCAATAAGGATAAATTCTTGTCGGATATGGCAGCTAAAGGCTATCAGACAGAAGAAAAGCTACGGACATTGAACGAGTTTACGTCAATTAGATGCAATATATTGTTGTATGAGTTTTCTAAAATTAAAGAATAAGGAAGAAATTCGGAAAGTGCTGATTATTCGGTATCGTCGGGTGGGGGATTCAATTCTTGCGCTTTCACTGTGTCACACTCTCCGTCAGAATTTCCCGGAAGCGGAAATCGATTATGTGCTTGATGAAAATATTGCTCCGCTGTATTGGAATCATCCTGATATCGACAATTTGATTCTATTCAGCCATAAGGAGAAGCATTCATTGCTGAAATATTTGAGAAAGGTGTGGAAAGTGACTCATGCAAAGCACTATGATGTCATTATCGACCTTCGTTCGACTATTCAGACATTATGGTTCTCTCTCTTTTCTCTTGGAACTCCGTATCGAATAGGACGTAAGAAATCATACAACGCCTTTTTACAGAACTATCGCCTCAATATTACGAAGAATGTCGATATGGTGCAGCAGAATTTGCAGCTCCTGTCGCCTCTAAACAAAATCAAACCGATAGAATTGCACTCCTCCTTCCGCATGTATGTCAGCGACGAAGAGAAGCAGTTGTTCCGTCAATATATGGCAAAGCAAGGGGTCGATTTCTCCAAACCGGTGATATTGGTAGCCGTAGCGACACGTATTGTCGGAAAAGGTTGGAATACGAAACGTATGGCGCAGGTATTGTCGCGGATAGTTGAGAAATACGATGCTCAGCTGATTTTTAATTTCGGAAATGACTACGAACGGCGTATAGCTGAAGCTGTCAAGGAGGATATGGGAAATGATCCGCGTGTCTTTACGACGGTTGAGGCACATAACTTGCGGGAATTGCTGCAGATGGTAGCCAATTGTAATTTCTTTTTTGGAAATGAAGGCGGTCCGCGCCATTTGGCACACGCTTTGGACGTTCCCTCTTTTGCCATTTTTCCGCCACATATCGACAAAACCACCTGGTTGCCGCAAAACGACGGACATCATCAGGGCATTTCGCTTGACGATGTTGGGGCTCGCGAAAAGGTTACCGACAATATGTCGATTACCGAACAGTTTGACTTGCTGACCGTTGACGATGTGTGGACGCATGCCGACAAGATGTTGCAGGAATTTCTTCCGATTTCAAAGTCGTCCGAAAACTAATATATTGTATCAGGTATGAAAAAGGCTGTTATAGTGATACCAGTTTACAGAGTTTTTACGCCGACGGAAGCGTTTGCATTCCGTCAGTGTGTGGATGTGCTGGGTAGTCATCCGATTTCTGTAATTTGTCCGAAAAATCTTGATGTGAGTTTTATCGATGGATTTAGAAAAAACACTGATATTAATTATGTCAGATTTGAACCAAAGTATTTTGAAGGAATAAAAGGATATAATAATCTGCTGTTGACTCCGTCATTTTATGAACGTTTTGCGGAATACGAATACATGCTGATTTATCAGCTAGACGCTTTTGTGTTTCATGACTGTCTAGATTATTGGGTAGACAGAGGTTTCGACTATATTGGTGCACCTTGGGTTCCCAATTCCAGTATTTTTCAGGCAACGTTTGGTGACTTGGTACGGTGGATACGCCGAACCTGTCACCCTGCCGGAACGACGTTGCGAATTACGCACGCACAGATGCATTATCGTGTTGGAAACGGAGGCTTCAGTTTGCGGAACATTGCAAAAATGAAAGAAACGTGTGAGCGTTTTGCGGATGAAATATCGCTTCTTAAAGCTGGTGAGGCACGTGCTCAAGAAGATATATTTTTATCGCTTTATATACAGAAGAAGGCTGGTATAAAAGTTCCAGGATGGAAGGAAGCTGCTGCTTTTTCGATTGAAAACAATCCGCGTCGTTGCCTTAAATTGACGAAAGGAAAATTGCCGTTTGGTTGTCACGGTTGGTCAAGAGGTAGAGTTTGGAAAAAATTCTGGCACCGATACATACCATATAATCCCGAGTTTGGAAAGTTAGAGGGTGATATGATTCTTTAAATGAATAATAAATAAAAAAGTTGGACAATGCTTTCGATTATAGTTTGTTCAGTATCGCCGAAGAAATTGGAAGATTTTAAGGTAAATGTTGAAAAAACAATAGGTATAAAGGAATATGAAATTATAGCAATAGACAATCGGGCGGATAAGAATCCGATAGCGGTTGTCTATAATAGAGGGGCCAGACTTGCCCAATACCCTAACTTGTTGTTTATTCATGAGGATGTCTGTTTTCATTCGTGCCAGTGGTTTGCGGAAATTGAGCAAAAATTACAGGAACCCGATTGTGGGGTAATAGGCTTTGCCGGTAGTAAAGTAAAAACAAAAAATTACAGTGGCTGGTTAGGTGAAAAAAAATGGAGATGCTCGTACTATGTTCAAAGCCAAAAAGACAGAGTAGTGCTTGAGCAAAGAAATATTTTGAAAGAAAGATTTTTTTCAGAAGTTGTGGTATTAGATGGCTTTGCCTTATTTGTCCGTAAAAAAGTGTGGGAGGAATATCCTTTTGACGAAAAGTTGTTAACAGGATTCCATTGCTATGACCTTGATTTTACATTGGCGGTTGGCGGCAAATATAAGAACTATGTGTGTAGTAAGATTCTTTTGGAACATTTCTCAGGAGGAAGTTTCAATCAGGCGTGGGTCAATGATACGGTAAAACTGCACCTAAATAAATGGTGTCATATCTTACCGCGTGTGTCGTCAGATGTGAAACTGACACCAGGCCAATTGAGAAATTTGGAGGAACATGCTTATTGGCGTTTTATGAAAATAATCAAGAAAGGTAAGTTTGTCAATGAGAATGTGCGCTTTCGTGATTTTCTGAAATTCAGAATGTCGGTAAGCCATTTCTTTCATATTGTGCGATATATGAAATATGTAATAAAATAACAAAAATGTAGTTGGCAAATGAATGTTGACGAAATAAAGGAAATCACCTTGTTTTGCGAGCAGGGTGATTCGACAAAAATTAGTACATGGTCGAACGTGCCGTATTTTCTGGCGAAAACTCTGGAAGAGCGGGGCATTAAATTAAATCGGGTAAATTTGAATCCCGGTTCAAACCGTTTCCATAAAGCGTTTTATAAATTGTGGAATGTGTTTGCCAAAGGGGTGTTCCGAAACAAATACTATACGTATCGCCGTTCCGGAATCTATTATTTCTTGATTGAGCGCCGGATTCGGAAAGCGTTGAAGCAGTTTCCGAATGCTGATTTGTGTCTGTTTACAACCTATAATTTTTCGTCAAGCGATTTTTCCGGCAAGCCGGTTTTGCTTTTCAATGACTGGACTGCTGATTATGATGCCCGTCATTTCAAGGGTATAGATCCGGCAACGTTGCCATATCATCAGCGGAAATTTATCAAGCGTCAGGCTCATTGCATTGAAGCGGCTGATGCCGTTGTCAGCCTTTTTCCCGGTATGGCGGCAGACATGGCAAGAGTCTATAAGAACAAAAATATCAATTACGTCGGCAACGTAGTAAATTCTCTTTACGAAGCCGATCCGACCTCGATAGAAGAGAAAAAGAAAGGATGCGACATCCTGTTTGTCGGGAAAAAACATTATCTGAAAGGGGCGCATGAGTTGCTTGAGGCGTTTGCCCGTTTGCGGGAAGTGCGTCCGGAGGCACGGCTCCACATTATTGGCATGAAGGCAAAGAAACTGGGAACATTGCCGGAAGGGGCAGTGTGCTACGGTTATCTTGACAAGGGCAATCCACAGGCTTGCGAAACCTATTATGAACTGATGCGCAAATGCCGTCTGTTCATCAATACCACTCCCAAATGGGGCGCATTTTCTGCCAGCGTTGAGGCAATGTACCACTATATGCCGGTAATCATTACTCCCTATAGCGAGTTTGTCAATACTTTCGGTAACTTGATTGATTTTGGTATCTATCATAGCGAAGGGTCTAGGGCAGATTTGTTGTGTGATGAAATACTTCAACTATTAGATAATGAACTTTTTGAGAAAAGAGCAAAAGCAGCACATTTTGCTGTTTGTTCTTTTGATTGGAGAACGTTTGTTGAAAATATGTTAAATACAGTTGTGTGTAATTTATGAGAAGAATATTGTTTTTTCATGAGTGTTTTCCTGCTGGCGGTGCAGAGCGAGTTACTGCTGATATGGCTCGCTATTTGACTAAGGAAAATTTTGAAATTCATTTAATTGCATCTTTCCTAAAAAATACCATTGATTGTATTCATGGATGTGAAATACCATCACATTATACATTGAAAAACAGAGAAGCTTGGGAATATATAGTTAATTATATTATCTCATGGAAAATTGATATTTTTATATTACCGATTACTCCATGTTATAAGTTGTTAAATATGGTTAGAGAAAAAACTTCTTGTAAAATCGTTTATGCTCATCATGGAATGCCCCTGTACGAAACAATTGCATATTTGTCAGATAAATCTAGGTGGAGTAAAAAAAAATTAATAAATAGGTTGATATTTTACACGTTAA
>OOIG01001427.1_pt1 | contig 17761 bp, 16 predicted proteins | sample 1692091 | NCBI WGS metagenome assembly OOIG01 (sample SAMN06348188, study PRJEB24527) | human gut metagenome | biome: human gut; feature: ankylosing spondylitis patient; material: feces | host: Homo sapiens | place: China | collected 2015-10 | reverse complement strand
TACTTTCCGCTATTGACAATTATAAAATTACAGACAGTGATGCCATCGATAAATTGATTGAAGCAAAAAACATGTTTGATTCTTTAATCCAGATAGGCGTTGTTAATAAAAGAGGCAATAAGCTTGCTACTGAATCTGTTATGTGTGATGATTCAATTGTTTTTAACAGATGATTCTAAAAACACAGCCCCACCTTCATGGCAGGGCTGTGCCTTTTCTTATTCCTTATTTGAGAACATCAGGATCGTATTCATATGCCAAGCGGATTTGTTGACGATCCCGAAGGCGATTTCGCTGACGAGAAAGTCGACGATGGCGGCTTTGGATATGATATACTTGCCGCTGATGCGGACGGCGTCGATGTGCTTTTGTTGAATGTGGGACAGCACCATACCTCGGCTGTAACCGATGATCTCCGCCGCGGTATCGATGTCATGGGCGTCGGCTGTATACCGGAGCCGCTTCTCCACGTGCGCTCGGAACGCCTCCTGGCATTCATCCGCAAGGGTGATATAACACTCGGCGATGGTGACGGTGTCCACGGGCTGACGGTTCAGCAACACCTCCCGCTTCCGGGGTTTAGCGCCCGAGATCCCCACGGGGATCTCCTCTCGCCTTGCCTTTCTTTGCTTCTGCAAGTAAATTTCTACGTCCTCCAAGAGAATGACATACCGATGGGTTTTTGTTGGTCTGATCCGACACGGGATGATACCATTGTTCAGCATCCACGCCGCTTTCCTCTTACTGACATGGAGCATTTTATAGAGCTGCTCCAAGGATATTTCGCCCTCCCCCGGCATATCAGCTCACCTCGCTTTCATCATCGGCAAGGAGCTTGCCGAGCTTCATCCCCGCCTCGCCCGTGGCGTTGACATCAAGGTGAGAATAAATATCTGCAGTCGTACTCATATTGCTATGGCCGAGATACTTCTGAATGACCTTCATGTTCACGTCCAGCGACACGAGAAGCGAAGCGCAGGTGTGGCGCAGGTCGTGGAAGCGGATATCCCGCATCCCATATTGCTTCAACAACTTCGGGAAGTGAGAGGTGATATAACTTGGCTTGATCAGCTCACCCAAGGGGTTGACACAGACCATGTCAAGATATTTTTTGCAGTAGACTCGGCGGAATTGTTTACGATAAGGCTCCTGACGTTCCTTGTGTGCAAGGAGTATTTCCTTGACCTCGGGGATCATTTTGAAGCTTCTTCGTGAGCTTTCGGTCTTCATCTCGTCGCTGATCACCTGTTCCATTTTACCGTTGCGGACGACCTCCAGCACCTTCTGCCCGATGAAGATCTTATCATTCTCGAAGTCGATGTTGCTCCAAGACAGCCTAAGTGCCTCGCTTCTTCGCAGTCCGCAGTAGACGGCAAGGACGATGGGGATATAGATGACGTCCTCTTTGGCGTGTTCAAGCAGTGCTTTGACCTCGTCCACCGAGTAGAAGTCGCCGACGAATTTCTTCGGTTGCGGGCGCTCCACTCTGTCCATGGGATTGTATTCGAGGATCTCCTGGCGGATGGCGTATTCGAAGGCGGTGTGCAGCAGATTGTGATAATGCAAAATCGTCTGCTCACTGTCGCCGTCCTCGCGCAGGTAATCGTAGAAGCCGTGAATGGGCCTCGGCTTGCAGTCGGCGAGCGTGATCTTCCCATCAAAGTATTTCGCCATCTTTCCGCTCACTCTTCTCTTGTAGCCATAGTATGTGGATTCTTGGATCTTGTGGATGTGTACACGGTCGAGCCAGTCGTTTATGAATTGCAGAAGAGGATATTTGGTCGGATCGTCGTAGCCGTCAAGGAAGCGCTTGTACTCGCTTTCAAACTTGTTCTTCGCCTCTCTGACAGCCTTGTTGATGAGCGATTTCGTGGATCCTGCAGGCAGTCCAAGACCCAGCCATTTGGTTTTGTTTTTCTGCGTTACGGTATCCTTGTAGCTGACCACCAGATACAGCATCCCTCTCTTTTCCTGAACGCTTCCCGAGATGTCCTTACTCAGTTTATTTGCCATATCAGCATACCTCCTTTCGCTTTGCGGCAGCACACAAGATACCACATTTATCTTCAATTATCCAGTCCTGTGGGTTCGAAGTTACATTTACAACACAACTTTTTTTCGTGTGTTTTTTCTTTCCGCGGACAAATTCCACCACAGAGCTTTTCGAGATGCGGTATTCCCGTCCTACTTTTTTGGCGAATACCTTTTCCTCATGCACGAGGCGAGAGGCGAGCTTGGTGCTGATACCCAGGCACTCGGCAAGCTGGGCGAGTGTCATCGCATCGGGGTAATTGCAAAAGATATTGTTATTGAGCATTCCTTTTCCTTTCGTTACATATAAAGGCCGTATTCGTTTTCACGTTCTTGGTTTGCGCTGTACTGTAAAAGCGCCTTGGGTTCGACCTTGATGCCCATCATTTCCAGCATCATCACGGTCATTTTGTCGAGCTGATGATCCTCAACCGGCGGTGTGAAGCGCCCCTCGTATGGCATCGTTTCGAGCAGATTTTTCAGAAGATGGAAGAGTCCTTCGCCCACGGTGTAGCTGTGTTCGGGTTGAAGATTGTTGACGTATGCCTTGTATTGATCCGCAAGTCCCGATTCACAACCGCCGAGGAGATAGTAGATCTCCAGATTTTTTCGCAGTAGTTGCTCGGCAAAGAGCTTGTTGTCACGGCACTTGTGACCGTCGGGCGTGGTGAAGGTGATATACTTATGCCCCTCCTGCCAGTCCACCTTGTAGCCGTGCATCTCCATTTCAAAGATAAAATCTTCCTTGGATCGCGTGCGGCAGGCAACGGAATACGCTTTGTTTCGCAATTGTGATTTCCACTTCGGCATAGTCCCGAAGGAAGATTTGGTTTCGGTTTCCGAGAGACCGTACTCCCGGCAGAGCCTGTTGGAATACTCCTTGACCTGCCGCATCTCGGCGGCGCTCTGATGAAATTTCTTTCCCGTTTCCATATTCACTGAGTTGAGAATGATATGATTGTGGATGTGGTCGGTGTTTCTGTGAGTGGCAACCAATGCTTGGAAGCCACCGAAGTATTCAGCGAAGCGCAGACCGATCTCGTGAGCCGTTTCGGGCGTAATATCATCGTCCGGGCTGAAGGCTTGTATGATGTGAACGTAGGTCCTGCCGTCCTCTTTTTTGAATTGTTTTTTGACAAAAGTGAACTCGGAAAGCACCGTGTCGGGAGAGCAACCGATGCCCGAAATCAGATTCTCATCGGTCTTCTCTCGGTTCATCACGTAGGGGAAAATATTATTCATCGGGCATCCTGAAGTAACGAATTTAACGATTGCCAAATCTTTTCGAGCTCCTTTCTTGTTTCTGTCAGGTTAATCTGGGTTGCATATCCCGCATTGACAGCTCTCGTGAGCTGGTTGACATTGTTGCCGATGCGACGAAGCTGTGCAGAGAATTCATCGAGACCGTTGATAATAACGATGTCTTTTTCGAAGACACAGTCCCGAACGAAGTCGCTGATGAGGCGGTAATTGCCGTAGGAATGTTCTTCGATCCATTTCTTTTCTTCAGCAGTTACGCGAAAAGAAATAAAATAATCTTTGTTTTGTTTATTCATTCTAAAGTCCTTTCTGATAAAACGATAGGGGTATGGGCATAGCCCGACGCCTTTGCGGCCGCCGTTTCGGCGGTCGTAATACAAAGGCGAAACTGGCGATAAAGCACTTCATCCGACATCCTGTGCAGGAACGCAAGGGACGGAAGGGACGGAATCTGTGAGAGCAGAAGAAACAGAGTCACTTGAGTCACTTGAGTCACCATCAGAGGGAGGACGGTATTTGACCACAACGTACTTCTGTCCGTTGCTCCGTTTGCTCTCAAAGAAGACACCGAGGTCTTCCAGCTGATAACGGTAGCGGTTCATCATTTGCTTGAGCCCCTTGGGGTTGACCTCTTTCCCTAACGCGATGGAAATGTGCTGAGCCAGTTCGGTGTTCGTGCCGACGAATTCATGGTTTTTTGATCTCCAAATGAAGCCGAACACATATGCCATTTCATCGGGAAGCATGGTTTCGGGCATGGTCAGGCTGTCGGCAATGAGTGTCCAAACGCAGGTGTCCGTGTCAAGCTCCAGTTGAATCTTTCGGTCACGGATGTCACGCCCCGAGGCGTATAACGTGGCGAGTCGTTCTATCCTCTCGTTCTTATCCAAAACAAAAATGGCATTCACCGCACCCGAGATACCTGTACTGCCCGAGAGTTTATTGACGGGATCCTTATCGTTCATCTTCCGCAGATGGTGGACGAGCAGAAGGCAGATAGCAAGCTCGTCGGCAAGTTCTTTGAGGACTTGAAGCTCAGCGTAGTCACCGCCGTAGGAGACCTCGGGAGTGGGTGTGCGGATAAGCTGGAAGGTGTCGATGGCTATGAGGGACACCTCCGGGTGTTGACGCTTGAAATCACGGAGCCAATCGCAGACTCCGCTTTCGATGGAGGTGCATCCCGTAGCGAAATACATCCCGTCGGGAACGTTGTCCGTGATGGTGTTCAGGCGCTCCTGGATCCGCCTCTCGCTGTCTTCCAGGCAGAGGTAGAGCACGTCTCCCCTCGTCACGTCAAGCCCCCACAAGGGCGTTCCTTGGGCGACGTGGACGCATAGGTCAAGCACCAGCCACGATTTGCCTACCTTGGGTGAACCGCCAAGGATGCAGAGCCCTTGAGGCAGCAGTGTGTCGACGCAAAACTTCGTAGGCGGAAGTCTTTTGTCCATGAGTGTTTCACCGTCTATCACGGTGAGCTTGTGTGGATTACTTTGCATTCGTAATCTCCTTTCGTGAATAGATTTTTTTGAGAAATGAGCTCGTCGCCTCGTTTCCCGATATGTGGCTCTGCTTTTATCTTCCGCCGTCCTTTGTTCGCCTTGGAAACAAACGCAAAAAAAGGCAGGCATCTGTTGCAGAGCATAACGAAAAAACATAAGCCAAAACTTATGGTTTTCCTATGTACACTCTAACGCAACAGATACCTACCCTTGATTCCCGGTTAAGAGGTCGGGAGGATGGATCGTGTTTTTTACGCGATAGATAAAGAAATATTCAATTGTGAATCGGCAAGGATGCTGTTATGTGAAAAGTAAGGTTACAGCGTCTTTTTCAGCCTGTGTGCAACGCAAACGGCAACGCCCTGGATCTGAAGTTCTTCGGGATAGATGTCACCGTAACGTTTTTTGTCCTCGTTGCAGGAGCGAAGGAAATACCTGCCCTTGGCATTGTTGTATCCGAGGACTTTCAGGTTGTTGAGTCCCCCATCAAGTGCAACGACAATGTCACCGATATCTGCGGTGTTCTGCTTGCGGATCATCACGTAATCGCCGGGATGAATCCCCGCATCGACCATCGATTCGCCCTTTGCGATCAGCGCAAAGAATTCGCCCTTACCAACCAGTGATTCAGGCATACGAATATATTCGATGACCTGCTCGGTTTCTTCCTGACCTTCTCCGCAGGCTACGTAGCCAAGCACGGGCATGGCGTGAGCGACCTGCTCCATCTCCATGCGGCGTGTGCTGACGGAACGGCGACCGTTGTATTCCAGCTCGCCGTTCTCTTTCATAGCAGAAAGATAACGATGCACGCTGGTAACGGCAATTCCTGTTCCTGCCGCGATGTCACGCACCGTGGGCGTTTCACCGTAGCTTCCGTAGTATTCGTTGATGTAATCCAGGATGATCTGCTTTTTCGAATCGGTAGTTCTACTCATCGCTTCTCCTTGGAACAAATTGTTCCATTCGACATTATAACACAGGATTTTCCTCTTGTCAATAGGTGTGGAACAAAATGTTTCAAAATTTTGCAAAATTTTTTTGAGCGCCCATAATGCTTCGACTTTTAATGTGGTCGTGACCCTTGGGACCACAACCAAAACACAAAAAAGTGGTCTGGGATGATTTGATCCAGATCGCATAGAGATGTTAGATTCGTTTAAAAAGTAGGGAGGGGGGAAAAAAACCCACCCTATAATCGTTGTTTATATCGTTATTTCAGTTGATCTAATAAAACCGCTGTTTGAGGCAAAAATATTAGATGAACCTATTGCAATTTTCAAAAACACGGTGTATAATGTATCTAATAAAAGTAACGATTGCGGCAAAAATATTAGATGGAGATTATTATGGAGATTAAAAGAGACGTTTATCTAAATAGACTTATTGTCAGAAAACACAACGGCTTCATAAAGGTTATTACCGGTATTCGCAGAAGCGGAAAATCATATTTGCTCAACACTTTGTTTTATAATCACTTAATTGCAGAAAACATAGCAGAGGATCATATTATAAAATTTGCGTTCGACTCGGCTGACGATTTATTGAAAATCGGAGAAGATCCTATCGTTCTCGATAATGAACGTGAGGACAGAAAAGTCGATCCCTCTAAATTTTTGAATTGGTTGCAACCACAGATTGCAGACAAAGAGATGCACTATATTCTGCTTGACGAGGTACAAAATCTCGGAGCGTTTGAATCGGTTATGAACGGATTTCTTCGCAAAAGCAATCTTGACGTATATGTAACCGGAAGCAATTCCAAATTCTTATCAAAGGATATTCTGACCGAATTTGAAGGCAGAGGTGATGAGGTTCACGTACTCCCTCTATCCTTCTCGGAGTATTATGCGTTCAAAGGCGGCGATAAAAGCGAGGCCTTTGACGATTATTCTATCTATGGCGGCTTACCGGCTGTAGCACTTATGGCAACCGAAGAACAGAAGTCCAATTACCTTATTTCTCAGATGCAAAATCTTTACTTGCGCGACATAAAAAATCGTTACGGATTGCAGGATGAAGTAACCATTGGAGAAGTTCTTGATGTTGTTGCATCCAATATCTCGGCTCTTACCAATCCTCGAAACATTGCGAACACTATGAATAGTGTTCACGGCGGCAACAGAATCTGCGATGCTACCGTAGACCGTTATATCTCCCATATGGAAGATGCCTTTATGCTCACCCGTGTGAAGCGATATAATGTCAAAGGCAGAAAATATATAGGCACTCCTTATAAAATTTACTTTGAGGATATCGGTCTTCGCAACGCTCGTTTGAATTTCCGCCAGATTGAAGGCACTCACATTATGGAGAATATTATTTATAATGAGCTTCGTTACAGAGGTTACCAAGTGGATGTGGGTATGGTAGAATCACGCGAAAGAGACGCAGACGGAAAAGAAATCCGCACCCAACTCGAGATTGACTTCATTGCTACTCTCGGCAGCAAAAAATACTATATTCAGTCCGCGTATGCGATTCCCGATCAGGCCAAGTACGAACAAGAAACCGCATCTTTTGATAAGACCATGGATTCTTTCAAAAAGATCGTCGTTGTTGAAAAGAGTATGAAACCCCGCCGTGATGAAAAAGGATATGTTATGATTGGCGTAAAGGAATTTTTGCTTGATAAGGATAGTTTAGAAGCATAAAATATTACAAAAAGGGATGGCGCGATCCATCCCTTTACTGTTCAAATGTCCTTTTGACGTTTTCTCTTGTCCTTCGTTGCCTCAAGGCTCACATTCACAAGGAACCGCACTACATCCTCGGGCGCGTCGGGCAGAAGCACCGAGATCCAATGGAGCTTGTTCATATGATAGGCGGGATAGACACCGTCCGCCGCGCCAAAGGAGCCGAACATCTCGGGCGGCAGCTTCAGATTGACAACGTCGACGACCTCGTCGCTGTCAAAACCGAACTTGCGACGTGATACCCGCATCACGAGCGCATACCACTTGCGATTATCCGCGTGCCGCAGCACCGCCGTTTCAAAATCCTCGTCAAACGGATAGTCTGGCGATGTGTTGTATGTAGTGAGGCAGTAGGAAAGGAAAGATTGTTTTGTCATTGTGCAAACTCCTGAATACTATCTATTGTCTGAACTTTCTAAAATTTCAGATATCTCGGCATTGACAATCCACTGTTGAATATCGTCAATCCTATCTTGAATGAGTTTTTTGTGATTAATGAAGGTCAATCCCGTTAGCAAAGGCAATAGCTTTTTATAGTATTCAATCCAAGAAGTATAAATGCGAACAATGCTGCCAGACCAGCTACAGCTTGGGTAGTCGGTAAGTGTTAGTGACTTAAAAAATTCAAAATCATTATTGTGTTTTAAGAAGCACGAAACAAATTCCAAGCGTCTTTCTACATCAATGTTTGAACAAGCCTCAAATACGCATTGCATTCTCGCCTTATCTATCCCTCTTTTGAAAGATATGAATCACACAATATCTGAAAACTCGCTTGATCCATGGCTGCGATTCGTTCTTTTATTGTAGTAATAGTTGCCAAGGTGGCACCTCCTTTAGTTTTTATTTCTCCAAATACTTCATCAGCTGCACAGTCGCCTTGCTCCGTCCCTGAACGCTTGTAAGGCCGTTTTCTTTAAGCTCTTTAAGCGGATACTGTCCGACGGGATATTTTTCAACCAATTTCAGTTTCATATATCGTGCGTCGGGATCTTTCGCGAGATCCTTATAATACGGATAATCGTCGGTGGAACGGTTGCCGTATTGATCGGCTGCAATGACCTCGCACTTGAACATGATCGACTTGTACTTCTCTCCGACGTATATGTACACGGTATCGCCAACGGTAGTGTTGGTAGACTGACTCCATTCGATTACATCAAGGTGGTCAAACGCGGCGACGATATCGTAATAATTCGGGTTGCAAGGAATGATCCACACGTCATCAAGACGCGAGGGTACCTTCCAGCCTTCTTCTTTTGCGCGGAGCTCATTCAGCCACACGCCGTTATACTTGAAATAGCGCGGTCCGGCAACGCCCCATTTGCTTCCTGTAAGCTCGGTTGCAAGGGCGGAGAGGGATAATCGCCGTCCCTCATATTCAACCGTTTTATCGTCCACCACGGTGCATTGTGCGCCGGAGTTGGCGTTGCCCTGATGAATAAAAGTAATTGTCGCGCCAACGGGAATTTTACACTTGGAGAAGGCAAATGGAGAAAGCCGCTCGATGTGTTCTTCCTCGATCTCCTGTGCCAAATTTTCGCTCTTTTTCTCCTCTGTGGTCGGCTCATACAGATGAAGCCTGTCCTTGCGACCACCGAGAACAGCAATTGTTTCGAGAATAGAATACGCCTGTTCCTTAGACATCGCATAAAATTCACGGACACGCTTTTTGCCGTCCACCTCGTCGATAGAGCGCAAGTTAGGATTGAGTTGATCAATTAACGTATGGAGTTTCAAATCCGATAGGCGTTCCTCAACCGCGTATGTTGCGTAAATACGAAAAGCAAAAGGAATACACTCGCTGTTGTTCAGTTGTTTCAGCCGTGCATTCACATCATCCGCATACCCGATTTTCACATATTCGGGAAATGAGGGGTTTGTGAGTATGTATATTACACCTTTGTTTTCCACGAGAATTCTCCTTGATGATTATATTACTTTTTTTCCCTCACCGGGCGTTGGAATTTCATATGGCTTTCCATCTTTGTTATAAGTAAGGTTGAACACCAAGTCGGAGAGCCACTTTTTGAAGGAAGGATTGTCTTGGAACTGCTTGAACAATTCCATATTATCTGCCATAATTGCGAAGATAACCTGTTGCAGGGCACGTTCGCTTTCCAAGCGCGCACTCTGCTCATCAGAGTTTCTCATGGCATTCTGATATTTTTCGTCCTTAGAGACCATGGCCGGTATCTCAAGGATCTGCCGCCGCACGTTATCCGCATCATTCCAATTGATGTTACCAAACATATCATTGAAATTGGAGAGAATGACAGACAACAAATCCATTTCCGGTTCAACGATATGCCCAACCTTTCCCGCCGGTACGGGAGCCACCTCCGTATCGGCATCTTCCAGGCGAATGGACATGACCTCACGCGCCTCGTTGCGGTAACTTTCGAGGTCGATCGTTTCAAGAATCCCCTGCGAAAGATCGTCCTCTCGCGGAGATGGCAGCTTTGGTATCAGCAAATTAAGAAAGATGGACAACCGTTCCCAGTCTGCGTTACCATACGGCAAAATCGCTCCGAGAAAGCCATAAGTACGCACGAACGCCTTTGCTGCGCTCTTAAATTTAATCTGATCATCCGTGTCAAACTGCTTGTAAACGGCAGTACAGGCATCTAATGTGGGATCAAGTTTGTCGCGATCCGCTCCATCCAGGTACAAATTGACAAGCCGCTCGACATCTTCGTTGGAGAACACCTGGTATTCCTCCATTGTTGCAACCAGGTCGTATAGCTTGTTCGGATCGGTTTCGCCGGACAGAATCGTGGTGCGGTAATATCGCGAAAATGATTCCTGAATCATCTCAGGCTTGTTTGCAAAGTCCAATACGAAGGTATCGTACTTTTTCGGGCAGCAGCGGTTCAAGCGGGAGAGCGTCTGTACCGCCTTGATGTCATAAAGCACCTTGTCCACATACATGGTGTGGAGCAGCGGTTCATCAAAGTCCGTCTGGAACATATCCGCAACAATGAGAATACGATACGGGTCTTTTTTGAACTCCTTCGGTATCTTAGCGTCCGGGAAACCGTTCAATCCGGCAGAGGTACGCGGCGGTTCCTGACCTTGATACTTGTTCTCGCCGGAAAAGGCGATAATCGTTTTATATGGACTGCGCCTATCCGCAAGGCATTTATTGATGGCGTAATAATATTCGATACAGCGAGGAATGCTGGAGGTCACGACCATAGCGCGAGCCTGCCCGCCGATTTTTCCTTTGGCAATGACTTGTTCGTGAAAATGATCTACCATCATAGCCGCTTTCTTGGCAATGGTATAGCTGTCGCTTTCCACAAAGCTGCGCAGCTTCTTCTGCGCCCGCTTCTTATCGAACATCGGGTCATCCTCGACGGTCTTCATCAGCTTATAGAAGCTGTCGATAGGCGTGTAGTATTGCAGCACATCCAGAATGAATCCTTCCTGGATCGCCTGCTTCATCGTATAAACGTGGAAAGGTCTGTGTTTAACATCGTCACCGTCCTGATATGGAACGCCGAAGGTTTCCAGCGTTTTATTCTTCGGGGTTGCGGTAAACGCAAAGTAGCTGGCATTGTTCAGCAGTTTGCGCCCTTCCATCATGGCGTTGATCTTATCCTCGTTGTCCATTTCGTCATCGGAAGCAAGTCCGGAAAGCGCAAGGTTCATCTGCGCAGAGTTTCTTCCGCTCTGTCCGGAATGAGCCTCATCGATGATAATGGCGAAATGGTTATCCTTGTGTTCTGCTCCAATCTGTGGAACGATGTACGGGAACTTTTCAATCGTGGTCACGATAATACGCTTTCCATCTGTAATGGCTTTCGTAAGATCGCCGGAGTGCTCCGCCCATGCGACCGTGTTGCCGACCTGCATGAACTGCTTGATCGTATCCCGAATCTGCTTATCGAGGATACGGCGGTCAGTGACTACGATAACGGAATCCAGCATCGGGCGACCGTCCTGTTCCAGCCCGATGAGCTGATGAGCAAGCCATGCGATAGAGTTGGATTTGCCGCTGCCTGCGCTGTGTTGAATGAGATACTTCTTTCCAACGCCATTTGTTTTCACATCGGCAAGCAGCTTCGTTACAACATCGAGCTGATGGTAGCGGGGAAAAATCTGCTTTTCCTTTTTCTTTTTGGTATCCTCATCTACATCAACGATAACCTGCGCATAGTTTTCTATAATCAGTGTCAACTTTTCCTTGGTGAGGATATCCTTCCAAAGATAATCTGTCATAAGACCGCCTGGATTCGGCGGGTTACCTGCTCCGTCATTGTATCCCTTGTCAAAAGGCAGAAACCAACTGTCTTGTCCGGCGAGTTTCGTGCAGAATTTGATACGAGCATCATCTACGGCAAAATGCACCATGCAGCGTTTAAAGGTAAAAAGCGACTCGCGGGGATCGCGATCATCTTTATACTGCTGCACAGCATCGTCAACATTCTGCTTAGTGAGTTGATTTTTCAGTTCAAAGGTGATAACAGGCAGACCGTTTATAAAAATGCACATATCTAGAGCCAGTTTTCCGGCATCCTGAGCATAGCGAAGCTGACGGGTTACGCTGAAAATATTCTTTTCAAACAGTTCCCGTGCTTTAGCATTATTCTCGGTCGGCGTTAGATAAAACATGATAAGGTCGACCGGATACACCTTGATACCGTTGCGCAGCACGTCAATGATGCCGCGCTTTGCAATTTCGCCATACAGACGATTCAAAAACTGGCGCTTTTTCTGTTCAGACTTAAACACGCCCAGCTTGTCCATTTGTTCCGGCTGTGTACCTTGCAGAAAACGGAACAGTCGAGTCTCGTCTATGGCGTACTCTTTATTGTAATCAGTGTTGAAGCCTTCCTCATATCCGTTGTGCTCAACAAGCCATTTTACGATAAGCGTTTCAAGTCCACTTTCTCTTGTATTTGTGAAGTCAGCCATGTTCAATCCTCCTGTTCCTCTGTTTCTTCTTCGCCGCCGTCCTCGTTGTACGCATCGGTGTATTCATCCACAAATTCATATTCTGGGATTTCAATGCCACGGACATCTATCTTGCCGGTGACAGCATCAGTAACAAGACGAATTTTCAAATCCTGCAGGTTCGCTATCTTTTCTTCCATCTTCTTAATGGTAGCGTCAATCTTAGCGCACACTTCATCGAGATGGCTGATGATTTCTTCCTGTTCGTCAATGGGCGGTATTAAAATAAATACATCCTTCAGCATTTTCTGTGTAATGCTGTACACCTTAACTCCATTAACCTTCTTGCGAATCTGATAACGCCAAGTAGGTGACTTGAATAGATAAGCAAGATACTTGTTGTTTGTCGAACCATCAGGATGAGCAATGATTGAATGGTAACCTGCAAAAATAGTATCATTCCAATCAATATAGGCACAGTTTCCGCAGCCTGTAACATCTTCGGATGTGTCGGCAAAAATGAAATCACCTTTTTCTACAAGGCAACTTTGATTTGTGGTCAAATAAGACTCATTCACATATCTGATAAGTTCTTCATTAAGGCCGACACCAGAGTTCTTCTTGGAATGAACTTGCCCATAGCTAATTACCGCTATGCCGGTTTCTTCAAGGTTTGCCTTCGTGATGGAGAGACCTTTGCGAAAAGTGAACGATTCTCTTATGCGTTGAATCTGCCAATGCTCTGGATAATCAATGTCCCACCGAATATCATCATTGTGGACAATGGTACTCTTGCGCATACCCTTTATGACCGCTTCATCAATTCGCCGCTGCTTCATCTCATCGAGCAATGCAATCTGGTGTCGATAATTTGAAATCAGCTTATTTATTCCTGATACCTTCCAATCCAGGAAGCGAACAATCTGATCCTGCTCTTCACGAGGAGGAACTGGAAGAAGCACGTTTCCTAAATAGTCCATCGAAATACGCATACGAACGGAAGTGAGGATGCCGTCCTCGCTTTCATGCATAAGGATTCCCTTGCCCAATCCCACGAGACTTCTCTGGAACGGCAGCAAACGGAAAATATAGTGGTAGTACCAAATGTTCTCATCCTTATGCGGATAGAAAGCATAATACACTGGACTTATTGCACCATAGTATCTCGAAACCCCCGCTGCTCCCGACACGACATTCATGCAGTTTACAAGCAGATCATTTTCATGACATATATTGTACTGCGTAAGGTCGCTCTTAGGCTTATTGCCACCTGTTCCTTCTTTCTCCGCATAAGGAACAACGCCTTGCTTCGCTGTTAAAGAGAGAATATTCTCCGTAACAATAGGATTGTTGCGCTCCTTCCGCATAGCAAAGACAGCCTTCATTCGTCTTGCATCCCAATGAGAAGGTATCTGTTTTACCCACTTCTGATTTATCGGAACATAAGAGGTGTATGCCTTATTCATTCGCAATCCCTCCTACAATATCCGCCAACATGCCATCTGCCTCTTTTTCAAGCGCATTAAGCGTAGCAATGATGTCATCCATTTCGCGGATTTCCGCAGGTTTATAAAAATACTTTGTGAAGCTGATTTCGTAGCCTATTTGTGTTTTCTTTTCATCTACCCAGGCATCAGGGGCATATGTTAGAACTTCGTCCTGCATAAAGGCGGCAATACCACCAGTATATGTGAATGGAACAAGTTCTGTATCACGAAGGTCACTGTCACATTCCCCTTCGATAGGCTGGGCAGTCGGGTCCTTTTCCGTAATGAACGGACGAATTTTTTTCAAGACACCTGCTTTGAGTTTCGTTGCTTTTACAAAGGCTGTCCAGTCATCAGTGGGAGTTCCAGTCGGAACCGAAGCGAGAGCTTTTTTGACAGCCTCCAGTTCATCCGCTTTTTTGAAGATATCGACAGGTATTGTCCTATTCGGGTACACACGCAAACGCAACGGACGCTCAACAGTAATGGACCAATAAGCGAAATCTTCATTACTGAAAATCATACTAACTTCGCTTTCTTCCATTTCAAGGAATATGCGAACTATTTCTTTCCGAATCTCCGAGGTGAACTCACAATTTTTCTTGCCCATATTCCTCGGCAACGGAGATTTCATCTTGGAAGCATCAATTAACTGAATCTTTCCTTTGCGTCGTTCTTCCTTTTTATTTGACAGAATCCAGATAAAGGTACCGATTCCAGTGTTATAGAACATGTTGTCGGGTAAAGATATGATCGCTTCGCCCAGATCGTTTTCTATCATAAAGCGTCGGGCGTTGCTTTCGCCACTCCCCGCATCGCCCGTGAAGATGGACGAACCGTTATGTACCTCCGCAATGCGGCTGCCGAGAGGCGTGTCTTTCTTCATCTTCGCTACATTGTTCAGCAGGAAAAGAAGCTGACCGTCACTTGTACGCGGGATCATCGTAAGCTGCTCGCCGTCGTTCAGATAAGCATTGAAACGGCTGTCGAGGATTTCCTTCTTGCCCCCCATCTTTTCTGCATCGGTTTTCCAGCTCTTGCCATAAGGTGGATTTGAGAGCATGAAATCAAACTGCCGGGTGGCGTTGCCGTCCAAGGACAGCGTTGAGCCGTAACTGATATGTTCTGCCTGGTCGCCGTCACCCTTGAGTAACATATCCGCTTTGCAGATGGCATAGGTTTCCGGGTTGATCTCCTGCCCAAAAAGGTGGATAGAAACATTTTTGCCGCGCCGTGCCGCCAGTGTCATAAGCCGATCCTGTGCAACGGTGAGCATACCACCCGTTCCGCAGGCCCCATCATAGCAGGAGTAAGTAGCGTCCTTGATCTGATCCGCAATCGGCATAAAGATAAGGTCTGCCATCAGCTCAACAACATCACGGGGCGTCCAGTGTTCGCCGGCTTCCTCGTTGTTCTCCTCGTTGAACTTACGGATCAGCTCTTCGAAAATCGTACCCATGCCGTGGTTGTCCAGACCGGGATGCTTGAGAATGGTCTTTTCTTCGTCTTTGTACACCGGGTTCGGACTGAGGTTAATATCCGAAGATATAAATTTTTCAATGACTGCACCGAGGATATCTGCCTCGATCATAGTGTCGATCTGATTGCGGAACTTGAACTTCTCCAGGATCTCCTGTACATTTGGAGAGAAACCATCAAGATATGCTTCAAAGTCCGTTTTCAATGTCTGCTTCTTCGCACGGCTGGTAAGGTCGCGCAGACGGAACGGCGATGCATTGCAAAAAGCCTGTCCCGCCACGTTGCACAGTGCAGGCCACTGGTTATCGATACCTGCTGCATCCAACTTTTTCTTCATATCCAGGACAGCCTCTTTACTGTCCTCCAAAAGAGCATCCAAACGCCGGATGACCGTCATCGGCAGAATCACATCACGGTATTTACCGCGCACATACACATCCCGCAGGCAATCGTCTGCGATGCCCCAAATAAAACTTACTATTTGATTATGAATTTGATTATCTATTTTGTTTTCCTCTTATAATATTTTTGTTTTACCAAAGCATAGGATTTTCAAAACACTTTATAGCTGTTTCAACGCTGGTGTAATCTTTCCACTCTTTGTGAGATGCTTTTGTTGAATTATAGATTTTATTATCCGGCGCGAATAGCGGCTGCGACCACCAATTTTTATTTTCGTCAATCATCCAGATTGTTATCGGAGCACTACCAATAGTTGATACAACGATCTTATCGCTTATGTAACACACTTTAATACTGACTGTTTGTTGCGGTTTGATCGTTTTTTCGAAGATGATCGAATAATTAAGAAAATGATTATCATAGCACATCACGTTTTCTTCATTAAGAACATTAAACATAGCGGTGTTTTTGGGAAGGTTTGTAGAAAAATAAATGTGATCTATTTCGGTATGTCCTGTATTACGGACGCAAACCCAATTTTCCGGTGTAATAACGGATTCGTCATAGAAGAACATAGCTCTTCCTTCGTTTTTGTATTCTTTTATACTGCAGAGAAGGACACATGCATCGACTTTTCTTTGTTGGGAATATTTGCCGAGTTTCTTATAGCCCATAATTTCAAGACGGGGTCGATTTTCAAATAACTGTTCTTCTTTTTCTTTCTGCCGTTTGCGTTCTTCTTGGCGTGTCTTTTTGTTTTCGTGATGTATCGTCATCCATACACCAAGGAAGGTAAAAAGACCGCCAACCAAGCCGCCCAAAACACTTGCAATAATAGCTTCCATGTATTTCTCCTTAATGTTCCAGTACCTCTAAATACTGATCCAATCGCTTATTGAGATACTCCGCAAATAGAGTTACCATATCGGCAGGACGATCAAATGCATCGTAATATCTCATTCTATCGGTGAACTTGATATCGATGGGGGGGTAGCCGGCTTTCATCAGTTCAAGGTTGATGATGAGGCGTCCGGTTCTGCCGTTGCCGTCGATGAAGGGATGGATGGCCTCAAACGCGATATGCAGGTCGGCGAGTTTTTCCACGATATTGCGCTCATCGGTCGCGTACTGCTGCATAAGGTCATTCATTTTTGGCTCAATGAGATAGGGCTGGACAGGTTCCTGCTTTGCGCCCATGATGCGAACAGGCACTCTGCGGTATACGCCACGATCAAGAGGTTTATCCGCAAGGACGAGGGAGTGGATCTGCTTGATGACCGATTCAGAAAGGGGAGTGTGATCCTTGACAAGGTCGCAGATGAAATAGAACGCATCTTTATGACCGACCGCTTCCATGTGATCCTTCAGCGGTTTTTGATCGATGGTCAAGCCCTTCAGAACCATATCGATTTCACGTAAAGTTAAGGTGTTGCCCTCGATTGCGTTGGAGTTGTAAGTATATTCGATCATGAAGTCCTCGTTCAGACGCGCCACTTCACCTTCGGTAAGCGGTCTGCGACCGTCGAGTTCTTTTTTCTTTCTTTCAATTTGGGCGAGAAGGGTTTCCTTTCCGCGAATACGTCCGTCTGCAGGTTTTGGAGCGTTATCGGGGACAAACCAGAGTTTACCCTCGCGCCATGCGCCGTCAATCTGTCCGTTTACGCAGAGCGTACGGACGCGTCTGTCGGAGATGCCCCATTTCTCGGCGGCTTGCTTGGTCGTCATAGCCATGATTCATACCTCGTCACGTTGAGATTTCGAATTTTTATAATTTGCCATTATAAGTATACCACATTTTCGGCATAAATTCAATAGGGTTCGGAATAATATTTTTGAATTTGCGGAATAATTTGCTGATTCTTATCTCTTGCAATCTCTGTTACTTTGTGTTATAATAAATTCAGCGTTTGCAGAATTTTATCAAGCAAAATGTGAATACAAAGCTTTGCTTTAATATTTCAACAGAGGTGTAGTCTGTGGCTGTTAGTTATAAAAAACTTTGGAAACT
>OOIG01001413.1_pt1 | contig 17868 bp, 20 predicted proteins | sample 1692091 | NCBI WGS metagenome assembly OOIG01 (sample SAMN06348188, study PRJEB24527) | human gut metagenome | biome: human gut; feature: ankylosing spondylitis patient; material: feces | host: Homo sapiens | place: China | collected 2015-10 | reverse complement strand
ACTTCTTGTTTTTAATGATTTTGTTTAATACTTGCTTGTTGTGCTCAGTATCATCGTCACTCAGATGATAAGATCTGACGTCCTGAAGGATGCCTAAATCAACTGAAAGCATGTAATCTGTGACAACTTTAATGAAGTCTTCCAGAGAACGACAGAGAGCGTATTTATAGCCAGCACACTGCCAGTAGCCCTGGAAACGTTTCTGATGAGCAGTCTGATTGTTTGTCTTACCATACTTTAATTCAATGCCCAAGCCGTAGAATACTTCTGTACCCCTGTTGATAACTCCGTTTTTGCCATTCTTGTATGAAGGGAGAGCCAGGATGAGATCTGGAACGCCCGGCACAACTCCTGATGCAGCGTTGATGGCTATCTTCTTTCCACTGGTAGCACCATCAGCCTCATTCTTGGGATGGAAGAGGAGAGAGGCATAAGCCGGGTACTGGAGACGGAACCAGCGTACACAAGCTATCTGTAGCTGCCCTTCATGTTGCACCTTCTTCTGTTTGGTAGCAGATTTCTTGGTGTATTCAGAATGATTGCCGTTGAGGCGGTCGATTAATTCTTGTCTGTCCATAATCGTATGAATTAAATTGTTTGTTACTTGTATCTTAGTCGCTGAGGATAGACTGAAGATAACTCTGTGTCTTATCATCCAAGTCGACCAGTGACTTTTCTTCTTCTGCCACCGATGGATTCCAGTCGATGCCCAGTTTGGCTAGAGTTCCATTCTTGTAGGCATCTTTCACCATCTTTGCCATGGAACCATTCGGGTTCTTCTTGGCGGCTTCTATCCAGCCTAGATACTTCTGCTTGAGTGCTTCGGTCTGTTCTTTTTCCTGTTCCTTCTTGCGTTCTTCCTTCATTCTGAGGCGAGCTTCTATTTCCTCGTTGGTCTCCTCGCGTTGAGGCTGTGGAGGAGAAGGCGGTGGAGAACTTGAATGCTGAGGCTTCTTCCCGGCTGAAGCTACAACTGTAGGATTGTCGAAGGTTCCTTCCATCAGAGCCTCGTAGTTTTTGGGATTGAAGAGCCAGTTGAAGGAGATATAGCATCCACCATCCTTGCGCCCTGAGAGAAGATCGGAGTTGAGAGCCTTGCGAAGCATCGGTTCTATATCCTCGAAGGAATAGTCTGAGATAAACTTTGCCACCATCTTCTTGCGGTCGGGAGTCATCTTTGAGATTGGCTTGACCTGCGTGCCCAGAAAGAGGCGATTGAAGAGTCTTAGCACTTCCGAGAACTGAACTTCCGGATCCAACGACTTTTTTTCTTTTTCTTTTTTTTGTGTGTGGGTGTGGGCTTTCTCCTTTCTTTGTTTGTTTTCTTTTATAGGGGGTTCGGGGGAAATGTTTTCTTTTATTTGTTTCTTTCCTCTTACTTCTGTGCCCTTACCCTTGCCCTTGTCTGTGCCCTCAACTTCGGCAGAATCTTCGGAATCACCTTTATTTAAAGGGGTTTCTGGATTGTTAATCTGTGCCCTAGACTGTGCCTTTTGGTGTGCCCCTTGTTTAGGGTGTGCCCTAGAGCGTGCCCCATCTTTGCCCTTAATCGTGCCCCTATCTGTGCCCTTGTTATCTTGAAGATACGCTGCACAATCTTGTGTATCAGTAACTTGCGAAGTTAAAATCTGTGCCCCTGATTGTGCCCCTATCTGTGCCCTAAAGAGTGCCCCATTCTGTGCCCCTAGTGGGTTTTGATAGGGTAGGATGCAGTGGGAGAGGGGATGCGAACTGTTAACATACACTATTGTTGAGGCTTTTGGAGAGCTGCATTTTGTGATGATTCGCTCCTGTATGAGAACATCGATGGCACAGCGGATAGACTTGACCGAGGTATGGAGCCGATCTGCCAACAGACGTAAGGAGAGCGTAGCAGCGGAAGCCTCATTGTGGGTGGCAGACAGGAGCACGTAGATAAGCACCTGTACCACCACCGGACGATGAAAGTAACGCCACTGCAGCAGCTCTGGAGTAAGAATGTAGCCATCTGTTTTCATTTGCTGTTTCTTTTATTTGGAATATAGAATTTACATTATTATATTGTAACTCATTCTTTGTAGGACCAGGAGCAACCTCCTGCGGTCTTACGCTTGCCTCGTAACACTTGGCAGATGTTGGATGCCGATATACCAGTACGTCTTTCGGCATTTTTGATGGATAAATAGCAACGTGTGGTTGTACCATTATTCATAACTATAGCCTTGCTATTCAGTGTCTTAGACTTCTTGCGACTGGCGGAATATACACTAAGTCGGGAGCACCAAGAGAGGTTGGAGAAATGATTGTTGGTGAGCTTTCCATCCTTATGCCTAACAAATGGTTGATTCGCCTTGTTGGGGATAAAGGTCTCAGCCACCAGCCTATGAACCAATTCTTCGTGCATCTTACCTTCATAGAAAAGACGAACACGGAACAAACCGCGAGCATTTATGTTCTGGGTAACGATAGCACCCTTTTTCAGACATAGTGTGCCATTGTTGTCCACCATCCTTGGATGCCTTCGGATTCTGCCGAAGGTGGATGCCTGATATTGGTTGGCGTAACGTGGAATGTTTTTCCAAAATTCCTTTTCCATATCTAATATTTATTATGCGTTTCTGTGCTCCAGGAGCCACTGTAGGTGAGCAGTCTTAGAAGGATCACGGAAGAGGGATTTTGCCTTATCTATATCTGGATTCAGCATTATCTTCTTTTCTTTCTTTGCTGCTGCTCTTTTCTTCTGATAGTATCTGCGCTGGTACTCCTTCACCTTTTCGGGGTGATTCTGTCTCCAGCTCTTAGATTTTTCCAGCAATTTTTCTTTGTTGCGCTGATAGTATCTCTGATAATATCCAGTGCCGTTGGCTCGTTTCTTGGCTGCATTTTCCCGATATAGCTTTTTCTTTTCGGGATGATCCTTGATGTATTTGCGAGAATAGGCGAGCATTTTATCACGATGCTTAAGATAGTATTCTCGCTGCCTGGCTATGCGGTCTGACTTTGCTTTTTCTGATTCCATAATGATTGAAATTATATAAAAACCACATTTCTGTTTACCTAAAATGGGGCAGCGGTGAATGCCATTTTCTCATTACCTTCGTATTTAATGCATTGGACAAAGTCACCTACCTGCCCGGTAGACAATAGCAAAGCGTTGTACCTGTATGGGGAATCACCTATACGTGTTTGTACAAAGATTGCTGGTCTCCATTTATGTTCATCTTGGTTACGCACAAGAACCTTATCGAAGGTCTTGAATGATGGATGCTCCTTGCTCTTCTTCCAGAGAGTGAAAGCATTTTGAAACAAGATAGCTTCTTCATCAGTCGCTTCTCGCAGTTCCTTGTGTGTACTTATGCGAAGGTCAAATGCCTGATTGGTAACGAAGTTCTCGGTCTCAATCTCATACTGATTGCCGAATGTCAATGTGTCTTGGCTTTCGTTCTTGGCGATGAGTTTGCCTATGATGGTCAACTCGCCATCCTCGTCTTCTTCGCTAAAGACGTAAAGGTTGCCAAGTTCGAAGTCTGGCATTGTCTGTTTGTTGTTCTGTTCCATATTGTCCTCCAACTCTTTAAGTGCCTTCTCTAAATTATTGCGAGCCATTTGACAAAACCTTACAGTAAGTAAATCGTCAGATAGCTGTTCTTTGGCACGGTTAATATACTCAATAGCTTTCTTTTTGCTCATTTCTTATTTTTCTCCTTTGCCTTTAAGTATCTTCGCTCGAAATTTTTGAACTGTCTGTTTATTGCATAAGCCTCTTCGTTGAAGTCATCATCTAAAGTACCAGATATAGCCATAAGAGATTCTGTAGCTTGTAAGAAAGCTTCAAAGTCCTTTTCTGTTACATTCATTTTTGCCATATTATCTTCTTTTTTACCCTCTCCTGCAAAAGGGAGAGGGTGGTTAGTTAATCTTCGACCTCCTTTACAGAAACATCACAACCATAAAGAGGTGACTCGTCATATTCTTTAGCCTCACACTCAATAGCTTCACTAATAGCTCTTCTCAATGACATTTCAGACTCATTAATTTTGCCTTTTACTATTACTAAAAACATTTTTTCTTCCATAATACTTATATTTATATCCTTTGCAGGATGATTATTTAATCTATTTTTCATTCACACGGTAGTTTCTCCTGATGCTCCACGTATCTTTTGTGCTTAAGGCAAAACTTGCCATTGATGCAGTTACGCCCATCATGGCAGAGGAGGCACTTGCGAGCTGCGGTGCTCTTACTTCTGGAATCGCTCATAATAGTAAGTTACTATCTGATGCTCGGTAGGCTGGAAGCCATTACGAGTTGTAAGAGTATCTACTATCTCATCATAGGTGCTCTGAGGCATCTGTGAAATGAGGTTCTCATCATGAATGCCCTGTGAGAGTTTACTGAGGCAAAGCCATCCAAGGACTAGCCAGATGGCAATGCAGAAGAAGATCTTAATTGTTTTCATAACTTTATCTTTTTATATTGTTTATAATAGCGGTAGGTAAAGGGAATCGAACCCAGTGCCCGGCTGCTTAGTCCTTCTTCGCAGTCTTTTTTGATAAACACCCAGAACTAAGTAATTTAAACGTTATAACTTGAACATCGCCACCAATTAGCAAAGCAACTGTTACCTACCATAGTTTCGCATAATTTGTACTAATCAATATCAGCCTTATATCTATCCTAAAAGTAAAATCTTATTTGGGACACAAATAGTCTTGAACTTTTGAGGCACAGGCTTCCAGCTCTGATACTTTGTATTCGTGGCGAGTAATCTTGCCATTACTGCCTCTTGCGAAATCCTTAACCTTTCCTTCACGTTTCCATCGCTCTACGTTTTTTCTTCCGTAGATGTCGTATGCCTTGGCTTGTGTGAGGAACGGACGTTTACCCACAGCCTTGCAGACTTCTTCTTTCACAACGTTGCGTATGGCTGACAGGAATGTATCAAAGGATAGCATCTTATCTGCAAACTGGATTTGTACTACTTCGTTCATGACTATTGTTTTTATTTTGTTCTTGTAACTGTGATGATCTCTTTCTCCCGGTTGATTTTGGTTCTGAACTTACGACAGTAAATTACACCTAATTCCGAGCAGGTTGTCTTGATCGTCCTCATTCTCTGAATGGGAAAACTGATTGATTTACCCAGCTCCAGTTCTCTGATCTGAGGTCTGAGTGGTACTTTTTCTTCTGACATATTGCTTGATTTTAATTATTATTATTTTACTAGTTTGAAATCGTAAACGAAAACGAGAGGATTGTTGTCCCAATGGAGGTGAAGTTTACAGCTAAGCATCTTGTATGCTTCGATAGGAGTTCTGTACCACCATTTCTTCTCAAAGCTATCATTTGTGGCATCGTATGAATAAGCATCATCAATTCCATCGATGTGGCTACAGAAGATTCCTTCCTTCATGCAGTCTTCGGTACTGATATAGTGTAGTCTTTCACACCGAATGTTGGTAATTTTGATTTGATGAGGCATCAAATCAGACTTCACAAACATCTTGTTTGACCATCCTTCGGAAGTATTTATCCTTGGGTGTAGTTCTTTGATATACGGAATATCGCTGTATCTTTGTGCGACTGCTACGACTTCACCTATTTTATAAGTGGACTTTGCTACAATCTCATTTCCATCATTGATGGCGAGTTTGCCTTTGTCTTTTCCTTCCGTATAGAAACCGCAATTGCAGTAATACTTGAAAGGCTCTTTATAAGCGATTCTTCTTGTCTGAGTCTTGCGACCATCTAGAACTGCTTCGGTTAGACCGTACCGGTCATTGAACATTATCTTTTTCATACGCTTTGTTTCTTTTGTTGTTTCAAAACATTATTCTGAATGGTTTGCCTTTTAAAGACGGTCTCTTATCGAGAACAAACTTTAATAACTCCTCGTATCCTATCGCGAACAATGGACAATACATGTATTTCAGTGTGCATACAAATCTGTTATTGAGCATAATATCGAGGAATAGAGCTTTATTCTTTTTCATTTTACGCCTCCTTTTTATAGTTAACTAAAGCTGGAACTAGATCGTCCAAGTAAGCCCATTGAACAATCTCTTCGAAACGATGACCGCCAGAGTCTGTGAGCCAGCCGCGTGAACCATCAGGGTCTGTGTAAGTGTGCCCCACCTCTTTAGTTAAGCCATCAGCATAATCAAGTAGGCAATCTTCTTCGTTGCTTTTTGGAAGTTCTCTTCCTGAATGCCATACTTTGGATATGTTTATGTATAGCACATCATCTGCAGTCGCTCTTACCGCCATACCTTGCCAAACAGGGTAACCGCCATGTTGCTTTCCATCTGGGTCTAACAATCCGCATGTAAGCCCAGTGTGGATTGGAAAAACGAATAGCCTATCTGGCGCATCTGGAACTTTTTTATCTTCATTCTTCATTTTTCTTCAAATTTATTTGGTACTTATTTATTTATTTACTAACTTTACGGTGCAAAAGTAATAAAAAAGAATGTAACTACATACAAAAGTATTTAATTATTAAGTTAGTTAAATACTATTTTATGTTTATTAATATAATATATAAATAAAATAGGATTTATGAGCGAACTTAATGTAAATATCGGCCTAGCTATTGAACAAAGAGTAAATGAGCTTGGTATTTCAAAGTCTGAGTTAGCCAGAAGACTGGGGATTGCTCAGCAGAACGTGAATAAGGTAGTATTTAGCAAGGAATCGCTAGATACGGCTAAGTTGATGGAGATTAGCAAGGCTCTTGATTACAATTTCTTTGAGCTTTATGCCAATCTCTCACCAAAGAAGACTTCTTTGTTTAATTCTACCAAGTTGCAATCTTTGATAAATGATAAGGGACTTGGCAATATTGAATTTGCTTCAAAGGTAGGATTGACACGTAATGAACTTGCTAATATCCTGGAAGGTGGTGATGTGTCCCTGAGTATGGTGGAGAAGATTGCTGAGGCTCTAGATGTGAAACCAACAGAGTTAATAAATGGTGCAATCTCTACAGCTGAGGCTCATAGTGATTCTGATAGTTCTTTGTTAGAGTTAGAAAAACAGATTATAGAACTTAAGGCAGAGAACAAGGTACTTAGAGAACTTCAAGGTCTTCCTGCAAGAAGAATGGTAAATGTTGGATAATTAAAATGTAATGAGTATGAAATACTTTCTCGTTTTTTGGAATATTATGTTTCTTCTCCTTTTAGCTTCTTGTGATGGCTATCCATCCAAAGAAGACTTAGAGGTGCGTAATTATCTCTATTTAGATCGTTCTTCTGTACTGCATATTGACATGAATTGCCCAAATGTATCAAAAAAATATGGAGCAACTAAGATTGAGCCTATAAATGTGAATGAGATTTCAACAGGAAAATTGGATAATATATGTAACAAATGTTTTAATGAAACTTTATATATAGGCTTAAAGGAATTTTCAAGGGCAAAAAGCCTAAATAGCGATAGAAAGGTTAAAACTTTATTGTATTTAGAACCTGGCTATACATGCTATTTTGACTTAGATTTGCTTAATAAAGTTTCTTCTTATAAAGTTTTGAAAGTACTAATGGTCAACGAAGATAAAAAAATTTACGTTCCATTAAACGAATCATTTCATCTTTGTGATAAGGGCTATAAAATTGCAAAATTTATGCCATTCAGAATGGGTGATATAAAATTGGAGATTTATGAAGGAAAGGACGTGTACAATATCCCATTTTCTGTAATTCATGAACAATGGGATGATTTTTACGCTGATTTTTATAACTGTTATGTGACTATGTTTAATAGAGAGGGAAAAATGGTTGGCATTGATGTTGACCAGATGAACTCTTATCGGAAAGATGGATATAAATGGTATATTTCAGGATATGAGAAACATCCTCATTTAATATATAATATTATGTGTCTTTCTTCGAAAACTGTGAGAGAGCATAGCTTGGAATCTTTTATCACTAATATAAAAAATAACGAAGAATATAGGAAAGTTGTATATAATGATTTAATTAAAGACGGATTTGTTGATTTTTCTAACTTTTCCACATTTAAGATTTTCATAAACAAGATTATTTAGAAATAATAATGTGATATGGGGTTTTCTAGAGAAGATTTTGAAAAGTATGCCTATAATGGTCCTGTGTATAATACAATAGATGAAAGTGCCACAAAGGGCAAAGGTTCACAAAAGGACTTAGACAGAAAGCTGAGGCTTTCAAAGAAGTTCTTTTGCTTTGGTCTAGTGACCTTCTGTATAGGTTTCTTGATGATTGGCTTTGCAATAGGCAGGTTGTCTTCCTCTTCTAGTAATGCTGAGGCTGATAGCTTCCAAACTGCCGAAACAGCAGGAGGCAACGTATATGTATCAGACAGTCCTGGATCTAAGCGATACCACAAGGACAGAAATTGCCCAGCTCTTAAGAGAAGTACAGGCAAGATAACTTTTACAGATGAGGCTAGTGCCATTGATCAAGGCAAAACCTTGTGTGGCTGGTGTGGAAAATAGAAAAATAATTTAGTAAATAATAAATCGCAATGTGTTGCAAGATAGTTGCATACAACATAATAAGGTATTAGTAGATAAAGGATAATATGATTAAAACTGTGATTTTATATCATGGTTTTTGATAATTATCTGAATATCAGCTACATATATATAATGTATTGATGTATAAGCACTTATCTTCGTGCTAAAATTTTACGTTTGACACGTTAAATAGGACATGTGCAATGCAATGTTGCAAAACAGTTGCAAAAAAATATGGTAATATGGCAACATTTAAAGTGGTAGTTTCAAAAAAACGTTCTGATGGTTATTATCCAGTTTACATTAGAATACTGCATAACCGTCAAAAGTTGGTAGTTAAGACCGATAAGTTTGTAACAGACAAAGGATTGGTTAAGGGCACGAAAGAGGTGAAGGACTCATTCGTGCTCGCAGCCTGTATGAGCCTAATAAATGGCTGGGTTGACAAATTGAACAGACTTGATATAACTGATTGGTCTGTTTATAAGGTTAGAGATTACCTTTTGACTTCTGCACAGGATATTTGTTTTTCTGAATTTGCTCGTTCTTATCTTCAATCACTTTCTTTGCAGCCTTCATCACGCCAAATTTATGAAAGTGCTTTGAAACATTTGGAAAACTTTGCTGGTACTGATAAGGTAATGTTTTCGCACTTAACTGTACGTTTTCTGACAGCATGGATGAAAACCATGGAGAATAAGCCTAGTAGCAGAAATTATTATCCTTCTTTGGTTAAGCGTATTTATTTGGAAGGTATCAAGAAATTTAATGATGAGGAGGCAGGTCTTATGCCAATAAAATTCAATCCTTGGAATAAGATAAAGATAGAGAAAAAAGCAGGTCCACACAAGCGTGCCATCACACTGGAGGAGTGTAGAAAGTTTTTTGCCGTTACTCCTGAATATCCACGGCAGCAGTTGGCTCTGGATGTTTGCAAGATGATATTGTGCTTGGCTGGCATCAATGTAGCTGACCTCATGAAAATGAAAAAGGTGGATTATTATGATGGAATCTTGCACTATGAGAGAAAGAAAACAAGTACGCGTCGTTATGATAAAGCGTATATAGAAATGAGAGTGCCGGATATGCTTTTACCAACCTTGGAGAAATATTTTTCTGAGGAAAGTGACCCTTATCTATTTATTTTTCATAAAATGTATTCCACTAATCGTTCTATGGATACGAATTTGGTACATTTCATTAAAGCTATCTGTAAGAACTATTTGGGTATGCCTGATGATAATTTTTATACTCCTTATACATTCCGGCACACTTGGGCCACAGTAGCCCAGAATGATATTGGTGCCAATTATGCAGAGATTGGCTTTGCTATGAATCATGCAACAGCTCATAGGATAACAAGCGGATATGTGAAGCCAGATTTCTCTAGGGCTTGGGAACTAAATGAGAAGGTGGTGGAGAAGGTCTTCTTTACCAATGATCCAAGCAGGCGAATGCAGGAGTATCATCTGCCTGTATTTGATAAGGTAGAGGAAACATTTGAGTTGTCTGCTGATGCTTACTTCATGGGTGAAGTTGTGGCTCATGTGGATGGCAAGGGCTACAAGAACACGGATGAGATAATAGAGCAGCTTATGGCCAGCATAAATGATACTGTGCCTAAGAACTGCACGATACAGATTAAGGTGAAGAATATCACCAAGGACCAGACGAAGTACTTTGAACGAGTCAGGGACATAAAATAGCTATTTTGTGTTAATACAAATTAAAATTGACCCAATATAAGTTAAAATAGAGCGTTTTTGCTCGATAACCAAGTCAAGGGTAGTCTTCTCTAAAGTTGAAGAAAATTTAGAGAGGACTACCCATTTTTTATAATTAGCCATTATTAACAATTTTGAGATTTTTGATGTTGATAGTGGTTTCTTGTTTCTCAAATTTCTCTTCCAACTGCATGAAAGATTCCTCCACAGATAAGTTTCTGGATTCATCATTATTGAAAGATACAGACTGGAGTTTTGGAGCCACGTATGGAAGGAACTTTGCCACCATCGCCAGACGTCCGGCAGGCTCTTGAATCTGCATGAGATCTGTGAAAAGTGAATAGTTCTTCTCATTGATACCATTGATGTAGCCAGTAAGGGCATCGCGTAAACTTTCACGGACACTTTTGGTAACCTTATTAGGTGTGCCAGCCTTACGTCCGCCAGTCTTCTTCCTCTTTGGCTTCGGCTCATTATTATTGTCTTGTTTTACTGCCATATTCTATTGATTTTTAATGTTTACTGATAGTTTTCGGGTGCAAATATACATAAAAATATCATATATGGGTGTTTGAATTGCGCAATTTATCAATAACCTTTGCAAAAAACGCATTACTTTTGAACAGTTTAAACATTAAAATTCGAATTTTATGGGAATTATTGGAAGTATTGCTGGTGGACTGACCTCTGCTGTAGGTGGTGCTCTAGCAGCTAAAGCAAGAAACAAGGGATATAATGATTATATCAACATGTTTCAAGACCGTATGCAACAGGTGAAGGATCATCGTGACAACTTGTATTATCAGGATCCTACTCAGTCAGCGGAGAATCAGGTAGCCGTGACCAATGCCCAGAAGGTATTGGATAATGCTACAGCAACCGCAAAGAACACCAATATTGTTAGTGGTGGCTCTGATGAAGCGGTTGCGCTGAGTAAGCAGGCTGCCCAGGAGCAGGTGGGTAAGATTATGCAAGAGGCTGCTGTGCAAGGTGCTCAGACCAAAGAAAATGTGTGGAATACTGCTGATGAGCAGATAGACCAGATGACTAACTACATCGCCACTGCCAAGAAGGAGAAGGCTCTTTCTACTGCTCAGGGTATCACGGATGCAGCTGGTGGCTTGGCTGGAGCTGCAAGTAAATTGCCAATTTAAGGAAGGAGGTAATTATGGGATTTACACTAGATGATTTAACTTCTAAACGCCCGGCTACTGCCGTTACTCCTATTACTAATTTCCCTGATGATAATGCGGTGAAGCCGGAAAATGCAGTATCAGTTCAGACAACTGATACAGAACCGGGAAAGGGTACAGCCATAGATACGACCGGTATTACTGGAAATGGTGGCAAGGAATCTTTTGCCCAGCAGCCAACCGAGGAAGTTACCAAGGTGGAGCCTAACCAGGGTATCAAGATTGACTGGAGTAGACCTTATAGCGAGATAGAGCAGAACCCTCTATTGAGGCAGATGAAGCCTTATGACATTATGAGGGATTACCAGAAGAATGGTGATGGAAACTGGTCTGCCTTCATGCCTTGGCTTTCTTCACTTGGTGATGCCGATAAAACTGTGGCTGCAAATGCAGCTCTGCAGAAGAAGGCAGAGAATCAAGCCAAATGGGAACAATGGGGAAATCTTTTTATGCACTTGGGTAACTTCTTTGGTACAGTTCAAGGTGCTCCATCGCAAAAAATAGAATCTGCACAAGAACTTACTGATCGCCAACGCAAGATAAGAGAGGCTACTGAGGCTCTTCGTGCCAAGGGATATAACCAGATGATGGTGAATATCTATAAGGACCGTCAAGACAAACAGGCACAGATGCAGGCAGAGGCTGCTGCAAAGGCAAATGAGGCACTGGCTGCTTATCGTGGTTCACAGAAGAATCAGACGGATGCTCTCACTCCTGTAAAGGTTCAGACGGAGAAGGAGAGAGGCAATGCTGCTGCTGCACAGGCTGCACTTAGTACATCGAAGAAGGAGACTGAGGATGCTTTGAGAGGCAAAAAGGGAAAATTACTTGATGCTCAAACTAATAATGCCAATGCCGGAGCTGCAGATCATAATGCTAGCGTTAACGTTAAGGGAGCGCAAGTTAGGCATATCAATTCGCAAACAGAGGGACAGAATCAGAGGAATGCCAACCAGAAGGAGGCTGATGATTTCAACACCAGGTATGTGAACGACCCTGTTTTCAAGAAACATGTGAATGAATGGGCTAAAAACAATGGTATGGCTATCGGAGGTAATGATGGCAGAGGTGGCACTTGGGCGAATGAGAAAAATCGTCAGCAGGCTTCTAGATGGGCTAAGGCTAAGATAAAGTTAGACCGGACTCCTCCTTCTCGTAGAGGTAGGGGTGGCAGTAAAGTACCTCCTTCACGTAGAGGCGGCAGTAAGGTTCCACCATCAAGGAGAACAAAGTAACTGATTATTAATCAAAAAATAAGATAAGGTATGTTTGACGAGCAAGACAGACAATATTTTTATAATGAGTTCAAGAACAATGGCTATGAAGTAGGTAGCTATGATGACTTCAAAAAGGACTTGAACAACGAGGAAGATCGTAACTGGTACTACAATGAGGCCAAGAACATGGGGTATGATGTGGGAACACAGGCAGACTTTGATAAGATGGTTCTGGAGCCAGCTACATCTACTTCTGGTGGTGGTAAGCAGGTAGATGCTTCTTCTACGACTCAGAGTGTAGAGCAGAAGGCTTCTACTGAGACTAAGCCGCAGGTGGCTCAACCAGCAAAGAAGCAGGAAACAACAGACAAGGATCCTGGGCTTATAGCAAAAGTTTTGGATATGATTCCTACTGGTGTTCAGACGAGCAACGGAACATATCAGCCATCACCAGAGATTCCTCAGCCAGTTGTAAAAGGTGAGGAAATGCCAGTGAAGGAAGAAGCTTCTTCTTCATCAGCTAATGCGGCTTCTCCTGAATCTAAAGAGGCGGCTCCTGTTACGACTCCAACTGGTGTGGTGAATAATGAGGGGTTGATGGATGCCAAACTTGCCAACTATCTGGAGAACTGGAAGCAGAGACCGGATAAGCAGGGCGATTACTTTGAGAATATGGTTGCCGACTTGTTGGCTGATGGCACTGCCAATAGCAATGAGGAGGCAGTGAGCATAGTGAAGTCTGCTCTGGGCAGATATGCCAACCGTTCGGCTATGGACGTTACCAACCAGGTAGTTTCTTCTTTGCCTGATGATACTGTGCAGGATGCAGAGAAGAGTATTGAAGCGCAATGGTATAGCCATGGTGTGCAGGATAAGTTGAAGCAGGAGGCAGACAGCATGGGTATCAGCTATGATGACTATGTGGCTCAGTTCCTGAAGCCAGCTATGGTACAGAGTCTGGTGAACAAATATGGTCCGAATTATCGCAATATAGCCGAGGGCATCGCAACACGCCTCTATTCTCACGATGAGAATGTACAGGACAGACTGATGAATCAGGACATCAATGATGCGCTTTCTAGCGTTATCAATAAGTATGTGAATCCATCTGTAGTGGAAGAGTATAATAAGGCTCAGGAGGCAGGTAGCAAGGCATTCAACGAAGGTATGGAAGGAAGTCAGTATATTCCGGCTAATCTTCGTCTGGGTACAGCACTTGGTGCTCAGTATGAGGCAAACGAGGCCAAGGATCCTGCAAAGGTGCTTTCTAGTTTGCAGAAGAAGTTTGGCAGGCTCTACCGAAATCCGGAGTTCCTGAATGATATGAGCAATGCGGCATTTAAGGTGATGCAGCGATATGGCTTGAATGGCACTCAGAGTAGTGATCCTAAGCAGTTCAAGCCGATGATCAATTCTGTTCTTAAGAATGAACTCGACCAGCTAGAGATTAAGGGTATGATGCCTAAGGGTAGTGCTGAGTACATCATGAAGACTGGTTTGGGTAACACTATTGTGGGTAAGATTACTCGCAAGGCTGTTCAGACGGACTACCAGAACTGGCTGGAGGATATTGCCAATCAGCAGTATCAGCCTGGCTTCTGGGAGAACGTAGCTAGTGGTGCGCTAACCTTTGCAGGTGATGCCTGGAGTTATTGGCTGCCGGGAGCGGCAGGTGGCAAGTTGACTAAGAGCATGGTAGCCAAGGCAGAGGGTAAACTGGCTGGTGACCTCATGGCTAAGGGTATGGAGCGCAAGATGGCTGAGCGAGCTGCCAAGGTGCTTATCGGTAAGAGTAAGGCCGAGGCTTTGAAGAGTGGAGCCGCGCATGGTGCTGTTACCTTTGGCGGTCAGTCTGCAATCTCGAAGCCTATTGATGAAACTTATCGTACAGGTCAGTTTGATGAGAATGGCAAGATTTACAATCCTTCTGGGTGGAAGATTGCGCTTGATACTTTATTAGAGGGAACACAACAGAGTGCCTTAGGTGTTATCATGCAGGGTAATACTATTGCTAATATGCTAGGCAAGGGCAGAGGCTTAGCTACCAATATTCTGGCTGATATTGGTGGTAAGGTTGTGGATTCCGGTATTATGACCGGTCAGCAGTTGTTGGAGCGTATGGCGCACGACCCGAATTTCAAGCCTACCGGTAAGGATGCTGCTGAAACTTTCTTGGAGAGTGGTGCTAATCTTTTGTCTATTGGTTTCCCTGGTTTTGTGGGCAAGTATGCCCGCTTCAAGTCCGCAAGGGAGTTTAATAAGAAGTTTGACTTCACAGATCAGGATATTGCCGAGTTGAAACGATTCGGCTATGATGGTCTTCGTGATGCCTTCGAGAAGGTAGGTATCGGGGAGTATGCCGTGGTTGGCGAAAATGCCCAGCGACTTGATGGACAACTTACCCAGAAGTATATGGACATGATGAACGACAAGAGCGTGCCAGAGGTGTTGAAGGCTAAGATGATGGCAGTTGTAGAAGGCAAACGCCCTTCTTCTTTCTCGCCTATTGTTGATTCCATCATCATTCAGCCAATGGATAATGGTGGCAAGGTTTATCTCGAAACCTTAAATAAGGATGGCGGTATTGTTGAGAGAAAGGAGTTTTCTTCTCTTGATGAGGCTCAGAAGGCAGATAAGAAACTGGAGTATGAGAAGACTCTTGGTTTGGCTTCTGTACTGGAAACTGAGTTCCACAATGAGTTTACGCAGGAGCATCTTGATGGCTTATACAACAAGGCAGCCCAGAAATACAATATGGGTGAGAAATTGACGGATGAGGATAAGGCAGCGGTTTACCTTCATCAGAATGCTGGTGCCATCAAGGAAATCATGGATAAGCAGCAGAAGGGTATTATCCTTACTGACGAGGAGCAGAAGCAGGTTAACACCTACCGTCATTATTATGACAGTGCTCTGGAGAATAGTTCTGTGATGAGGGAGTTTGTCAACACGTTTGAGGATTCCCATGGCGTGGCGCGCGGTACACTTCGTAAGGCTTTGGAGTCGAAAGATAAGAAGTATGCGCCATTAGTTGAGTCTTATCTTAAGGAACTTTACAATTCCATCGAACTGAAACGTGAAATGAAGCAGACGATGGATGATCTCTACAATACTTCCCATGGTAATGAGCAGAAGCGCATTGAGCAGAGTGGTATTGAAGGGGAGAAGCCAGCTACTCCTGTTGAAAGTGCAGCTCCTATTGAAGGTTCTGCTTCGGTAGAGGCTTCTGCTCCTGCTGGTGGTCAGGAGCCTCCAGTTTCTGCAGGACTTGCTCCGTACCAAGACCGTACCAACTCCGTACCTAGTCCGAATGATGCAAATTCTGCTGCAAACGTTGCAAACTCTTCTGCTGAGGTTGCTGCCTCTGATGCTTTTGTTATGGGACAGAATGCCTATAAGAATGGGGATTCTGAGGCTTTGCAGGCTATCGACTATAATAGCGATTTAGCTACAGGACGTTTGAAGCGTGCGTTTGCTGACAATGAAAAGATGCCTGATATTGTAGCCAATGCCTATAGCGAAGGTAAAGATATGGATCTGTTTGTTGCTCAGCGTGCCGGTAGTCTGTCACCGGCACAGAAAGATGCTATCAGTAAGTATGTAGATGCTATGGATGCCAAGAAGGGTGCTGTTGATGCTCTGCAGCATGCTGATGATGGCTATGGTGAGGCGTTGAAGCAGCAGCTCTGGCCATACCAGACGGAAGACGGAAACATAGTTCCTGCTACTTTGGATAGTGGAAAACAGGTGTTCCTGAAGAAGGCTAATGAATATGGTGGAGCCTTTGTTGTCGTTCCAGATGAGCAGGGACAGCCTACAATTAAGCAGGTATCTAATGCCGAGATTAGAGAGGTGGGCACTCCTGTTTCTCTTGATGAATACATTGAGAGTTCTTTGGCTCAGCAGAAGGAAGCGAGAGCGCAGCAGTTTATCAGCCAGTTTGATGGCAGCGGTTTGAAGCCGAATGACCAGGTTACAGTTGCCATGGAGGAGGGTGATGCTAATATCAACATGACCTTTGCCGGATATAGCAAGGACGGAAAGATTGTACTTACTGATGGCAAAGATTATCTTCCCCTATCTAAAGAAGAGTTTGCAGCATGGCGCAAGAATGCGCTCGACAACACAATCAATGAGCATTTGGATGCCGAGGATGATGAACGTGAACAGGAAGCAGCTTCACAGGCTGAGGCTGATAAGAAGCAGCGTTATGCTAATGGCATCGTGGGACTGAGCGAGGGCCAGCCGGACTATTCTTCTAAGGATACAGATCCAAAAGTGGCTGCTGAGTATCTTCAGGAGCAGTTTGGGGAAGACCATGGCAAACTTTTGAATCTGGTTAATGGCAGCCGTGATGACATCAAAACGCAACTTGCCAACAAGAGAAGGGCTGCTATTGAATATCAGAACTGGCTTGATACCAATGCCGATCTTGACCCGGAAAAAGCTAAGAAGGTGGAGGATGAGTTGAGTCTGGTTAATGAGCAGCTTGCAGATCTTGATGCTCGTTTCAAGAACTGGAATACTATCCGCAACAGTGTGATGACTCCTGATGAGGTGAAAGCTATGAAGGAGGAGCGCAAGGCTGAGGTAGAGAAGGCTGGTGTTGATGAATCTGCCATCGTGCTATCTGATGATTTCCATGTACTCGTACTTGATGATAAAGAATTGAAGAAGCAATATCCAACTATGGATAAGGCTACCGACTATATTACCTCTCAACGCAAGGACATCTATCATACCCAGGAGGATGTGGAGCGCAAGATAAATGGTGTGAATGATATGCTGGATCAGTATATCAATGGCGAAACAGAGCTGGACCCTAGCCAACTTATGGAATTGAATACTTCAAAGGCTCAACTGGAGGCCCTGCAGACTAATTTGTCTGTTGCTGCCAAGGGTTTGAAGGCTCAGGCTAATAAACTCAGCAGACTCTACAAAACGGAAGTTAGCAAGCAGGAAATGGAGAAACTGGGCATGACACCTTCAGAGCAACGTAAGGCATTGGTGGCTGATGCGCTGAAGAAGAACGATATGAATGCTATCCATGATATATATAAGGATGCTTCCGTTGATGTGATGGACTTAACTCCTCAGACTCTCGAAGAGGCTGTATCAGAGTCTTTGCTTCCTCATAGCTTGAATCCAGAATCTCTTCAATATGAGTTGGGCAAGAGCAATTTTAAGTTTGGTATTGGCAAGGGGTATGATTCTAATAAGTTCAATTATCTTATTGCAAAGAAAGGAACCGGTATGTC
>OOIG01001407.1_pt1 | contig 17889 bp, 13 predicted proteins | sample 1692091 | NCBI WGS metagenome assembly OOIG01 (sample SAMN06348188, study PRJEB24527) | human gut metagenome | biome: human gut; feature: ankylosing spondylitis patient; material: feces | host: Homo sapiens | place: China | collected 2015-10 | reverse complement strand
CTATCACAATAACAGTTATCACAGTTTCTCGAAACACTTTTCTTTTTCTCATTCCAGAACTAACTATATATATTATATATTTATAATAATAATATATATAGTTAAATTCTATTTAACATTTCCCTTCCCTTCAGATACCCCTCCGTAAAAACTGTGATAACTGTTACTGTGATAGCTGTGATCACTCTTGATGCACTAAAACAGTGCATCAAGGTTGAGGATAAAATCCACAAATCACCGAATGAAAGTTTCACAAATCACCGAATAAAAGTTCTACAAATCTCCGATTTCTTTAAAAAAATTCCTGATTTTCAGTTTCTTCTCGTAAAAATCAGTTATCTTTGTAGGCGAAATGGCATTAGCCTTAGTTCCTATCGTAATCTAATGTATATTCGCCATGGTATGAGCTTTGTAATCAGCGAATTACAATTTGGCAACAAGTTGTTGCCAAATTAGACGATGTAAATATGCAACAACTTGTTGCACAATTACAAGAAGGATTTGGGCAACAACCTGTTGCCCAAATAAACGAGGACGTTTTCCTACCTGTCTGGCATCTCGGAGCAAGAGTGGTTTGCGCATGGAATCGTCTTTCCAAGCGATGAACTCTTTGTCGATATTTCTACTGATGTATTCTTGCATCTTTTTAATTATTTGATTATCAGCTGTAAAAATAATAGTAATGTCGAAATCCGACAAATAATCAGGGATCACTTAAATAAATTCTCCATTGTAACCTCTTTCTGCACAATTCCACTATACTTGCCATACGCCACACCATAAGTGGTAATCATCGTAAGATGAACAGACTGTTTTGGCGACAAAGTGCTCTTCAATGCCTCTATGCGATGGCGCAAACGCATTTCTTCATCCTTACTTATATGATAAGGAGCACTGGCAAACTTCATCTCGCATAGATTGACCACGTTGTCATCCCTAAGAATCAACAAGTCAATCTGCACGCCTTCTTGTTCATCATCTCCCTTCACACTCCAGGCAGAAACAGAAGATTTGACGCCAGCAATCTGAAGAGCACGCTTGATTTGCTCTATATGTTGCCAACAAATCTCCTCAAAAGCCACCCCATGCCAAGCCTTCAGGATGTCTGAAGTCATGTTATCATTGGCAAATCCTGCATCACATGCATTAGCTTTCACATATTTCAGCCAAAAGAGGCAGAAATTATCCATCAACTTATAGCATTCCACACTCTTCGCCTTACCATAAGGATGATATCGCATAATAAAATCACTCTCCACCAAAGCTGCAAGCGTATTCGTTAGTCCACCACCCAAAGGAATACCGGTGGCTTTACTGATTTCCTCACGAGTGAAACCTGCATGACGAGTAGCCAACTGCCTGACTACCTTCTTGCTATCCTCTGGATTATTGAAGATGGCAGCAAAAAGCCGGTTGAACTCATCACGCAAACGAGGCTTGCTACCAAACAGAATCTTATCCACATTCTGTTCGAAGCTCAATCCTTTCTGGAAATAGCTTATATAATAAGGTATGCCTCCAAACACCATATAACTTTGCAAGATATCATATTGGCTCATTTGGATTTGATTATGCTCAAAATACTCTTCACACTCTCGCAAGGTAAAAGGAGATAGTTTGATTTCCGCAGTCAATCTGCCATAAAGTCCACCTTTGTTTCTCGACAAATTGCTAAGAATCCATGAGGTAGCACTGCCACAAACGATCAGCATGATGTTATCTCTGCCACTGCACCATCCATTCCAAAAGTTCTCGAAAGCAGGAAGAAAGCCAGACCTAGGTGTATCCATCCATGGCAGTTCATCTATAAAGACGACCTGTCGCTCACCTGTATCCAAGTGCTGCAACAACTGTTCCAGCTGGAAGAATGCCTCCATCCAGGACTTAGGTTGTTTATATCCCTCAAGTCCTTGATTAAGAAGCGCATAATAGAAGCTCTCCAGTTGAACCTTCATCCGACTTTTGTCACTATCCTGGTCAACTGGCGAAACCCCTGTATGCTGAAAGGTAATGCGACCCTTCAGTGCCTGCTTGATAAGAAACGTCTTGCCCACACGTCGTCTGCCATATACGGCGACAAACTCTGGTCGGTCACTGTAATACAACTTGTTTAATTCTGCAATTTCCTCTTTTCTTCCTACTATCATAGTCTCAAAACTTATTATATTCTGCCGCAAAAGTACAAAAAATATAGTTTGCGGCAAAATATAATGTACTATAATCTGCCGCAATTATACTTTTTTAGCGATTTGCGGCAGAATATAACGTCCCACTCGTTAATCCTTAGCAAGGAGACCATTTTCTATAGAAGGTTGGTAAAACTACTACAATCATTATAGAAGATTTGCGTATTTTCTAATATTTCTACTAAAAAGATTTGCGTATTTTCTGAGATTTTTGGCAGTGCCTCAAATCTGGGTACCAGTTGCACTTCGTCAAGAAGGATATAGTACAGGTCGTCGTCTATCATCTTGGCTTTGATGTGTCTGTAGAGAGTAAGTGGCTCCCTAAGTTCTGAATTTTCGATATCATCGAGTGCTATCTGGATGATATCTTACGAAGATTTTTTGGCAATATTGCCACTTTTTCTCCGTAAGCGAAAAGGCAGTTCCTTAAAAAAATGCACGAACTGGGGCGGTAACTCATTTTTTAAGGACTTAGAATCTACATATTTCTGCTAAAATAATAAAATATTCAACAGCAAATTAATTATTTTCAACTTTTTATTGTATTTTTGTCCCCATATTATAATATTGCATTGTCGGAAGATGAAAATGAATGATATACAGAAGCGTGAGGATGCTCTCTTTGAGCACATCTCTAAATTGATTGAAAAATCTCGGAAACAAGCAAAGACTGCTATTAATACAGCAATGGTATATACCTATTATGGAATAGGAAAATATATTGTTGAGGATGAGCAGAATGGATATGAACGTGCCGCATACGGAAAGAAAGTGCTTAAGCAACTTTCTGAACAACTCTGTGCTGAATATGGAAACGGATGGACTGTTGATACCTTAAAGAGATGCAGATTTTTCTATAAGGCATATAGTCCATATCAAATTGGGGCAACACCGTTGCCCCAATTGAATGAAGTCCCTAAATTCCAACTTTCATGGTCGCATTATCTTATTCTAATGCGTATTGAGCGAGTTGAGGAACGCCGCTTTTATGAAATTGAAGCGACACAACAAGATTGGAGCGTGCGAGAACTGAGCCGACAAGTGGGGAGTTGCCTGTATGAGCGTTTGGTATTAAGCCGTAACAAGGAAGAAGTAATGCGACTTTCTAAAGAGGGGCAAACTGTAGAAAAGTCATCTGATGTAATAAAGAATCCTCTGACATTGGAATTCTTAGGATTAAATCCAGATACAGCATATTCTGAATCGAAGTTAGAAAATGCTATTATTAATAAAATGCAACAGTTCTTGCTCGAATTAGGCAAGGGATTTCTTTTTGAGGCAAGACAAAAGAGGTTTACTTTTGACGAGCAACATTTCTTTGTTGATTTGGTGTTCTACAACCGCCTGCTGCAATGTTATGTACTCATTGACCTAAAGATGGGCAAATTGACACATCAAGATTTGGGGCAAATGCAGATGTATGTGAACTATTATGACAGGCATATAAAACAGGAGTTTGAAAAACCGACGATTGGTATCTTGCTTTGCGAACGGAAAAACGATGCACTTGTAGAACTCACTCTTCCTAAAGACGCAAACGTCTATGCAGCGGCTTACCAGCTCTATCTGCCCGACAAAGCCTTGCTGCAAGCCAAGGTGAAGGAATGGATTGAGGAGTTTGAGGAGAATGAAGAAATAAAGAAATTAGAGGAAGATTAAACAATTGCTCAAACGCATCAATCACTTGTAATAATCCCCAATATAGTAAGCTGCCGAGGGGATGGTGTGAAACGACATTGAAGTCGTTGGCAAAGAAGTATTAATAGGTTTTCTTGACAAGATATAAGAGGGTGTGTCATAAGTCTATAACGCACCCTTTTTTAGTTTTTCAAGAACGCAAGTCCGCTAGGCGGTATCAGCTGGTAGTTGTAATAATGCGGCACCTTTTCTAACTGTACGGTTGAACGGGCTGAAAGGGCTTAGTTGCGGATTTGGGGGGTGATTTCATTTGCTTGCCAACATGCTGCTGAAAAACTTTTTCTGAAACTTTTGAAGAAATCTCTTGCTTGTTCCAAAATATTGTTGTACTTTTGAAGGATAAAATAAATAAAGTAAAACTTAGAAACAACGTAACTTTGTAAATATCAACGAATTGAACATGGAATTGATTAAGGCTATAAACAACATATCAGAACGGGTGATAGATGATTTGAAGACCAAATTATCTAAAAGATCTCGTGTGTCAATAGCTGCAGCCTCTTTTTCTGAACAACGAGACTCGGGCGTTGAAGAAGAAGGTTGCTGAGTGGGAAAAAGAAAAAATGAACTAAATAATCAATAGATATATGAGTAAATTAATATCAACAGATAAAGAATATGCCGCATGGGTTGCGGATTTGAAACATCGCTTTCGCAGTGCACAGATTAAGGCTGCTGTGAAGGTGAATCGTGAGTTGCTGATATACTATTGGCAGCTTGGGCGAGATATGGTAAATATGAATATTGAAGAGCGATGGGGTGAAGGCATTATGAAAACGCTGAGTCAGGATTTGAAGGATGCTATGCCGGAAGATAATGGTTTTTCTAAGACGAATCTCTATTATATCAAAAAGTTCTATACTACTTATTCTCAGATAGTTATAAATTTCCCCCAAGTTGGGGGAAAAATTGAAACACCACATTCTGTTCAATTCTTACCTCAAGTTGGAGAAAAGGAGCAAGACATTGCGGAGATGCTTTTTTCAATACCATGGACACACCATAAGTTCATCCTTGACAAGATAAAGGGTGATGTACAGAAAGGATTGTTTTTTGTTGCAAAGGCAATGGAGGGAAACTGGAGTCGTGCTGTATTGTTGAACCATCTTGACACAGATCTTTACGAACGCACAGGTAATGCTGTGAACAATTTCTGTAACACACTTCCTACACCACAGAGTGAATTGGCAAAGGAATTGTTGCATGATCCATACAACTTTGACTTCCTGACGATGACAGAAGGTTTCAAAGAAAAAGAACTGAAACAGGCTCTCATAGATAATATTATCCGATTTCTTATGGAATTGGGAAGTGGTTTTGCCTTTATGGGGCAAGAATATCGTTTACAGGTTAGTTCGAAAGAACAGTTTCTTGATTTGCTTTTCTACAACACGCGAATTCATAGTTATGTGGTGATAGAGGTGAAAGTTACCGAGTTTGAACCTTCATATCTGGGACAACTATCAGCCTACATATCGTTTGTAAACCATACACTTAAGAGTGATGCTGACAATCCTACGATTGGTTTGCTCATCTGTAAATCGAAAGATAATATATTTGCGCAATATTCTCTTGAAGGTTATAATCAGCCGATAGGAATCTCTGAGTTTGAGGGGGTAAACTTGCTGCCTACAGAGTTTAAGAGTTCATTACCTAGTATTGAGGATATTGAGGCAGAATTGGAGAAAAATAGCAAGCAATAATAAAAATAATAAATTATATGGATAGACCAAATAGAATGGAATTGCAGTCGGCAGATGGAGCGCAGCTGAATCTGGATGCGCTTTATCAGATTGCGCCTTCGTGCTTTACGGAGGTAGCCGACCCTGATATGGGGGGGCAAAACGTGTAGTTAATTTTGACGTACTTCGCCAGCTTCTTGGTGACAACGCAGTAGAAGATGCTCCTGAGGCATACGAGTTCAACTGGGTTGGCAAGCAGGCAGCTCGTGCCGAAGTTTTGAAGCCTATTAAGAAGACGCTGCGTCCTGTAAAGGAGGATAGCGTGGATTGGGACAACACCCAAAACCTTTATATTGAGGGAGATAACCTCGAAGTGCTTAAACTTCTCCAGAAGTCTTATCTGGGTAAGGTAAAGATGATTTATATTGATCCGCCTTACAATACAGGTAGTGATTCTTTCTTATATCCTGATGATTATACTATATCTTCGAATGATTACTCGATTCTGTCTGGAGATATAGATGAATTTGGTAATCGTTTTAGAAAAAATCAAAATTCTAATGGAAGATTCCATTCGGATTGGTGTTCTATGATATATAGTAGACTTCTCGTTGCAAACTCATTGTTATCCCAAGATGGTGCTATATTCATTCATATAGATGAAAATGAAGTACATAATTTACTAAAAATATGTAATGAAGTTTTTGGTGAATCAAATTTCGTCAGTTTGGTTTCTGTAAAAACTAAAGTTGGTGGTGTCTCTGGTAGTTCGGAAGGAAAAACTTTGAGAGGAACTACCGAATATGTGTGTTTATATGCAAAGGATAAAACAAATTTTGTAATGAATCCTGTATTCATAAAAACGAAATTATTTTCTCGAATTAAAAGTTATGAGGAAGAAGGTAAAAGCTGGAAGTATACCTCTATTATATCAAAATTAGAAGATAAAGTGTTAATCAAAGAAGATTCTTCTAAAGGAATGAAATATTTTGGATACAAGTCTCTAGAGACAATGTCTATAACAGCGTTTGCTGAACAAAATCATATATCTGTAGAAGATGTTTATAATAAGTATGCTAATAAAATCTTCCAAACAACAAATGCCCAGAGTAGTATACGTAAAAGTGTTATGAATGAGACTATGGGATTAGATTATCCAATGGTTGGTTGTGAATATATTCCAATAAAAGGGAAAAATGAAGGTAAGCGTATCGAAATACTCTACAAAGGAGAACAAAGAAGAATGATGATGTTCTTGTCTGATTATGTTGAACGTATCGGAGATGAGTACTATTATTTAGATCGTGTTTCAAATTTGTGGGATGATATTGATTACAACAATCTTTCAAAAGAAGGGGGGATTGAGTTTTCTAATGGTAAAAAACCAATAAAGTTAATTCAAAGAATGATAAGTCTTACCACAACTCAAGACGATATCGTTATGGACTTCTTTTCTGGATCTGCTTCTACGGGACATGCAGTTATTCAGCAGAATGCCGAAAAAGAAAAGAACCTTAAATATATTATGGTTCAAATAGAGGAGCCAATTGATGAAACCTCTCAATCTTCTAATGAACATTTTTCAACAATCTGCGAATTAGGCAAAGAACGTCTTAGAAGATCTGGAAGAAAAGTTAAGGAGCAGTTTCCTTTAATGGCGCAGAATCTCGACACCGGCTTCCGTGTCTTCCGTCTCGACGAAGGCAATTACGAAGACGTAAAGCGTTCTCCAAAGGAATTCAAGCAAGACCAGCTCGATCTGTTCCTGGACAATATCAAGGCCGACCGAAACGACCTCGACCTGCTCTTTGGATGCATGCTCGACTGGGGTGTTCAGCTCTCTCTGCCTATGACTCAGGAGGTGGTGGATGGTAAGACCATCTATATCGTGAACGAGGGCGACCTGGTGGCCTGCTTTGCCGAGAACGTATCAGAAGACGTAGTAAAAGCGATGGCAGACAAGATGCCTTTGCGTGTCATTTTCCGTGATAGCTGCTTCGCTCAGGATGCCGACAAGATAAATATCTACGAGACCTTCAAGCAGAAGCTGGATTGGAGCGACCAGGAAGTAGTGAAGAATATTAGAGTGATTTAAGCCTATGAAACTCAGATATAAACATCAACGTTTCCAAACCGAAGCGGCGCTGGCTGTGGCTAATGCCTTTACTGGTCAGCCCAAAAGCGACGGACTGAGCGACCATATCGTGGACCAGGGAGTTAATCAAGACCTTTTTGTAGTAAAAGGCTTTGGCAACAAGAACGTTATCCTCGCCCCGGAAGCCGTCTGCGAGAATGTAAGAGCTATACAGACTGAGCAAGGGCTGAAACCGGTTGAGCAGCTGCAGCAGCTGCAAGGCGTAGGTACCGCCCTCACCATCGAAATGGAGACGGGTACGGGTAAGACCTATACCTACATCAAGACCATGTATGAACTGAATGCCCGCTATGGCTGGACCAAGTTTGTGGTGGTGGTGCCAAGCATCGCCATCCGAGAAGGCGTATTGAAGAGCTTTGAGAGCATGCAGGAGCATTTTGCTCAGGAATACGGAAAGCGCGTGCAATACTTTATGTATAACTCCAAACAGCTCAGTAAGATAGATGCTTTTGCCAGCGATGCCGGTATGCACGTGATGATTATTAATACCCAGGCATTCAACGCATCTATGGATGAAGAGAAGTCAACCGATAAGATGGAGAAAGGCAAGTTGAAGAAAGCTGATAAGGCAGCCCGCATCATCTTCGAGCGCCGTGATGAGTTCGGTTCCCGCCGTCCTATCGACGTGCTTGCACAGACCCATCCTATCATGATTATCGATGAACCTCAGTCGGTATTGGGTGTGGACAAGAAGAACAAGACCCGTAAGGGTATTGCCATGTTCAAGCCGCTCTTTACCCTTCTGTATAGTGCCACCCACCGCAAGGGTGATATATATAATATGGTGTATAAGCTGGATGCCATCGATGCCTACAACCAGAAACTGGTGAAGAAGATTGAGGTGAAGGGTATCAGACAGATAGGCAGTACCGCCACCAACGGCTACGTCTATCTGGAGGAAATCGTCATCGGCAAGGGCAATCCGCAGGCTCGCATCAGCTTCGACATCAAGACGCAGACCGGTACGAAGCAGGTTAGCCGACTCGTGGATGAGCGATTCAACCTGAAGGAGCAGAGTGGCGGACTTGCCGAGTATGACAACAACTTCATCGTAGAACGCATAGACGGCAGGCAGGGCTTCGTCCGCTTTCTCAACGGTCTGACTCTGCATGAAGGCGATGCCGTGGGCAGTGTGAACGAAGACTATATCCGTCGTATTCAGATTCGTGAAACCATCCGCACCCATCTGGAGCGTGAGCGCCAGCTGTATGGTCAGCATATCAAGGTGCTCAGTCTGTTCTTCATCGACCATGTGGATAGCTACAAAGTCTATGATAGTGAGGACAGCAAGGGTAAGTTTGCCAAGATGTTTGAGGAAGAATATACCCGAGTGCTTTCAGAAATGCTGCCATCGTTTACGGATGAAGCCTATCTGCGCTATCTTTCAGACCCTCGCAATGCGGCATCCAAGGTGCATCAGGGCTACTTCTCCATGGATAAGAAGGGCAAGGCGGTGGAATCGAAGGAAAAGCAGGGAGAGAACGAAGAGCGTGCCTTCGACCTGATTATGAAGGATAAGGAACGTCTGCTTTCGCTGAACGAGCCAGTACGCTTCATTTTCTCGCACTCCGCCCTAAAGGAAGGTTGGGACAACCCAAACGTGTTCCAGATCTGCACCTTGAAGAACTCGGATAATGAGACCAAGAAGCGCCAGGAAGTGGGTCGAGGTATGCGCCTTTGCGTGAATCAGAAGGGTGAACGCCAGGATGCGGATGTATTGGGCGACCATGTGTTTGATACCAATATCCTCACCGTGATAGCCAGCGAGAGTTATGATGATTTTGCCAAGAAACTGCAGACGGAGATGGCTGAAGCCTGTGCCGACCGACCAATCATCATCACAGCCAACCTTTTCGAGGGCAGGTCTTATACAATGGCAGATGGAACCAATGGCAAGTTTGACGTCAATCAGGCAAGAGCTATCTATAATGCCCTCATCCGTAAAGATTATGTGGATGATAACGGTGCTTTGACTGCTCAGTATTTTGAGGATAAGCGCAATGACAGGCTCGACTTCGGTAAGGCTAATGATTGGAGGGAGGGCATTATTGCAGCCCTTGATACCGTCTTTGATCCTGCGGCTGTAAGACCGGAGAATGGTAGAAAGCCTAAGCTTGCCAAGTTGCAGAAGGACAATTTTGCCAAGAAGGAGTTCCAGAATCTCTGGAAGCGCATCAACCGCCGCACCTACTATCAGGTAAGCTTTGAAACTTCTGGTCTTGTGAAGAAAGCCATCGAGGAACTTGATGAAAAGTTGAGGGTTACGGAAATCCGCATCGTGGTAGAAGGCGGTTCGATGGATGAAATCAGAGACAAGGAGTCGCTTGAAGCGGGCGTGGCAATGAATCAGGGCGATGTGCGGACCATCCATGTAACGGAAGCTGTGGGCAAGGAAGTGACATACGACCTGATAGGTCAGCTGGTAACGGCTACGGGGTTGACAAGAAAGACCATCGTGGAAATCCTGAAGGGTATCAAGCCGGAAACATTTAGAATGTTCAAGATGAATCCGGAGGAATTCATCATCAAGGGTGGACTGATCATCAACGACTGCAAGGCTCTTGCCGTTATCCAGTGTATTACATACGAGAAACTGAATGATGAGTTCTCTACCGACATCTTTACGGTGGATGCTCTGCGAGGCAAGTTGGGTATCAATGCCATAGAGTCAAAGAAGTCGCTCTACGACCTCGTAGTGCTCGACAGTATGGGTGTAGAGAAGAACTTTGCTGAGTCTCTGGAGCGTCAGGATGACGTGGTGGTTTATACCAAACTGCCTCGTGGCTTCTACATCAACACGCCTATGGGCAAATACAATCCCGACTGGGCTGTGGCATTCCGTGATGGCAGCGTGAAGCATGTTTATTTTGTGGCAGAAACCAAGGGTAATGATATCCAGGGTTCACATCTGCGAGGCATCGAGGGAAGCAAGATAGCGTGTGCCCGCAAGCATTTTGCAGCCATCAGCGAGAATGGTTACATTTACGATGTTGTCAAGGATTATCAGGAATTGTATAATGCCGTGACGAAATAGCTGTGGAAATGGTAATAGAATTACCTACCCATCCATAAAAGTCGAGGAGAGGAAGTGTAGTGCTAAAAATGCTCACTTTCTCTCTTTTTTTCTTTTATTTTGTAGTAAAATAAAATATTAATCTTTCTGAAAAACACTCACGCATATTATTCGTAGGTGTGACCTGCGTTTTACTAATTCAATTATTAGTTGTAAATTCGCATAAATTTACATTAAAATGTTGAATGTAGGAGAACATAGAAGAGTGTTAATGCGTGAAAATTTAGCTCAGCTAGATGATCGGATTGATTGGATACAAGAAGAGTGCATCATCTTGTATCTCAACTCTTTTATAGGTGAGAAAGGTGAACAGATATCAGCATATCAGTTTTCTAAAATCACTAATATCAGGCTTTCTACAGTAACCGGAATACTGAATAGAAAAGTAAGGTTCCGATCTTATCAGCAGCGAAGATGGTGCTGTTGTATCCTATATTATTGGGATAGAATCGTTGATGAACTGATCAAACGACATACGGCGGAAAGTAAGAAGTTTGACAAGAGTCAGTTTGAGAAGAATTTCAATGAAGCCTTTTCGCAGTGGATTACTTTTGCGAAAGACTTGAAGCAACTTAACAAATTGGAAGCACATATAGCAAAATACCAAAAGCTTTTTGTGCCTAAAAATAAATAATGAATAACAATAACATTTATCTAAAAAAATCAACATGAAACGAACTAATACACTTACCTAGGGAAGACTTGTCTGCCGGCATCGAGGATGCCACCCTAAGAAGCTCTCCTTGGCTATTCTAGTCTAGCCCTCCGCGTACCAATTAGAGGACCATATCAAGTTTTAGTAATAATTTAAACTACTTAAGATATGGATAGAATATCATTTTTTAGAATTATCCGTTTTTTGTGTAAAAACGGTGGTGTTTGCTTGTACAAGAATGTTGTGTATGTACAGTCTAATAGCAAATATATAGAGAATAATTACGAGAATTCTGATGAAGACACAAAACCACATACTGATGAGTAGAAATTTCCATTTTGCAGGTTCCGTAACCTATATAGAGAACTATTATGAGAGTCATGAACATCAACATAAGGATTCCGATGATTCTTCTGAAATGAAGAATGATACCGATGAAGTTGTTTTTGAACAGAGTGTTAAGGTGAAGTGTGCTTCATCTTCTGCGGGAAGAAGTGCCGAGAATCTCTTTTCTACTCCTGAGGGTGGAAAAGATGTGGGGCTTACCGGGAAGATGGCGGATGCTTTTGTGAAATATCTCAAGCTGCATCATATTTCGGACAGTCAGCTTTCCACTTCCGATGGTTTGTTGAACAAGAGTGTGGTGGCGTTTTTCCTGCGTTGGTCTAATCAGGGCTATGTGAGTGCTGGTGTTCCTAATGGTTCATCCATCACTCGTTTTCTGCACGATGATTGTCATCTGGAACTGGGTGTTACCCAAAAGTCGTATGGCAATTATATCAGAAAGAAGATCAATGACGGGAATATAGATTATGAGGTAGAGGGTTTTGTGGAGGATTTCGCAAAGTCTCACAATATATAGAATCTTGCGCCGAATGATAGACTTCATTTGACGTAAAGAAAATAATTATATCTCTGTAAGATATTGATATAGAGGGGAAAGACGATGGTTTTGCCCCTTTCTTGTTTCCGCCGAATTCTATTTGGCGCATTCGGCGGAAAAGGCGTAACGGAGCATTCTTTCTACTTTTGCCCCAGATTTCAGAACGATACCGGTTCTGAGGTCTGGGGCTTTTGCGTTTTCTATCGCCAGGTTGCTGGGATAGGTTTCCTGCCATGTTGTAAGTGGCGCAGCGTATCAGCCCATCGGTCTTTGACAAGGTTGATACATTTTTTTATTGTGGAAACTTTTAGTGTTTTTTTTACGAAGGTATCCATCGGGTACCTTTTATATATTTACTTAATTTTTTTTGCTTATGATGAATTCAAAAATTCAGAAGGCAGAGGATGGCAAGAATGCCGGCTCTGCTAAGAAGAGTGTGCAGACTGGTAAGAAGGTGGTCGACAAGAAGGAAGCCAATAAGAAACAGGCTGCACAGGTTGCTGTTTTTGAGAATCCGGAGTTCGGAACGGTTCGCACCGCTACTGATGAGAAGGGCGATCCTTGGTTCTGTGCAAAGGATTTGTGTGATGTGCTGGGATATAAGAAAGCGTGTGACTCTGTAAAACAGCATGTTAGGTATGATGACACCATGAAACGTGGTGTATGGGTAGAGGTGGGCATGAAGAAGGATGGGACTCCTGCCAAACGTTTAACGCAGATGATCTTCGTCAACGAGAGCGGCTTCTATGCCCTGGTGCTCGGTTCGAAACTGGCTACGGCGGTGAAGTTCAAGGATTGGGTTACCTCGGTGGTGCTGCCGCAGATTCGCAAGACGGGCGGTTATATCCCGGTGAAGGAGGGGGAGAGCGAGGAGGAGACGATTCGCAATGCCGAGGAGATTCTCCGTGCCACCCTGAAGAAGAAGGAGATGCTGCTGGAGCAGCAGAGAAGGCTGATCGAGGAGCAGGATGTGGAAATCCGAAGACTGAACGGCGTGGTGGATGAGCAGGTGGTGAATATCGCCCGAAAGGGTGAGAACATCATTCATCTGGAGCACCAGGTGGATGGGCTGATGCCGAAGGCTATCTACTCGGATAATGTGCTGGATTCCGTTTCCTGCTTCACTACTACCCAGGTAGCGAAGGAGCTGGGGATTACGGCGCAGGAGCTGAACCGCTCATTGTGCGCCCTGCATATCCAGTACTACCAGAGCGGGCAGTATATGCTCTATGCGGAGTATGCGCACATGGGACTGGCGAAGAGCCGCACCCGATACAATGCCTTTCTTGATCCGAACTGCGATGGCAGAAAGGAAAAGATGGGCAAGGCGGTGACGCATACCTATCTCGTATGGACCGAAAAGGGCAGGAAGTTTATCCATGATCTGGCCCACAGATTCTGGGAGCTTGCTGAACTGTATGAGGTGAAGAATTTGGGATAATCATTAAAAATGGAAATATGGCGATAAAGCAACAGGTAATGGCTTTAAATCCGGCACGCAAGGGCAATATGGGAAGATTGAATTCTTCCCAGCCCCTGTATGTCTATGACACCCTGATAGCACAGCCGTGGCTGAGGGGTGTGATTGCGCAGATACGTGGGGAAAAGGCTATCCCCGGCGTAGATGCTGGTGATGAAAAGGCGGTGAAGAAGGCGAAGGAGGGGCTGAAAAGACAGCTGCCTATCCGTGCCATTCATTATTCTAAGTTCAGGAATAATCACCGCTCTAGTGAGGATGCGGTGCCTGAAAGCTTCCTCTTTCAGACGACCATCGATGTGGATGATGTAGATTATGTGGATGCTGCCCTGGAGAAGGCTCGTGAGCTGAACTGCAGCAACACGATATGGAAGGGGAAACTGCTGCATCTGGAGTATTCGGCTAGAAAGAAGCTGCATATCGATATCCGTATGCCGATGGGTATGACGATAGAGGAGACGCAGAAGGCGTATTGCGAGGCGGCTGGGATTCCCTACGATAAAAGCTGCATCACGCCGGAGAGAATCATCTTTATCACGGATAAGGACTCCGAGATTTATCGCTCGAAGGAGTGGTATGGGGTGCTGCCGGATGAGGAGATTCAAGCCCGCAGAGAGGCTTTTCTTAAGCGTGGGCTTACGATTGATGGTAAGGGGACGCCATCTTTTTCTTCATCGGAATTACGCGGAAAAAACGGAAACATTCCTGCTTCTGACTCTTCCTCGGATTACGCACGGAATTTAAACGGAACATCGACACAAGGTCGATATGGACAGGGGGATGAGTCTGCTTATCTGCAGGATAGTTATCATAAAGTTCAAAGTTCAAATCTCAAAGTTCAAAGTAAAGACGATGTTCAAAACAATCGATTTCAGGGCACTGACAGCCATTCTGCTGTTTCTTCTGGCGCTGCTATTCAGCCTGCCCAACCTGGTAATAGCCATCGTGCTGATGATGATTATATCAGCCATACTGGAGATGCTCAGAAAGCTGGCGGACTGGCAGCCCAAGAAGCAGAAAGTGCCAGTGAGAAGAATCTCATAGCCTTCGACCTCTTCCAGGATTCCGCAGGACTGAAGGGGATGAATATTGATACCGTCGGGTCCAGACATTCCTCCCTGCTCGCCATTATGAGTGCTGGCGCTTCTCGTGTGATGAGTGAGGAGGAACTGATGAAGGTGGTGGCGAAGAGAATGCCGAGCTATTATCAGGAGAATGACTGCCATCAGCTGATTCATGACTTCTATGCGAAATATGGGGATAGCTCCAAGCCGTTTTCGAGGGATGTGATTCGGGTGAATGCCTTGGCGGAGCAGGCTGCTAAGAGCTTGCTTGCCGGGGATTGCAAATCCCCGGAACGCCTGGCGGGTTCAATGCTTAATGTTCAAAGTAACGCCTGTGTTCAAAGTTGTAACGCCTCTTATCCGCCTCCACCTCCTATGCCCGGGAAGCTGCCGAAGCTGGTGGAACTGCTCATCTCGAAGACTCCGGAGATTTATCAGCCGGCTGTGGCACATGCCATTTTCCCTCCGCTGGCAACCCATCTCTGGAATACCAGATTCAGATATATCGACAACGTGGAGCACGAAGCCACCCTGATGACCTGCCTCCTTGCAGGTACAGGCGCAGGTAAAAGTTGTGTGCAGATGCCGATTTCGATGATCATGGAGGATATCCGTAAGCGTGACCAGGAAAACCTGAAGCGTGAGAAGGAATGGAAAGAGGAGATGATGCGTAAGGGTGCCAACAAGGATAAGCGCAAAAGACCCGATAATCTCATTATACAAGAGATAGATGCGGATATGACCAACCCTGCCTTCGTGATGCGTACGGCAGAAGCCAAAGGCCACTTCCTCTATACTTCGCTCAACGAGATTGACCAGTTTGATGCCCTGAAAGGTATCGGCAACCAGCATTTCCGTATCATGTGCCTCGCCTTTGACCCGGGTAATCAATATGGACAAACACGAGTGGGAACCCAAAGTGTCACCGAGCGTGTCACCGTACGTTTCAACTGGAATGCCTCTACCACCATCCAGAAAGGACAGCGTTATTTCTCCAAGGTGCTGACAGACGGTCCGCTGAGCCGAATCAACTTCTGTACCATTCCCGAAAGAGAAATCGGCGATAAGATTCCGGTGTATGGCACCTACGACGATCAATTCCGCAAGGAGCTGAAGCCCTATATCGAGAACCTCTGTATGGCTACCGGCTTGATAGATTGCCCCGAGGCTTACCACTTGGCTGAGATTCTGAGTGAGGAGAATGCGGATTTTTCGCAGGTTACCCAGAACAGAATCTACGAGAACTTCACGTTCCGTGCCAACGTGATAGCCTATCTCAAGGCGTGCGTGCTCTATGTTGCCAACGGCTGCAGATGGGAGCCGGAGATAGAGGATTTCATCCGCTGGAGTGAGCGTTACGACCTGTGGTGCAAGATGCGTTTCTTCGAGGAGGACATCCAGAAGGCGAACAATGTGGGTGAGCATTCCAACAAGCGTGGTCCTTCCAATCTCCTCCAGTCGTTGCCGGATACATTTACCGAGCAGCAGGTGGTGGAGGCTCGTGCAGCCCTGGGACTCTCGGAAGAGGGGACGGCGCATCTGCTTTCTACCTGGGTGTATAGAAAATACGTGAAACGTGGCAGCGAGAACTATCACAGTAACAGTTATCACAGTTTTACGAAGCTGAAATACAGATGTGATGGGCAAGAATTATCTTAATTTCTAAACTTTAATTTATTTTGATTTACTTATGGAAATAGTTTTAGAGCGTATAGCTAAGAAGAATACTTATACCATCGGCCGACTTTATCTGTTGGCTGATGGTGATGTAAAGCGTAAGGTTCTTTCCGGCAAGACTGCCGGTGACAAGCGCAGTTTCGAGCATAGTTTTGATTTGAAGAAGTTGTCTAAGGCCAGCTACTTCTGTGATACCCTGGAGCCAACCTGGCGCAACCTGAAGGGGAAAGAGCTGAAGCCCGAGGAGGAGAATGCCCGTTTCAGCCGGGAGAGCGGCAAGGTGGCGAGAAAGATTCCGGGCCATACCGCCATCCCCGAGGGTTCGTATCGTGTACTTATCACCAAGTCGCCGCGATTCAAGAAGTGGCTGCCGTATGTGCAGGGTGTTCCCGGTTTCGAGGGCATCCGCATCCATGCCGGCAACTATCCCGATGATACCCAGGGCTGCATTCTGGTGGGCGAGAACCGGGTAAAGGGTATGGTGGTGAACTCCCGTATCTGGCTCCATCGTCTGATGAATCGCATCCAGGCAGCGGAGAATCAGGGGGAAGGTATCTGGATTACTGTCATCTGATGAAGGGATAGTTTCATAGATATTCCTGGATAGTTTCATAGATATTCCGGGGAATAGTTTCATTGGTAGCCGGGGATAGTTTCATTCCTATCCCCCGGAATAGTTTCATTGGTATGGTAGTAATCGTATATTTAAGTTCTTTTTCTTTAGATTTTGACCTTGAAAAAAGATGGATTAGGTAGTGAAAATCGTTTAGGGGGGGGTAATTTTGGCTTGATATATGCTGAAAAAACAGATTTTACCCCCATATATGCTAAAAATTACCCCCCTAGCATACGGTTTTTGTTGTACCTTTGCATCAGAAAAAATAAAACGGCGTTGTGAAACGCTTTCATCATCTTTTACTTATACAAGAATAACAATGGGGTTTCGATAGGGGTATCGAAATCCCATTGCTGTTTTTATGCCTTGTGTCTGAAAGCTTCTGCCCTTACAGGGCGTCTTGCCGACTGCCGTTATACCCAGGGCGATGCCCTGGGCTAGGAGCTTCTGCCCTTTCAGGGCGTGTGGGGCTCACTGCGAACCTTACACCTTATTATATATAGAAGAAGCTTTTTATATATAGAAGAAGCTTTTTATATATAGCAGAAGCTTGATTATATATAGGAGATGCTTGGGAAATGCAAAAAGCCATAAAAACGGATGGAAATAACAAAACACGACAAACTAAGTTAAATAATTATAAAAGATAAGGGCTGTGGCTCGTAACTTACACATAATCAAATAAAAATGTGTAATTTTGCAGTCCGATTATTTCGGGGATAC
>OOIG01001405.1_pt1 | contig 17899 bp, 10 predicted proteins | sample 1692091 | NCBI WGS metagenome assembly OOIG01 (sample SAMN06348188, study PRJEB24527) | human gut metagenome | biome: human gut; feature: ankylosing spondylitis patient; material: feces | host: Homo sapiens | place: China | collected 2015-10 | reverse complement strand
ACATACGGTTGTTGAGGTTGGCGAAGATAGGAGCGTAGGATGCCATGGTCACGATATCAGAATTGTTCTCGATGCCCATCATATAGACAGCCTCACCGAGTGCTGCATCGAGCGAACCCATATTGCCGAAGCCCTGGGTTACGGCATATTCGCCTACATAAATCTCGCTGCCCTTGCGGTCGTAGTTATCATACTTGTTGAAGTTCTCTGCAAACCAGGCTGGGTTGCGGTAGTAGTGCTCATCGAGCAGCTCCACGCTCTCGTTGCTTTCCCACTTAGGGTTGTCATCGCCCCAAGCCACCACGTTGCCGATGAGGTGCATCTTAGGATATTTCGCCAGAACGGCATCCTTGAACTTCTTGAAGCGCTCGTAGTAGTGGTCGCTCTGAGCCGCAGGATCCGGCTGGTTGTTCTCATTACCAATCTCCAGATACTCGATGTTGTATGGTTCCGGATGACCATTCTTGGCACGCAGCGCACCATACTTGGAGGTAACAGGACCATTGGCATACTCCAGGGCATTCATGCACTCGTCAATCCAAGGCTGGATGCTGTCCACCGGAGTCATACCGCCGTGCCACAAACCTACGTTTACAACATAGAGAGGCTTGGCGTTCAAGTCTTCGGCAAGCTGAAGATACTCATCGAATCCCATACCGTCGCTGGTGCGGTAGCGCCAGTTTACGTTCTTATGTCCCGGACGCTCCTCGATAGGACCGATGGTCTTCTCCCAGTGGAAAGCATTCTCAGGAGACTCCTGTCCCTCTACGTAGCAGCCGCCTGGGAAGCGGACGAACTTAGGATGGATGTTATAGAGAAGCTGAGCCAAATCAGGGCGCAAGCCATTTTCACGATTCTTGAAAGTAGGAGGGAAGAGGCTTACCACGTCGAGAACGATGGTACCCTTGCCGTCGGCTACGAGTTCAAACTGTGCTTTCGCATCGTTGGCATTGGCTGTAAGTTCAGCTGTATATTTGGTCCACTTCTTGCCAATCTTGGCATTGAGTGCAGTTTCTGCATACACCTTGTCGCCCTTTGCGTTGGTGAGACGAGCCTTCAATCCGCCCTTGTAGCTACCCTTTGCCCAAAAAGAGAGCTTGTAGGTTCTGCCCTGAACGGCATTGATGCCCCAGAAACCCTCGTTGATGAGAGAGGCTGTGGCAGCTGGTTTGGCAGCAATGGTAAGCTGAAGAGCCTTGCCCTGTGCCTTGTTGAGCAGACCCTTGTTGATGAGTTGTGTCTGGATCTTTGCACCTTCCTGAGCGGAAGTTTTCCAGGTAGGGATGTTCTTGTCATCATCTTCGAAGGAGCGGTTGCTGATGAGTTCGGCATAGAGTCCGCCGTCAGCAGCATGGTTGATATCCTCGAAGAAGATACCATATAAATTAGGTGAAACCTTGACGCCTGGGTTAGAGGCATCTACCTGGATGGTTACTTGGGCGTTGGCTGCCATGAAAGTGGCGAGAGCCGCCGAAAGTAAAAACTGTCTTTTCTTGTTCATTTGCTTATTTTTAGGCTTGTTTTTATTTTGTTGCTTGTTATTTGCTGGTAGCATGAAGCCGCAGCTTTTGGAAGTTACTTCCTGCTGCGATTCATACACAGCCGCAAAAGTACACAAAATACACGGAAAAGAGGTGGACAAAACGGAGAATATAGTGTAAAAGGTGGATTTTCTGCTGAAAATCCACCTTTTTATCCTCTGTGAGGGTGTGTCATTATTCATCGGATTACGTGGATGAACGACATATCCGGCGAGGCGGAATAGTTTTATTATTCAATAGAGGTAAATTCGATGGTTTTTCAAATTTTTGCATTTTTTTCTTGGTGTTTTCAGAGAAAAATCGTAAATTTGCCATCAGATATCAATTATCTCAATATTTTGCCATGGGTAAATATATTAACCCCTTCACCGATTGGGGATTCAAACGCCTCTTCGGACAAGAATTCAGCAAGGATTTGCTGATTAGTTTCTTGAACGACTTGTTGGTTGACGAAATGCATATCAGGGATGTCACCTTCAAGGATAAAGAGCAACTGGCAGATTCAAAAGATTTGCGTGGCTGCATCTTTGATATTTATTGTGAAACCGATGATGGAAATCATTTCATTGTCGAGATGCAGAACAGATGGGTGCCGTTTTTTGTCAATCGCTCCATCTATTATGCCAGCAAGGCTATTGTCGGGCAGCGGAAAAAGACAATTGAGCAGAAACCTGCTCTCTATCAGTTAATGCCCGTCTATGTCGTCTGCCTCATGAATTTCATGCCAAAGGACAATGCAGTGTCGAAATTCAGAACTGATGTAGCCTTGTATGAAAAAGGAAGTCAAGATGTCTTTTCCGACAATCTTCACTTCATCTACTTGTCTCTTCCTTTCTTTGACAAGAAGGCTGAAGAATGTGAAAGTGATTTTGACAAATGGATTTATGTATTAAAGCATATGGAAGCATTAGAGAGAATGCCGTTTACGGCACAGAAGAAGATTTTCAAGCGTCTTGCTGAACTGGCAGATTCCCGCTGTCTGAGTCAGGAAGAGCAAGAGAAATATGATGAAAGCTTAAAGGCTGCCGATGATTACTATGGTGTCTTAATGAGCTATTACATGAATGGTATTGATGAAGGTGAAGCTAAGGGTTTTGCCAAAGGTGAAGCTAAGGGTTTTGCCAAAGGTGAAGCAAGAGGTAGTTATCACAAAAGTCTTGATATAGCGAAGAAAATGCTATTAAAGGGTATGGATGATGACTCTATCATGGAACTGACAGGCTTAACCCATGAGCAATTGCATCAATTGAAATCATAAAATTATCAGATACAAGTTCTCCCCATAAGCCAGGCGATAGATGCCTGAACTTATAGGGAAACTGCAAGCCACTTTCAAAAGCACTCTTCACCCTTCACCGGAGTGGCGTAAGTATTTGTGTATGAGCTGATTTGGTAGGGTGAAGAGTGCGCTCGGCTCTTCACCACTCTTCACCCCAGATTTTTCGCTAGCTGTTTATAGATTGAGGGGGGATTGCAAATCCGCTGGGACGCCTCACGGAAGACAGACGCCTGACGGAATCCGTGCGTAATCCGTGGAGCAAGAATGCTCTGTTAACTCAGCGTAATCCGATGAATAAAATATCCAGGTGAAGAGTGGTGAAGAGTGGTGAAGAGTGGTGCGCCACTCTTCACCTCTCGGAACCCCTGTGTTTATCGGGGATTCAGGCGATTTGGTGAAGAGTGAAGAGTAAAAAAGAGAGTGGGGATTTTTTCTCTCCCGACGTATCGTTTTGTGCCTGGCAATGGCAAGATATTGCCCTGGTAAAGGGCAATATAATGCCGTTGTGAGGCAATAAGTGCTGGAAGCGTCTTTACCACCCGTCAGTACTATCATGATGACCTCTCAGTGACGTCTTGACCCCTTGTCAGGAGTATCCTGACAAAAAGAAGGGCTGGACTTTCTCACGAAAATCCAACCCTTCTTTGTAAAACAGCTGTTTTTTATACTTTAATTATATAAGTAAAAGATGTTATTATATTTATCACTTATCTTATGTTTATTACAGAACATGTACCAGGCGGATTGGCATGGCCCTGTAAGTCCCGGTGTTTTTACCTGCATTACCGCTGACGAAGCGGAGATTCGACATGGTGCAAATCTTACCATACACATCTAAATAGCGATACCAGAAGCCATACTCAGGACTGGTGGTGTCGAAACCCTGATTTCCTGAGAGTAGCGTGCGGGTCCATAGGCTGACATGGGTGACATTTCTGAAAGCCTCACCCTCCACATATCCTGTGGCTGGCAAATAGATTACGGGCAGCTCCGAATTGTCTGTTGTTATCTCAACACTGTTGTACGCCTCGCCCGACAAGGTGTAGCGGGTCTCCTCTTTCAGATTACCGCCGTCTATGATGTCTTGGAACACACTATTCTCGGGAATAGTGAAACCTTGAGGCAGATTGCCGATAAGATTACCTGCATTTGCCTGATCCTGTTTCGCTTTAGCAATATGGAAGTATCCGCCAATAGCACCCTTGTTAGCTTCCAACGCCTTGGTGCCCGGAGCATAGCATCTGTCGCTGGAGGCTCCGAGGTTGCGGTCGAGCATGACGTATGTTTTACTATTTCCTTTCACCTTCACTACACCGTAGTAGAAACGGCCGCTGACATGAGATTGACCAACAGGCGGTTGCTGGTTGCTGGCATCTATCTTGTGGAAGAGTCCACAATGATAAACGGGATACGTGATAGCAATGTCGTGTCCATTCTCCTGATAGGTGATGGTGAAGTCGCCGATCCAGATGTCATAGTTGTCAGCACCGCTGTTCAGCGTCACTTTCCAGTTGCCGTCTCCATTATCCGTTACCTTAAACAAGTTGCTGTTTGCGCCATAAGTCACATCATCACCCGTTTTCTTTGGAATCAAATAACTGAACTCGTTAGTTCCCACCCCGAAGTGCAGACCATCGTTTCTGACAATATCGTTCTGCATATCCTTCGGGCTGATACCTTTAGTATCTGGCAGGAATTTGTTGAAATAGTCATTATATTCTTCCGATGTGCCCACATTGCTTGATGTCACAAGCTTTACGGTTCTGCCAGAACGCTTGAAGTCCTTACCTTTCTGGGTCACGGTTATGGTGCGGGTCAAGTCGCCCGACTTCACGATTACCTTTCCTGTGCGTGGTACCTCAGAGTATTCATTTTTTTCTACCGCAATCGAAATCTTATATTTCGTACCTGTAGTAGAGTTTGAACCGTCAGTATCTGGCACAGTGCCAATCTTCGTGATCGTCGTAACATCTTCTTTTATCCAGCCATCGGACGTAGAGCAAGTCGGCGTCTCGCCGTTTTGGATAGTTGTAACGACAGTGGCGATAATATTCTCATCATCCCATGCGCCGCTTACTTGGTCGCTTACTCCCAGATGGTAGTCCTTGCAGGCTATCATATCGTTAACCAAAGGATTATCATCTTTCACGTCCACCTTCATTCGGTTCTCGGGATATGGGTCTGCAATAGCCCCATCCACTGTGGGCCATCCGTAGGTATTGACGTGCTTGATAGTCACCGTATAAGCATGGTTGCGCAGCAGTGCCATCGGTTTTGTCATGTCGTTGTCGGTAAGGAAGGATACTTTATAGTAATACTCCACACTATTATATTTACCCTTCACGATGAGATAGGCTTGACCGGCGGCAGTCTCATAGAAAGGTGTTTCGCCTGTCTGCCATCCGCTATTAGCTTTGCCTGCATCATCTGGCACATTGACTGCTGCTGCATTATAGTCAAAATCCTTGGGAGCTATGGTTCCCTTGTCAGCCGCATCATACAACTGGAAACTCTCCAGCTCAAACGTCTTGTCGTCATTGAAATCACTGGATGTAGTCTTCTCATACTTGACGTTTACCTTGGCAAACTGGCGCAGCAGACTGATTTCCGGATTTTCCTTCATCAAGTCTGACACGCTGATCTTTCCCCAGCAGACAGGATTCTCTGTGTTGATTGTTCCCGAAATGGCAGCCTTGTCCAAACCACTCTTACATTGAGTATCTGACAAATCGCCGGCATTGGCAACCAGATGAATCATTGTAGCCTTGTTCCTGACTGGCACTTTCACTTTATAACCATTAGAAACAACATCCCAGCTTGTGATTTTTTGGTTGAAAAGGAAGTTCTTGTCATTATCGTAAGCCACGGCGTTCAGACTTGTCAATCCCTTCTCGCCAGCTCTTGTCAGCTCTTCTTTTGTAAAGTCGGGAAGGTTGATGGTGAGCGTGATGCCCCCATCTTCCACCCCATTCTTGTTGCTTGGGTTGGAACCTTCGTTCAAAGTGTCGCTACATGCTGCCAATGTCAGCAGTGCCACTAAAAGAGATATTATCTTTTTCATTTCCTTACTTACTTTACTTGTTTATACACCTGATGGTTTACCTGGATGCCAGCTATTATTGTCATAATATCCTGTATCGTTATGCTTCTCATAACTTCTACCTCCGAAAAGGGTATATTTCTCATCATAGACATCCTTTTCAAACTGAAGGACTATACCCTTCTCATGATAGCCGTCAACCGCTTTCAAGCTTATCGTTGTCTTCCACCAGCCTCCTACTTGTTCGCTTTTAAAACTCTTGGCGCTGTGACCATCCCAAGTGTTGTCCCAATGTTTATATTGGTCATTAGTTCCAGAGGATGTCGGATTGTCTGTTGCGACACCGAACTTAAACGCCCAGCCTAATACTTTATTCTTGGTATAGACAACATAATTGATATCCTTAACTATCGGCTTCTCATCGAAAATACGATAATAAGGGTCTGTTGTCGGGTCGTAAAGTATCCATCCTTCTCTATCCTCATAGTTAAAAAGGGGGATACCAGGCGCCATGTGATGAGGGCAGCGGTGAAGGTCCGCACCATCGTTGTTGTAGCTGTAGAATATCATCAATGTCTCGCCAGGCTTGATCGGTGTAGTTTCTTGACCGTCGCCTTTATCCCATCTATATCCTTTAGCATTAAAATCCATGTCCTTGTAGTACCATCCTGGATTATTCGTGTCCCCAGTCATACCGCTTGGCTGATTATATCTATTATTAAAATACCACACATTTTCTTTAGGTATTGCTGTTCCTGTCGTTTCACCCTTTTGAGAATAAATATATACATTATGTTTATTTGTTTGTATCCCATTGCCCCAACTCCAAGAATCGTTCCAGTTGTTATTGTTATCACCTGTTCCATAGTATTCATCCAAAATACCTTGGAATTGGTCAGTACCAAACTTGCCATTATTTGACGACCTGTCATTAATGGCACGGAAATAGATACGGTAATCGTCAACCGGAGGTCTTACTGTCACCTTAATGTCTCTGTACTTATTGTTTCTATTATACAAGTCTTTCGAGTGTACTCGGAATGTATGCACTGTAGTTGTTCCAGGGTCGGTTGTAGCCTCCACCTGGAATGTTCCCTTGGGAGCGTTTTCATCGGATGGCTTCGATATTTTGATAGTTGAGCTACCAATGATGGAAGTCAGATTGTCCGGAAGCACGATACCTCCCAAGTTTGTAACCCAAGTGAATACCTTTGTGTTGGTTTCTGCTTTTGCCTCATAATAGATGATTACCTCCAATGGATCAACCTCAAACAGAGGTTCTACATTGTAGTCTACATCCAGATACTTCTTCAGGTTGTTAGCCTTCAGCCATATCTTGGTCTTTCCTTTCGGAGGAAATTTACCTTCCCCATCTCCATAAGCACTCATGGGAATCTCGGGATTAATCCTAAAGGTGATAATATGATTGACCTCATCTCTTTTATCTACAACGACGAGGGGCTTACCATCAACAATCGCATCGCAACCAAACTCCACATTCACCCAATTTGACTTGTAGGAAATAGAGTCTTCCTCTATGGAGGTTATTTGAGCGCTTGTCTTGTTTACCCACAGTGTGGTATGGCTGAAGTCTGCATCTATCGTTACAGGAGTCCAGTCCTCTACGCTCACATTACAGTTGAGAGTCATGTTTCCCAGACTCTTGATCTTGCCGATAATCTCATAATAGGTGCCACGAGGGAATGTGCGGCATGACCCTGCCTCTGGATTGTCGGTGTGGCCCAATGGGATGTTGTAGCTGTTGTCATTGGCGCCAATCTTGCTGCTCAGTGTGAGGAACGACTGCTGGTCGTTGGTTTTGATATAGCGCTCAGGCAGATAGTATGTACCCTGGAAGAGCCATTTGTCCTTTATGTTTGAGGGAGTCGCTGCGGCAGTACCCACAGCAGTGATTACATCCGCATTGCTCTTGTTCTTGTTGGTGTCGTCGCGTGTCCAATTAGAGAAGAATGATCCTGCGGCGCTGGCTTCAGAAGATTGCTTATACATTATTTTGGGACCGATAATTCCGCTTACGTCCTCTTTGTCAGAAGCGTAGAACTTTCCTCCCCATACCAAGCTGGTAGATTGAGAGAGATTATTTGCTGTAATATCATTTATCTTCAGACCGTTGGTCTTCAGAGCCTCCTGCATCTCAGAGTCAGCAGGGTCGAAGAGCAGGTTGAGTTTTACCTTGACACAGGTGAACTTCAAGTTGGCAACAATGTCGGTGGTCTTGCTATCACCAGTGATGTTGGTATCCTTTAAGGGTTCATAAATCATAGGGATATTGCCACAGGCAGGCATGCCGGGCTTACCTTCGGGGAGGTAATTCAGTACTACCTTTTTGAGTTTGTCCTCTGTGTCGATGGTCTCCTGAGCCTTCAATACATCCTCCATGTTGGCCACAACATAGATGCGGTAAGTGCCGGGGTCGATTCGCAGCGTATATGTGGCTACATCCACACCTCCTTCAAAATTGCCAGGCTCATAGAACGAGGTACCGGGAGCACCGAGATACTCATTGAGCAATGTGCCTTTGCCGTCTATAGGGAAAGCGAAAAGTCGGAGGCTGTTGATGCGGCACTCTTCTTCTGTGGCATTATAAGTTAAGTTTTCTGCCGGGTCTGATTCTCCTGCACGAGTGCCGTTGCTGTGTACCAATGGCACGAGGACTTGCAGGTTGCTTGACGAGTTGGGGGTATATCCGTTACCCTCCAACTCGTCGGTACAACTAACTGCAAATAAACTAGTCAACAACCAAACTATGAAACCTATATAGATATGAAATCTTCTCATGATAACTTTGTCTTTTACTTTACTAATATCAATAGTTTAATTTCGACAAAGTGGAATCAGATTATAAGTCGGCTCGCTGTATGCGCTTGCTCCAATCGAGGATGGAGATGCCCAACTTAACGTATTGCCACTTGTCGCCTTTCAGGAAAAAGTCCAGCTTGTAGTCGTATTCTCTGTCCAGGAACTCCTGTGCCGAATAGTTCAGTGCTTCGAATGCTCCACGGCCCTGTGCCAGAAAATCGGCTAGGTTGATGCGAACCACTTCTTCGCCCGTCTTCTTGTTCCAGATGCTCAGTATCGCATTCTTGTCGTTCTCGGTTGCTGGATGCAACACGAGGCGGGAGAACATCAGGGCGGCGTGAGCGGTACGCTCCTGTACGGTACCCTCCGGAGTGGTGAACTCGGTGGTCCAGGTCTTGTATGGGGTGTATGTCAACTCCTCGTCTGGGAGGAGAGAATTGTCGTAATTGATGTAGCCGTTGGCATCGGTTATCTGATAACTGAAGTCTTCGGCGTGGATGTCGGCTGGTTCGTCCAGCTGATGCAGACTGATGGTGAGCTGCTTGGTGTCTCTGATGAGACTGATGGTATGGTGGGTAATCTGAAGATCCTTCACCTCTACGGTTTCGTTGCTCAATCCCTGCCAGAGGGTATCGAGCGGAAGTGCCTGGTTTTCTACCTTTCCGGCATTTCTGTCGAGTCGGGTACGGAGTTTTTCGATGCTTTCTCCTGCTGCTGGAGCTTCGATGTGGAATTTGGCACCAGCCTGTGACAGTGCCTCTTCGTATTTCTTCTGGAAGGCGAAGGTGGCGAAGCGGTATTTGCCAGGTTGCAAGTCTATGCGCATAGCATAGTTAGGGTCTTTGAGGGGACGGGATTTTCCCTCGTTGGCTGCATCCTGGCGAGCCACTAGGTTGCCCTGCTCATCGAAGATGAACACGCAGACACCGCCTACATGATCGTTGAACATATCAGCGCGCTGGACGTTGTAGTCGTACTTGAACTGCAAGTCAACTCCCATATCGCAAGGAGGGAGATCGTCGTGCATCAAGTCGTTGCAGCTGCTGAGCATGCTGCCGAGAGCGACGATGCTGCTGAATGCTGTCGTGCGGCTGATAGCAGCCAAGCTGTCGAATCCCCATTCCATGCGTATATTCTTGATCCAACTATGTAACTTATTGTTTGCCATGATGCTTTTTGGTTATTATCAATATAATGTTTCAGAATATCAGGTTGTGTTTCTAGCTTCCACTACGGTGAAGCTGAAAACACAACTCGTATGTTTTAACGAAGGCGGGAGCCTAAGCTCCGCCTTTCGTTGTTATTACGCTATTACAAATTAACGTCCTGAGAACGCTTAGCCCAGTCGAGGATCTTCACGCTGACGCTGATAAACTTAGTATCCTCATCATCTGGAGTGTTAGGCTTAACCTCAGGAACGTCAGGATAACCAGGACCGCTGATGCTGTTGACTTTGAGGTCGTACCAGTTGTTGCGGAGCACACCATAACGGCCGAGATACTTCTCGTTATCAGTACCATAGGTGTCTTCGCCTGCATTCCAAGGTGTCAAGTCATCACCGAAGTGCTTGATACGAGCAATATAATAGCTCTCGCCATTCACGTAGGTTGTGATTCCAACAATAGGGTCTTTTGGTGTAGCAGCTTTCAAACCAAGTTTTACATTAATCTTGTTGATTTGATCATCTTTAACTTCTGTGCCATTGTGCTTTACATTGGCTTTTGTCAATATCTTGGTTCCGGCTGTCTTCTCAACATCATTACTTGTTGCGTCAAGAACTACGGCAATCTTATCTGCATCAGCTTCATTTAATACTTCTTGTGCTTTTGCCTTAATCTGTGCCACCAAATTTGTCTTACTCCAAAGCTCTGTATGGTTGCCAATCTTGAAGAAGGTAGAACCATCTGCTGCAGTAAAGCCATTTGGAGTGTATGTAGCCTTGAAGACAACACGAGTGGTCTGTCCCTGCTTCATGTTGTCAAGGTCGAATGTGTTCTCGAGGCAGTATGCTACATCTGTTGCATTTGAAGAAATATCCCCCTTCTTAATATATGTGAAGTTGGCGTCTCTATCAGTTTCTTTTGTAGGATCATTCAAATCGGTGTTGTCATAATTAGGGTCAACGCCCCAATATACGCGCTTGAATGAAGTTGATGCACTTACGAAACGGGCGCTCTTGTTAGGTTCATTCTTCCATACGTTTGTATAATCATCGCTCAAACCAGCAGTAACATGTACCGGGAATGAAGTCTTGTTGGTAACATCCAATGCCCATTTTGTAATTTTAATCTTGTCATTGCTGTAGTTCGCTCCAGAGGCATTGGCACCTGTAGCTCCGAAATAATTCGTTGTACTGTTTGGACTTACTGTAACCTTTGCCAAACCACGCTCTACATGAACTGTTGTCGCAGGTTTACTCTGTGCCTCTTCCTTTGTTCTATAGATGCCCTCTATTTTAACGAGGGTTGTTGGCTCAACATTTGCTGCAGTAAACTGAGGAGCATTAGCCATATAGAAACCTTTTGTATAATCTGTCATGTTAGTTGCGTTTGTTGCAGCATTCCATGATCCGTATGTCTCTGTAGATGCTGAAGGAGGTGTAATCTTGTTGCCTGTTGCTGCTTCATTGTTAAGAATGACCAATGCATAGTATTTACCACCTGTCTCATCTACTTTTGCGCTAGTAAGTTGAGCCGTGATAGTTGCTTCTGTGGTGATACCCTTATTGGCTGGCGTAACATTTTTCCAAGGCTCCAAATTACCGAGTGGTACAGCTTCAACAAACTTGTAGTCTTTTTCTGAAGTTGCTGTTCCCTTCTCAAAGATAACGAGCGTAGCATCATTTACTGCATACTCAGAAGCTGTACCGCCATCAAACTGGTCATTTGTAGTAGCACGTGTACTACTTGTTGTAGGCAAGTCGATAGTGATAGATGCATAGCTTGTACCTGATTCATTCTCACCTGAATCATTACCCCCCCCTACTACTAAATCGTTGTTGCTAGAGCAACTAGCAGTCATAGCAGCCAAAACTGCCAATCCAAAGAAATGTTTAATTCTCATAATTGATGTGATTTTATTGTTAGTTATATCTTTTATTGTTCCGCCTTCATTTCCTCGTAGATCTTTCTGATGCGCTCTGCTTCCTTCGAGTTTCCTGCCTTGGCAAGATGCTTTTCGGCAGTTACGAGGTCGCCCTTCTGCAAATCTGTGCAGGCGGCATTGAGATTGGCTGTCTCATCATCAGGGAAGAGACGGACGGCAATATCAAATACCTCGTTAAACTCTGGAGAACCTGGTTCATAGGTCTGTGCCACCAGATACATCTCCTGTAATGACAACTGCTGAGGCTTGGTCTTCAAGATTACCTTTGCCTCCTCAATGTCGAAAGGACGAACGGTATAGGTTACCGTATAGTCGCTGTGGCGCAAACGAGGATAAATCTCACTCATGATATAGCGATAGCTAGCCGGATAAAGCTTCTTGATTTTCTGGTCCTTTGCATCGGGTGCCAAGGATGAGTTGGCAACGGCAAGGATGGCAGGCTTATCGGCTAAGCTGCTTGCTTCCACCTTCTTCTTGAATCCTTCCCAGTCTTCTGGGGTGGCGTGATAGGTGAAGAGCTTTTTATCGATAGTGTAGAGATTGCATACATAATTGCGCAGGGCAGCCGCACGGTTGTTGGCGAGTCGCACATTGTTGTCGTAAGGACCATCCGGCGACGCATAGCCATGAATATCGATATTGGTGATGCTCACATCCTTGTCGTTCTTTACGAGGTCGATGGTGGATGTAATCTTTCTCAGCTCTGTGGCATTCTCACGGAAGTCGGCGAGGATATCGCTCTTGTTGAGTTTGAAGCTCAGGTAAGCTTCACCCTTTTCGGCTCTCACCTTGATGGCTTCAGCCTTTGGCTTCACGTAATGGTCGCGACCAATCTTGGGTATTGGGTTGATGACCGCCATCTGGGTGGTATCCTGATCCATCAGGTTGCCGCATCCGCAGAGGTCTTCCGTCATGGAGAGGTTGAATGCCTTCATCCACTTCCTGTAGGGAAGGGTCTGTGAGAAGAGCACCTGCTGTTCGGTATCATTCCTGCGTCTCACTACCACTGCCTGGCTGTTCTTCAGTTTGCTGCTTTTGCGCAGGTATCTGATGTTCTGGTTTTTGCCATTGATGATAATGGGATTCAGGGCGATGGTATCTTCTCCGGCAATAAGCGGAGTGAAAACCAGCTGTTGCTCTGATTTGAGCTGCAGACTATCGAGATGGAGGCGGAAAGCAACCTTGAGACTGTCGCTCTTCTTCTGTGTCAAGACGCTGTCTATCAGAATCTTGCCTCCAGCCAACCGTAGCTGCGAATCATCTATCTTCTGGGCTTGGACAGTCAATGCGCTCTGTGCAAACAGAATGCAAAGGGGCGAAATGACCGCATAAAGCTTCATTTTCTTCATATTCTTCATCTTAAATAAAAGAGGGTTTGATTTGGTTTTTGCAATCTCGGTGATATAGTTCCTAGAATGCGTATATCAGGGAGAGGGCGGCTTTAGTAGGACCTACATAGTTGCGGTGGTCCTTGTCAAGACATTTTTCACATCTTCCATAGAGCTTGTATGGGCTGTAGATGTATCCTAATCCGATGGATCCTTCGAGATTGAGATGCTCCGACAGCAGCCATTGGTATCCGTAGGTGAGACCACCGCCGACATACCAGCCTTCGTAATGTCTTCCTTTCTCTGTCTTTGGCAAGATGCCAAAAGGCAGGTCCACATTTTTGATGTTGTATTCACCTCCTAGGGCATGGATGCCGAAGAAGTGGCCTCCAAATTTCTGGCAGGTGTACCAGCGGTATTCTGGCATTACGTTCCAGTAGCGCAATTTCTTGTCGCCTGAGAACTTCCAGGGATTCAGGGCTCCGAAAAGCTGAAAAGTGCTCTTCCTGCCCGTGCCTATTTCTAGACCAGCATTGAGCGAGGTGGTTGCCAGACCAAGCAGGTTGGTCTTCAGTGCTACCTCTTGCGCTCGGGTTATTACTGTTGAGAGAATCAGCAGCAACAACATCGGTGTTCGTTTGAACAATTTCTGCTTTTTCTTCATATTTTTACTCTGTTGTTTTCTTTCTTAAGGATACTGTTAGTTGTCCTATTTTGTTATTGTCATTTACTTATAATCACAGGCTTACCCTTGTGACAAGATGAATGTCACCGGGTTTCCTTTTCGGTTGCAAAGATAGAATGATTTTCTCAAAGATGCTTCAAAAAATTGATGGAAATCAAGGAAAATGAAATGCAAACGTTTGCATCGTCGTGCGAAATGTGTGGGAGCACAAGATTTTTGGATATGATGTAATAGCCTGATATATAGAAAAATATAAGCGAGGGTGTGAATTGCACACCTTCGCTTATGAAATGTTGTTTCTTGATGAAATTCTTTTTTGTGATTTGAGAATCTGAAGACGGGGAAATCCAGCTTTTGGGGGACTATTTCAGAACTTCCATCGCCTTCTTCAGACCTCTATCCACAGCCGAAGGATCGTTCTGGTAGAGCTTCTCCTTTTCCTCTTGGGTCATCTCGTCGAGCAGATAATCGGGGGTGATTCCCACACTTTCCAGCAGGTTGCCCTGTGCATCCTTGGTAAGCGAGAACGGCATGTAGAAGTAGAGGTAGCTCGTTACATTTCCTATCCATCCGCCATTGCTGGCTTCGTTGTCGGAAGTGAGCATTGCCTGCGCTCCGTAACTGTTTCTGCCTATCGTCTTCACGTGGTCGCCCTGACTTTTCAGGATGAGGGTTGTCACCTCCGACATGCTGGCACTGTAGTTGTCGAGCAGGATGGCGGTAGGGATGTTTCTGCCCAGGCTCTTCGACGTTACCGTAATCTTCTGCGGAATCCAAGGGGTATAGCTGTATGGATTATTATCCTCTTTTTTGCGTACGTAGGCATAGACGGCTGTCTGGGTAATGAGATAGTCGGTAAGCAGACGGGTATCTATCACGCTGCCGCCTCCATTGCCACGGAAGTCGAGAATCAGTTTCTTGATCTCGCCCTTAGCCAGCGGCTCCAGGAACAGGCGGCGGTAACCTTCTACGCAGAGATGATTGTAGGTGAATTTCAGATCGCTCCAGTAAGCGTAGAGTTCCCGCTCGTGCCAGAGGTAATCGGCAAGTGCCTGACAATACCAGCTGGCAAAACCGGAGGCTGAAAGCATCTGCTGGTAACGGGCATCGCCCTGCAGCTTCTGACGGATCTGTTCGCCCATGCCGCTTGCATCAGCAGTAACAGGCAACAGCTTGAGGAGATTCGGTGACTTTTCGTAGGCTTCGCTGGCGAGAGCATAGAGACCGGAATAATCTCCCTGGTTGCTGTAAGCCGCCATCTTCTCGCAGGCTTTGGCTGCATCATCCGAAGCCAGATAGCTATCCATATCGGCAAGCAGCTGTGCTGCCTGCTGCTCAGCCTTCTCTCGCTTTCCGGCATCAGCAATCAGTGCTTTCGCCTTGGCTGATATCGTGGAAGCATCCAGATGATAGGTGCTGGCGGCATTGCCAGGGAGATAGGACTTCTGATACTCGTGGAAACAGTTTTCGTAGAGCGCAAACTTGTTGAAGCCGAGATAATAGGTGCCCGGCTGCTCCTTCAGGTAACCGCCCATGATGCAGAAACCATCCGAGGTAATCTCGCCGAAGGCTGTGCCATCCAGGTTGAGCTGGTCGCGGGTATGGTTCCAGTGAGCATTCAGCGGGAAATACTCGGTCTTGTTGCGGAGCGTGCTGTTGAATCTCACCGTTTCCGTAGAAGAGTGGGAGACGGGTAGGGTAATCTTGACATAGAAATGCTGGTCGATGATCTTGTCGATGATTTCCTGGAAATACTGCTTTGCCTTGGCGTTGTCTTCCAGAATCTCCTGCTGGGTGAAAGCGGAGGTATGCTGGAAGGTCTTCAGGGCATCAAACTTGGGTTTGTATTCCTTGTACACCTGGTCCCAGGTCTGCGAAGATACGGCAGACTGCTCATTGAGGGTGCAGTAGCGCTGGTTCATCACGCTCCAGAAAACCTGGAACAGGTCGCCATACGACTTGACATCGGTATCGGAATAATCGGAAATCGATTTCTCGTTGGCATCATTGTCTGCCACACAACTGGTAAGCGACATCCCGGTAGTGGTTGTCGCCAGGAGGAAGGCGAAGAGGCATCGCATTCCACCTTTTATATATATAGGGGTTCTCATAAATTATATGTTTTAAAAGCTTTTGCCCTTTCAGGGCGTATTGCTGTCTGCTATTATACCCAGGGTGTTGCCCTGGGCTAGGAGCTTCTGCCCTTTCAGGGCGTATTGCTGTCTGCTATTATATCCAGGGTGTTGCCCTGGGCTAGGAGCTTCTGCCCTTTACCTTTCCCTTCGGCCGGTGACCGTTGGTTCAGGGCGTATGGGACTAGAACAGTTTGTAGGCAATGCCTGCGGTGATGACGCTGGAGTTGCGGCGGGCAGTCTTGCTGGTACGGGCTTTCTCCTCGTAGATATGCGAGAAGCCGTATTGGAACTGATAGCCCACGCTGGCATCTATCTTGCCGAAGGAATAACCTATCTTGATGCCAGCCTCGCCGCCAAAGAGGCTGCGGCGGAGATGGTTCTCATTCTTCCTGAAATCGTAGGTGGTGTTATAGCGGATGTAGGAGCCATCGCCCTTGTACCCCTCCATGATGTTCATCGGATACATACCCTTGGTATGCATGGAGGTGAAGTATTCGTAATAGATGCCCACCTGCGGCTTGATCCACAATCCCTTCTCGTGGTAAGGATTATGGAGAAGATAGTAGCCTACATGGAGCGGGATGCTGATGAAGTTGTTGTTGTATCGGGTGTTCCAGGAGTCGCTGCCGAGGTTCTGGTACAGGTAGTCGCGCTGTACGAAGTGGATGCCCGTACCTATTGCCAGCTGATCTACGATATTGTATTCGGCACCGATGGCAGCCGTGAAACCCGGTCGCACCTTATAATAAGTCTCCGACAAGCCCGACACATCCGTATCAAGCACACTGCAACTGACACCAGCTTCTGCCTCCACCTTCCAGCGGTAGGAGCTCTGCTGTGCCAGAATGCCTTGGCAGCAGAAGCCAAGGGCTATGGATAAATATACCTTTCTCATAAAAATGGGGTAGTTTGGGGTGAAAAAAGTCTTAATAGAGAAGAAGCAATCCGGCAAACGCAGAATAGAGAATCATGCGGATAGGATTAATCTTCATCACCTTCACGCCGATAAAGGTGGCAAAGAAGAGGGCGATGGAGATATAGAATCTCCATGGATTTTCGGGAGTAGAGAAGTTCTCGCCATTCATCAGGAGCAGGGCTGCGGCTCCTACCAATCCGACAATGGCTGGGCGGAGACCGATGAAAATGCTCTGGACGGCTGAGGTGTTCATATACTTGTACAGCATCTTGCTGATAAGAATCATCAAAACCAAGGATGGGAGAACCAGCGCAAAGGTCGCCATGGCACTTCCGAGTACAGCCATCATGCCACTCATGCCGGCATTATGGACAGCTGTATAGCCACAATAGGTGGCGGTGTTGATACCGATAGGTCCCGGTGTCATCTGAGAGATGGCAACCACATCGGTAAACTCTTGCATCGTCATCCAATGATACTGCGTAACAACCTGTCCCTGAATCAGGGATATCATGGAATAGCCACCTCCGAATCCGAAGATGCCTATCTGAAGGAATACGATGAAAAGCTGAAGAAATATCATATATTATTCTGTTGGTTGAATGAATTGACCATAGATGTAGCCACCTACGGCAGCTGCGATAATCACCCAGATTGGGTTGACGCCCAAAAGCCAGATCAGAAGGGCGGATAGAATAGGAATCCAGCAGTTGACAAGCGAAATACCGGCACTCTTGGCAAGCGAGAATGTAGGTACGGCTATCAATGCCACGACGGCAGGACGGATGCCTGCAAACATGGCAGCAACAACCTTGTTGTCTTCAAACTGATGGAAAAACATGGCTATCGCCAAGATAATAAGGAATGATGGCAACGAAGCGCCGAAGGTGCAGACGATGGCTCCCGGTATCTTTGCCAACTTATATCCGAGCAGGGAACTCATGTTGATGGCCAAGGCTCCCGGACAAACCTGGGTGGTAGCGATGGCATCCAGAAATTCCTCCTTCGTCATCCAATGATGCTTGTCGACGACTTCGGATTCTATAATAG
>OOIG01001398.1_pt1 | contig 17937 bp, 10 predicted proteins | sample 1692091 | NCBI WGS metagenome assembly OOIG01 (sample SAMN06348188, study PRJEB24527) | human gut metagenome | biome: human gut; feature: ankylosing spondylitis patient; material: feces | host: Homo sapiens | place: China | collected 2015-10 | reverse complement strand
CCGACCATTCTTTCACCGGTCTTGGAGAACGCGACGACGGACGGGGTGGTGCGGTTGCCTTCGGCGTTCGCGATGACGACGGGTTCGCCGCCTTCCATAACGGCGACGCAGCTGTTGGTAGTGCCAAGGTCAATGCCAATAATCTTACTCATAATAATTTCCTCCTATATGAATGCCTGTATTTACAAATTTGTATGCTGCCGGTTCCCCGGCTTGGGTGCTTTTTTAATTTGCGACCTTTACCATCGCGAAGCGGACGACCTTTTCGCCGACCTTGAAGCCCTTCTGGAAGACCTCCGCGATGACGTTTTCGCCAAGCGCTTCGTCCTCGACGTGCATGACCGCGTTATGAAGCTGCGGGTCAAAGACCTCGCCTGCCGCGCCGAAGCTCACGACGCCCAGCTTTTCCATGACGGAGACGAGCTGGTTCATCGTCATCTCGACGCCCTTTTTAAACGCGGCATCCTGCGTCTCCTGCGCCAGCGCCCGCTCGAGATTGTCGTACACGGGAAGGAACTTCTCGACCGTCTCCGAGCGGATGTCGGTATAGAGGCTTTCCTTTTCCTTCTGGCTGCGCTTGCGGTAGTTGTCGTATTCGGCGGCCAGCCGCAGATAGCTGTCATGCTCCTGTGCCAGCGCCTGCTGCGCCTTTTCAAACTCGCTTGCCTCCTGCTGCTTGGCTTCCTCGGGCTTTTTTTCCTCGGACTGCTTCGCGGCTTCGGCTTCGGTCTGCTGCGCAGCTTCTTCTGTCTGCTCGGCTGCGGAGGCGGCCTGTGCCTTTTCCTCCGAGGCCGGATTGCTGTTTGTTTTCTTACTCATATCTATGCCTCCGGGTCATTGTGCTTATTTTCCGGCCCTTCGATCGCCGGGGTCTGGTTTTTCTGGAACATCCGGCTCAGGTTCTCGGCGAAGTAGCTCAGCCGGGCGGTGATCTGCGCGTAATCCATTCTGGTCGGGCCGACCACGCCGATCAGGCCCTGCATCCCGTCGCCAATGTCGAACTTCGTCATGACGACGCTGGTGTCGCGCAGCTCCTTCGACACGTTTTCCGGGCCGACCAGGATCTGCGTCCGGCTGTCCGGGGAAAGTGCGGCGGGAAGATTGGAGACCACATCCTCGTCAAGTGCGGAGAGCATTTTCTGCGCCTTGTCGATGTCGTGGTACTCCGGCTGGCCGAGAAGCTTGGCCTGCCCGGTCATGTAGACCTCGCTGTGCTCCTGGTGCAGAAGCGACGTGACGAAATCCATGATGACGGGCACGAGGCTGGCCGCATTTCCGGCGCTTCTGGTCACGCGGGACAGAAGCTCGGGGCTGAGCTGTTCGGCGGTCAGCTCCGTGACGCTTGCGTTCAGCACTGCGCCGAGAAGCTTCAGATCCGCCTCCGTCAGCTCGACCGGGAGCCGGATGAGCTTATTCTTGACGGAGCTGTCGCTCAGCATCACGACCAGAATAAAGCTGCCGCTGTCCGCGAGGATCAGGTCGAACCGCTTGACCGTCAGCCCGGCGGCACGCGCCGCCATGGCGTAGGCGGGCAGATTCGTCATCTGCGAGACAAGCTTGCCGACCTGCGAGACGACCTTGTCGACCTCCTGCATTTTCAGCTCCATCGCCTGATTGATCGACTTCGTTTCATCGGTCGACAGGCGGTAGTCCTGCATCAGCTCGTCGACGTACAGCCGGTACCCGGCAGGCGACGGGATGCGTCCGGCGGAGGTGTGCGGCTGCTCCAGATATCCGAGCGCCGTCAGCTCCGCCATCTCGTTGCGGATGGTCGCGGAGGAAAAATCCATGTCCGGCATCTGCGCAATGGTCTTGGACGCCACCGGCTCCGCCGTGCGGATGTAAAGATCCACGATCGCACGCAGGATCTTCTTTTTCCGGTCTGAAAGCTCCATGGTTCGTTCCTCCTTTCGCCTTAGCACTCTTTATCCCTGAGTGCTAAACGCAGTGTACCACTGCCTGCCAGCGTTGTCAATACCTACAGACTTAAATTATTTGTGAACAATTCATATCTTATGTATGAATGCCCCGGCGGGGCGGTTTTATCAGCCGCGGCGCCCGGATCCGCAGCATCAGCCGTCTTCCCGGACAGCGTTCCTGCCCGTCCGGCGGGGACTACAGGGCGGGCTTTGTCTGCCGTTCAGGGATTATATAGACAAAATCCACAAAAAATTCCCGGTAAAATTTACGTAAAATCGGTAAAATCTCTGTAAAGGCACTGGATTTTAACGGGTGGAACTGCTATACTATGAAATACAGAACTCTGCGACTGCGGCTCCCTTGACCGGCAGCCGCTTTCGTGTCTGTATCAATCCGCAGAAGGAGGGTTCAAAAAGGCGCTTCGCGCGGGACAGGCCCGCGCACAACACGAACATTCGAATTCTGAAAGAAATCAGGAGGAAATGCAAGCATGAAAAAACGCACAACGCGGTGTCTCGCGCTGCTGCTGGCCGTCGTCATGGTCCTTTCGGTCATGCCGGTCGCCATGGCGGAGGAGACAGCGCAGACGCAGACTTACACCAAGGTCACAAAAGCGCCTGCAGACTGGTCTGGTACATACCTGATCGTGTCCGAGGGTGACAAACTGATTATGGACGGTTCCCTTGACAAGCTTGACGTTGAAGGGAACAAGGTCGATGTTACGATCACCGACAGCAAAATCACCGGTGATTATGCGAAATATGCGTTTACCGTTGAGCCGATGACTGGCGGCTACGCCATCAAGTCTGCAAGCGGAAAGTATATTTCGGGTAAGTCCGGAAGCAACAAGCTGAACAGTGGTTCCACACAGTCCCTCAATACGATTGAACTTACCAGCGGTAAGGTGATCGTTACCAGCGACGGAACAACACTGCAATACAACAATGCAGCAAAGAACGGCACCAGATTCCGTTACTACAAGTCGCAGAATCAGCAGCCGATCTCGCTGTACAAGATTGAAACCGCAGCCAAGCAGCAGGTCGAAACCCCGACTGCGAACGTAGCGGACGGCGCTGAGATCGAGGTTGGCACGGAGATCAAGTTCGAGTGCAAGACCGAGGGCGCGACGATCTACTACAAGACCGCAGGCACGGAGTATCAGGCATACACCGGCCCGATCTCGGCTTCGCATAACGAGACGTATACCGTCAAGGCCACGAAGGACGGCATGGAGGACAGCAAGGAGCTGGTCGTCTCTGTCGATGTCTTTGAGTGGGTCAACAAATACGTCAAGGCCGATACGATTGCGACCGGCGATCAGGTCGTGATCTACAATGCTGGCAACGGCTATGCTGTCGCTGGCGAAATGCTGGGCAGCTACTATCTCAAACCCGCCGCGGCGACGGTTGCTGAGAATGCCCTGACGGCGGACAGCTTTGATAAGCTGGTCTGGACGGTCACGAAGAACGAGGACGGTACATACTCTTTCAAGCAGGGCACAGATACCACCCTCACGATGGGCACGAACAACGGCAAGTTCAACCTGAACCTGACCGGGGACGGCGCGGTAAAGTGGGACGTTGAAACCTGCAATGCAGAAAATGCGTCCTACTATATGTCCGGCAATGGCTTGACCGGCCAGTATGGCAAGGTCTACATGGAGTACTATGCCAAGTACACCGAGTTCAGCGCCTACTGCACCAGCACGGATCGTCTGACGGAGAAGGACTTCGGCATGACGTTCTACAAGCTGACGCGGGAAAAGAACTTCATCGGCGGCCTTGTGCCTCCTCCCACCCCGACCCAGAAGGTCGCGACCCCGACGGCTTCCCCCGCTACGGGTGAAGTAGAAAAGGGCACGAATGTCACGTTCTCCTGCGCGACGGAGGGTGCGACGATCCTCATTGCCACGGACGGCACGACCTTTAACGAGGGTACCGAGGCGACGGTGAATGAAGACGTCACCTTCACAGTCAAGGCCACGAAGGCCGGCATGGACGACAGCGACGAAGCGACGTTCACCTATACGGTCAGGAAAGAAGATGGAGAAGACAAACTTGGAAAGCTAACTTCTGCTGACCAGTTGACAGACGGCTCTTATGTCATGATTGTTTCCACCGGCTACGCACCGCTGGAACTCAGCGGGAAGTGGCTGACGGTTGTACAGCCGACTGTAGCGGAGGACAAGGTGACGAAGACGGAAGGCGCGGTTTGGACGCTGAAGGTAAGCGGGCAGTCTGTTACGCTGACTGATAAAAACGGCATGGCCATTGCACCTTTCGGTGGAAACAGCAATGGCATTCAGTCTGGTAATTATAGCTGGGCGTGGTCGTTCAGCGCAGAAAATCAGACCTTCAAATTTATGGGTGCCGGTGATGATACTGTTACGCTGGCCAGCAATACCAGCACGGATTCTACATACGGTGGGTTTAACAAGTTTAAAGCCTATAAGAACAACACGGTTGCAAGTCAGCAGTATCCGTGCGAGTTCACGCTCTACCGGGTCGACCCTGCATCTGCTGACCAGCCCTCCGGCGATCTGCCCCAGCCCGGCGACAAGTTCGTGATCTACAACCAGAACGCACAGGCGGTTCTGGCGGCGGAGAACGATTCGAAGTCCATTGAAAAGGCGGCAGCCACCGTCGCGGACGGCAAGGCCACCCCGGCAAACGGCGCAGTCGTGTTCACCGTCGAGCAGAACGGCGAATACCTCCGCTTCAAGAGCGAAGCCTATGGCTACCTCTGCTCCAACGGCACCGGCAACAACGCGTTCTACAGCAAGGACTTCTCCGAAGAGGGCGTTACGACTGACGACGCCGACTGGCTCGTCCGCGAATGCTCCGGCGGCGTGGGCGGCTATGAGATGGAGAGCCGCACGGCGAAGTTCAACAATAGGTATAGCCAGTGGTTGGAGTACTACTCCGATTCGTTCAAGACCTACAGCATGGATAAGAGCAAGGTCACGGATTACACCATCTACTCCTTCTTCTTCTATCCCGTGGCGGACGGCGTGAATGTGGACGGCGGCCTTGTCGTGCAGCCCACCATCACCTTCCCCGAAACCATGCTCCCGGCCTATGTCGGCAGCGATTACGAGTTTGAACTCGAGATCGACACAATCTATGAAATCGACAATCCGTGGATCGAGTACAGTGTCAAGAAGGCCGATGGAACGTACATCCCCGGCTATCTCAGCGAGCTGCAGGGCAACACGGACGTAGAGGTTCCGGGCGATTTCACCACCGGCAAGGGCAGCGTCCATATCACGGTCTATGATTCGGACATCGCTGAGGCGGCCAAGGCTGGCAGCACGATGACCCTGACCTTCGCGTTCAAGGATGTCAAGGGCAACGAGGCCAGAGCGTCCTACACCGTAGACATTCTCGACGAGGCTGTGATCTCCAACGTGAAGCCTGCGCAGGGCGCGCAGACCGGAGCCGAAAAGCGGCCGGAGATCTCCGCGGAGATCTCGAACGCTGGCGAGAACGCCAGCGTAACGATGACTGTCAACAGTGAAAAGGTCGATGCTGTCTACGCGAACGGCAAGGTCACCTACACCCCGGCTGCCGCTATGGCGGACGGCAAGGTCACGGTGACTGTGACGGTCAAGCGTGCGGATAAAAAGGAAACCAGCAAGACCTGGTCCTTCACCATCGGCGAGGCGACCTTCCAGCGCTACTTCGGCCAGCTGCACTCCCACACGCAGTATTCCGACGGCGCTGGCTCGCTGGAAAGCGCACTGGCGTATGTCAAGGCGCTGCCTGACAATGCGAACGTTGACTTCGTCGCATTCACCGACCATTCCAACTACTTCGACAGCAAGAATAACCCCAACGTCGAAGCGGCTCTGTATGACACGTCTCTTGTCAAGGATTCCGATCCCAGCCACAGCTGGGCGACCTACAAGAACACTGTCGCAGCCTTCAACGCGGCCAACGCGGGCAAAATGGTCGCCATCGCGGGCTTTGAAATGACGTGGTCCGGCGGTCCCGGCCATATCAACACCTTCAACACCCCCGGCATCGTCTCCCGCAACAACACGACGCTCAACAACAAGACCAAGGATGCTGGCCTGCAGGCCTACTACAAGCTTCTGTCGCAGACAGAAGGCGTCGATTCCATCAGCCAGTTCAACCATCCGGGCACGACGTTCGGCAACTTCATTGACTTCGGTTACTGGGATGCTGTCGTTGACACCCGTATGTACATGGTCGAAGTCGGCAACGGCGAAGGCCAGATCGGCGCAGGCGGCTATTATCCCAGCTACGAGCAGTACATCATGGCGCTCGACAAGGGCTGGCACGTCGCCCCGACCAACAACCAGGATAACCACAAGGGCAAGTGGGGCAACGCCAACGACGCCCGCGACGTCATCCTGACCGACGACTTTACCGAAGACGGCATCTATGCAGCGCTCAGAGCGCGCCGTATGTACGCCACCGAGGACAAGAACCTCGATCTGGACTACACGGTCAACGGCAACATGATGGGTTCCATCATCGACGTTCCCGAGAAGCTGAACTTCGAGATCTCCTTCAACGATCCCGACCGCACCGATTCCATCGCCAAGGTCGAGCTGGTCGTTAACTCCGGCAAGGTCGCCTATACCTGGGACAGTGCCGCAGATCTCGCCAAGGGCTCCGTCAGCGTGGAACTGGCGCCTGAGTACACCTATTACTTCGTCCGCGTCACCGAGGGCGACGGCGATCTGGCCGTGACCGCTCCCGTCTGGGTCGGCGAATCGCTCAAGCTTGGCATTTCCAAGGCTGAATGCGGCACGTCTACCCCTGTCACCGACGAAGAACTGACCATCACCACCACGTTCTTCAACAGTGAGGCAAAGCCCGCTACCATCAAGTCCATCACCTATGCCATCGGCGGCGAAACCATCAGCACGGATACCACCGGTTACACGCTGGCTGCAAGCAGCACGCAGGATGTGGAATTCAAGTATACCCCGACCAAGGCCCGCATCATGACCGTCCGGATCACGGCTGTGATCGAGCAGGACGGCAAGGAGTACACCTTCACCAAGGACGTCACGCTCGATGTGCTTGACGCAAGCAAGCTTGTCTACATCGGCATTGACGCCTCGCACTACAACGAATACGTTGCAGGCAACTATAAGGACTCCATGGGCAACTTCGGCGAGCTGGCCGCGGAATATTCCGTGCGCACGGTCATGCTGAAGACCAGCGAGGAACTCATCGCGGCCTGCGGCAATTCCAAGTACAAGGCCATCATCCTGACGGCTCCGTCCCGCCGTCTGGAAGCGGCCCAGAAGGATCCCAGAACGTATTCCGCCGCTGAGCTGGAAGCCATCGCGGCATTCAACAATGCGGGCGGCATGGTGATCGTCGCCGGTTGGTCCGACAACTACGAGAATTACCCCATCATCCAGAACAACCCGGCCATCAAGCACATGGCCGCGACGCAGAACGAGGTTCTTGCCAAACTCGGCTCCAGCCTCCGTATCTCTGACGACGCAACGTATGACGATATTCGCTCTGCAGCCGACGGCGTTGACAAGTGGAGACTCTACTTCTCGTCCTACAACATGGAGAACCCGCTTCTGGACGGCGTGGAATTCGATGCAGATCATCCGTTTGACAAGCTCTACACCGAACGCTTCAGCCACTACGGCGGCGCGTCCATCTACGCAGTTGACGCAAGCGGCAATGCAATCTCTACGCTGCCCGCAACGGTCAGCCCGGCAGTCTACGGCCATGCAACGACCTACTCTGTGGACGTTGACAGCGACGGCCTCGGCGGCGCAGCTACCCCGAAGTACACCTTCGCGAAAAACGATGACCGCCTGATGGTCATGGCGTCCGAGCAGCTCGAGGGCAAGGGCCTCATCATCGTCTCCGGCGCAGCCTTCATGTCGAACTTCGAGGTGCAGTACCAGGTCTCCGACAGCGGCGCGGAGAAGAACTACTCCAACTACAAGATCTGCCAGAATCTCGTCTCCATGCTCAACCAGACCGAGATCACCAAGATCGCGGATGTGCAGGCAGAGAAAGACGAAGGCGTCAAGTTTACCGTGGAGGGCATCGTGACCTCCAACGCCTCCGGCTATGACAAGGATACCGCGTTCTTCGACTGCATCTATGTGCAGGACAACACCGCCGGTATCAACGCCTTCCCGGTCGCAGGCAACTTTAAGATCGGCGATAAGGTCCGTGTCACCGGTACGACGTCCTCCTATCAGGGCGAGCGTCAGCTGGCTGTGACGAAGATCGAAAAGATCGCGGACGCAGCGGCTCCGGCTCCCAAGGAAGTCACTGCCGCGCAGATCAACGACGGCTCCGTCCTCGGCAGCCTCGTCAAGATCAAGGGCACGATCACCAGAGTGGAAGAGGCCGAAGGCAAGATCCAGACCATCATGGTCAGGGATGCGGTAGGCAAGGAAGCCCGCGTCTTCATCGACGGCTACATCACGAAGGACAAGGAAGTCCAGAACGCCATCGTCGGCAATCAGGTCGAGGCGGTTGGCCTTGCCTCCTATGACAATACCTTCGTCCTCTTGGACGGCACGCCGGTCTACCCGCGTATCCGTATCCGCGACCGCGCGGACGTCGTCTGCACCGCAGGCGAGACCCCGGCCAGAACGTGGAACATCACCTATGTCACCGACGGCGGCACGATTGGCGGCCTCTACCCGGTGACCTACACCGAGGGCACCGTGACCGTTCTGCCGACCAATGTGACCAAGCCCGGCTATACCTTCCTCGGCTGGTTCACCGCCTACATCGGCGGCGTACAGGTCAGGCAGATCGAGGCGACGGAGACCGGCGACAAGACCTTCTATGCACGTTGGCAGAAGACTGTCCTGCCGCCTCCGCCCGTCACCCCCGGCACCCCGGTCACCCCGGCCAGGCCCGCTGCCCCGGTAGGGCTCCCGTTTGCCGATGTGTCCGGCAGCGACTGGTTCTATAACGATGTCCGCTATGTCTACGAGAAGGGCATCATGGACGGCACGGGCGCCGATCGCTTCTCTCCCAACGCACCGCTGACCCGCGCCATGATCGTTACCATCCTCTACCGCATGGCGGGTAGCCCGTCCGTTTCCGGCTCGTCCGACTTTACGGATGTGGCCGCCGGCAAGTGGTTTGCCAAGGCGGTCGCATGGGCGGCGGCCAACGGCATCGTCAACGGCTACGGTTCCGGCCTCTTTGGCCCGAACGACCCCGTGACCCGTGAGCAGCTTGCGGCGATCCTGTACCGCTACGCAGTCTACGGCGGCATGACGGCTGTGACGCTCGAGGAAAATCTCGGCAGCTTTGCCGACACGGCGCAGCTCTCCGCCTACGCCATTCAGGCGATGAACTGGGCGGTCGGCCAGGGTCTGATCAACGGCTCCGGCAGCAACCTTGTGCCGAAGGCACAGGCGACCCGCGCACAGGTCGCGGCGATCATCCACCGGTATCTCGAGCGCTGAGTTCCCCAACAGTACAAAGCTGCCCCGCCGGGTCTTCCGGCGGGGCAGTCCCCCATCATTCAAAAACTGCGCATCCTGAAGGAGAATCCATGAAAAACTTACAATGCAAGCTGACGCGCAAGCGCTGGCTGGAGATCGGCGTGAGCGCGCTGCTGTTCGTGCTGATCATCGCGTGGGCGCTGGTCCTGGAATACACGGAGCCTGACCGCGAGGCGACTGCCGCGCGCAAGCGGTTTTTCGCCGTTGCGCGCGTCACGGACATTCTGGACGACAACGCGGAGACCCAGGACTGGACGGAGGGCCGCCGCATCGGCCAGCAGTATCTCGAGGTCGAGATCCTGAACGGCCCGTGGAAGGGCGAAACGCTTGAGGCGATCAACTATCTGACCATCTATACCAACGTCGACGCGAAGATCGGCACAAAGATCGTCGTCCGCCTCGATCTGGACGACGAGGGCGCGCCGTATATCATATCCATTCCGAATTATAACCGCGCCCCGGTGCTGCTCGGCCTGCTTGCCGTGTTTGCCGCGCTGCTCCTGCTGATTGGCCGGAAAAAGGGCCTCACGGCCCTGCTGGGGCTTTTGTATACGCTTGCGTGCGTCTGGTTCATTCAGGTGCCCATGATCCTGCGCGGCGCGCAGCCGGTCGTGGTCACGGTCGTGCTTGTCGCGCTGACGACGGCAGCCTCGCTCCTGTTCCTGAACGGCTTCAGCCGCAAGACGCTCTGCGCCACGCTCGGCTGCATCGGCGGCGTGGCGGTGGCCGGCATTTTCGCCGCCCTGTGCGGGTTGATCTCGCCGCTCAACGGCTTCAACCTGCCGGAGGCGGAGGAACTGGTTTTGCGCGCGTCCGACCGGGGACTGAAGATCAGCGGTCTGTTCGTCAGCGGCATTCTCATCGCCTCTCTCGGCGCGGTCATGGACGTGGCCATGTCCATTTCCTCCGCCTGCTGGGAGCTGCGCGAGCTGAACCCCGACCTGCCGCGCAAGGCCCTGTTCCGCTCCGGCATGAACATCGGCCAGGACGCCATGGGCACCATGGCGAATACTCTCATCCTTGCCTTCGCCGGTTCGAGCCTCAATACGCTCCTGCTGTTCCAGATCTTTGATTATCCCATGATCCAGATCTTCAACGCTGACTCCATCGCCATCGAGATCATCCGCGGCGTGGCCGGAACCATCGGCATCATCCTGACCGTCCCCCTCGTCGCCCTCCTGAGCGCCGAGATCATGGGGCCGAAGAAAAAAGCGTAAGCTGCAAAACAGAAGCGGCATTCCCGGGCCGGGAATGCCGCTTTCTGCGTCAAAACGTCGGATCGTTATCGGTGTGCGTCCGCCTGCACGCAATATGCCTCCTGCATCTTTTGCAGGACGGCTTCCTTTTTCGGGATGGACGGGATGGCGCCGGAAGCTTCGGTGGAGAGGCTTGCTGCGGCTGCCGCGTAGCGGGCCATATAGGCAAGATTGTCCCGCGTCAGCGCCTCCGGCGCTTTCCCAAGCTCCAAAAAGCGCGATACGGCGCTGCCGCCAAAGATATCGCCTGCGCCGGTCGTGTCAATGGGGTGCACCTTCGGGCAGCCGCAGGAGAAGTCTGCCTGCTTATTTTTCAGCAGACACCCCTTCGGCCCCAGCGTGACCATGACGAGCTTCGCGCCCAGCGCCAGCACGCGCTCCGCGCCCTCCTCCGGGCTGCAGTCCCAGAGGAACTGCGTCTCCTCATCGCTGATCTTGACGATATCCGCCTGCGAAAGGCCCCAGAGGATCTGTTCCCTTGCCTCCTGCTCTGTTTTCCACAGCGGGGCGCGGTAATTGGGGTCGTAGGTGACGAGCCTGCCGTGCGCGCGGGCATAGGCCGCGGCCTTCTGCGTGGCCGTGCGGGCAGGCTCGTCCGTGCAGCTGAGCGAGCCGAAGTGGAACACGCGGCTTTCTGCCAGCATGGCCGGGTCGATCTCCTCCCAGCGCAGCTGTGTGTCCGCGCCGGGCTTGCGCGCGAAGGCGAACGAGCGGTCGCCGTGCGCGTCAAAGGTCACGAACGCAAGCGTCGTGAATGTATCGGGGCTGATCAGAATGCCGCGCGTGTCGATCCCGGCGCGGCGCATCGTGCCGGTCAGCAGATGGCCAAAGGTGTCGTCGCCGACCTTGGCGAGAAACGCGGTCTTCTTTCCATACGCGCTCAGCGCGGCAAGAAAATTGCCGGGCGCGCCGCCGGGGTTGGCGGCAAGCGTGGGGTAGCCGTTTTCGTCCTTCGCGCGTTCCGCAAGATCGACAAGCAGCTCGCCCAGCGCGATCACATCATACATAGATCTGTCCTCCTGTGTTTTTTGTTATTTTACCATGAACGCAGCCTGGACTCAACCGCCGCGGGCGAAAAAATGCGCGGCGCGTTCCGCCTTTACATTTGCGTGCGTATGTGGTAAAATTCTCAAAAGTGTGTGAAGCCGAGCTGAAGGAGGATGCGTCCATGCCGATGACAAACGCCGCTGAATATCTGGAGCGTACCGCCGCGCGCGTCCCGGACAAGATTGCCTTTTCCGACGCCTCCGGCAGTCTGACCTTCGGGCAGCTGCTGCAGGACGCGCGGGCACTGGGAACCGTTCTGGCCGGGCTTCCGGGCTGCAAAAACGCGCCCGTGGCCGTGCTCACGGGGCGGACAGTGCAGAGCGTCGCGGCGCTGCAGGGCGTTTTGCAGAGTGGGAATTATTACGTTCCCATCGACGAGCAGATGCCGGAGGCGCGGATGCGCCGCATTCTCGCGCAGGTGCACGCCCGCGCGATCGTCTTCCCGGAAGCGTGCCGCCCGCAGGCAGAGCGGCTTGCGGACTGCGCGCCGCTCGTGTGTCTGGAGGAGGCGGAGAAGACCGCCCCGGACAATGCGCTTCTGCAGGCCCGGCGCGAGCAGATCATTGATCTGGATCCCGTGTACCTGCTCTTCACCTCCGGCTCGACCGGCACGCCGAAGGGCATCGTCATCTCCCACCGCGCCATTCTGGATTTTACCGACTGGCTGACGGACTTCTGCGGCTATACGGAGCATGAGGTCTTCGGCAATCAGTCGCCGTTTTACTTTGACACCTCCTGCAAGGATCTGTACCAGACGCTGAAGCTCGGCGCGACGTGCGTGATTCTGGAGAAGAAATTTTTCGCGCTGCCGCTGTTTTTGCTGCAGGCGCTCGACCGGAACGGCGTGACCGCCGTGAACTGGGCCACGTCCGCGTTCCATCTGGCGGCAAGTTCCGGCGCGCTTGAAAAGTGCGTCCCGCACGCGCTGCGGAAGATCGTCGTCGGCGGCGAGGCGCTGCAGGCGCGGTACGTGAATATGTGGAAGCGCGCGATCCCGGAGGCAGACCTTTATAATATGTACGGCCCGACGGAGACGACCGTCGACTGCGCCGCGCTGCACCTGACGCGCACGTACCGCGACGACGAGCCGATCCCCATCGGAAGGGCCTGCCGCAATATGCAGCTGCTGCTGTTAAAGGACGATCTGACCGAGGCGGCCCCCGGCGAGACGGGCGAGCTGTGCGTGCGCGGCTCCGGACTTGCGGCGGGATATTTCGCCGACGCAGAAAAGACCAATTCCGCCTTTATCCAGAACCCGCTCTGCCCCGATTACCGCGACATTCTCTACCGCACGGGCGATATGGCCGTGCAGCGGGAGGACGGGAATTTCTATTTTCTTGCCCGCCGCGACGGGCAGATCAAGCACATGGGCTACCGCATTGAGCTGGGCGAAATTGAAACGGCGCTCTACAGCGTCAAGGGCCTGCACGACGCCGTCTGCTTCTACGACGCGATGCGCGACAGGATCGTCTGCGTCTATGCGGGCAATCTGGACACCAATACACTTGCAAAGGCGCTGCGGACGGCGCTGCCGAAATATATGCTGCCGAACGTCTATGAAAAGCTGGACGCGCTGCCGCACAACGCAAACGGCAAGCTTGACCGCGCGGCGCTGAAGGAGCGCTTCCTTCATGCGCAGAGTTGAGAGCTGCACGGCGCTTGCGCCGCTTCTGTCCGCGCAGCTGCGGCGCGGCGTGGTGACCAACTGCTTTTTATCCCCGGCAGACTATCAGCGCGAGATCGACGCCGGGCTTTTTTACGAGGAAGGGAATGGCTTTCTGCTGCTGCTGCGGCAGCGGGCCGGGTACCGGCTCCTGAACTTCTATCTGCACCCCGGTGCAAAGCTTTGCCTGCCGGAGCAGCCTTCCCCGCTCATCACAGAACTTGCCTGCCGCGAAAAGGACCAAGACGCCATGCGCCGGGCGCAGGACGCGCTGTGTGCGCTCGGTTTTGCGGAGTGCTTTCACCGCCTGCGGCGCACACGGGCGGCGGTTCCGGCTCCAAATAACGCGGAAGCTCCGACGGAGGCTTCCTTTGAGGCTGTGCGGGCGTTTTTACTTGAACAGTTCGACCCGCTGACGGGCTGCATCCCGCCGGAAGAAGAACTCCGGCAGGCGGTCAGTGCCGGGCAGGTGCTGTGCCTCATGGATGCGGACGGAATTTCCGGACTTCTGCACTATACACCCGGGCGGGCGCAGTGCGAGATCCGCCATTTGGCCGTCCGTGCGGACTGCCGGGGGCATGGATACGCCGGGCGGCTGCTGGCTATGCTGGAAGCGAAGACCGGCGGGCAGAAATGCGCCGTCTGGGCAAGGGTGGGGAACGCCCCTGCCGAGCATTTCTATGAAAAAAATCAGTTTCAGCCGGACGGATGGCAGTCCGTTGTGCTGAGGCTGGGATAGATAAAGGAGTTTTGACACTATGAGAAAGCAGATCATGGAGATCCTGACGGAGATTTGCCCGGGCATCGACTTTGAGAACGAAAAAGCCCTCATCGACGACGGCCTGATCGACTCACTGGATATCGTCGCGGTCGTGACGGAACTGATGGAGGCGTTTGACGTGGAGCTTGGCGTGGACGATCTGACGCCGGAGAACTTCAACAGCGTCGAGGCCATCGAGGAGCTCATCGAGAGCCGTCAGAGCTGAGATGTCCTTTGCCTCCCTGCCCTTTGTGGGGCTCGTCACGGCAGGCGTCGTGCTGTATTATCTGGTTCCGAAGCGGGCGCAGTGGGTCGTGCTGCTGCTGGCGAGCATGGTCTTTTACCTGGTTGGCGGCGTCAAAAGCGCCGTCTGGCTCGTGCTGGTCGCGGGACTCACGTGGCTGGCGGGACTGCTGCTTGAAAAGCAGAACGCGCGTCCCGCACCCGATAAGGCCGCAAAGACCGCCGTGCGCCGCGCGAAGAAGCGCATCTGCGCGGCCTGTCTCGTGCTGTGCTTCGGGCTTTTGTATCTCATGAAATACTGGAACTTCACGGCCTCCGCGCTGCCGTCCGCCATCGGGGACAAGCTTCCCCGGTGGGATTTCGTCGTGCCGCTGGGACTATCGTATTTCATCTTCCAGAGCGTGGGCTATGTCATCGACGTCTACCGGGGAAAGCTCCCCGCGCAGAAAAATCCCTTAAAATACGGCCTGTTCGTCTCGTTCTTCCCGCAGATGGTGCAGGGGCCGATCAGCCGGTACGACCAGCTTGCCCCGCAGCTTTTAGCAGAGCGCAGTCTGGACTGGCGCGATCTCAAATTCGGCATCCAGCTTTGCCTCTGGGGGTATTTCAAAAAGCTCGTCATTGCCGACCGGGCGGCTATGCTGGTCAACGCTGTCATCACGGAAAACTGCCCCTACGGCGGCGCGGTCATTGCCAGCGGCATTCTGTTCTACTGCATTCAGCTTTACTGCGATTTTTCCGGCGGCATTGACATCACACGCGGCGTCGCGCGGATGTTCGGCATCGACATGGCCGAGAATTTCCGCCGCCCGATCTTCGCAATGTCCCTGACGGAATACTGGCGGCGCTGGCACATCACGCTCGGCGCGTGGATGCGCGACTATGTGTTTTATCCGCTGTCGCTGTCGAAAGCCTTCGGCAGACTCTCCCGCTGGGCCCGCACGCACATCAGAGGCACGGGCGGCAAGATCTTTGCCACGTCGCTCGCGACGTTCATCGTCTATCTCATCATCGGCATCTGGCACGGAGCGAACTTCCGCTATATTGCCTTCGGCCTGTGGAACGGCGTGCTCATTACGGCCTCGCTCCTGCTGGAACGGACGTTTTTGCGCTGGAAAGCGGCGCTGCACATCAACGACAAGTCCGCCGCATGGCGCGTGTTCATGACGCTGCGCACGATGCTGCTGGTGTTCATCGGGCGGTATTTCACGCGTTCGCCGCGTCTGAGCTGCGTGTTCCGATTCTTGAAGACAACCGTGCTGCATCCACAGCCGTCACAGCTGCTCGACGGGACGCTTTTGTCGTTCGGCCTTGCAAAGACGGATTTTCTCGTGATCGCGCTGGGACTGGCCGTTTTGCTGACGCTTGAGTGCTTTCAGGAGCGCGGCGTGCATATCCGGGCTGCGCTGGAAAAGAAGTCTGGCTCTGTGCAGTGGCTTACCGTGACGGCGCTGCTGCTGGCTGTGCTGCTGCTCGGCGTGTTCCGGGCCGGGTATATCCCGTCGGGCTTTATCTATACGCAGTTCTGAGGCGGTGATCGAATGAGTTCAAAAAAATGGGTGCTGGTCTTTCTCGTGACCGTCCTTGTGCTGGCCGCGCTGCTGGCGGGGCTGAATCTTGCCGTCGACCCCTTCGGCGCGTTCGGGGACAGGCTGCTGTCCTGGTTCTCCTACGATGAGACGAATAACCCGCGCGTGGCAAAGTTCAGCTATCTCGAACAGCACCACGACGAATACGATTCCTATATCCTCGGCTGCTCGTCCACCAGCTCGTTCCCGGTGGACGCGTTCAACGAGGCGTATGACGCAAGCTTTTACAATCTCATCATGTACGGCGCGGATATGCGCGACTGCGAAAAGATCGCGCAATATCTGGTGGAGCATTACGAGGTCAAGAATCTCATTCTGAACGTCTATCTCGACAACGGCCTGACCTACGACGAGGAATCCGACCGGCTGACGAAGAACCTCCACTATAAGGAGGACCCGGACACGTCCGTGCTGTCCTATTACACGCGCTATCTCTTCGCCGACCCGCACTATGCGCTGGCCAAGCTGAACGCGCTGCGCACGGACACCATTCTGCCGCAGACGTTCGACGTGTTTGACGAGCGGACAGGCTGCTATGACAAGCGTGTGCGCGACGCAGAGCCGATCGGCAGCGAGGAGCGTTATCTCGAAAGCTACCCCGTCTTCGCCGACTATCCGCACCAGACGCTCTCGCTTCCGTACACGGAGCAGTGTATGCAGAGCGTCGCGGCGATCAAGACCCTGTGCGAGGAAGCGGGTGTGAACCTCACCGTCGCGGCCGGGCCGGTATATGCTGAGTATCTGAAAAATTATGAACCGGAAACCGTCGCGCAGTTTTACCGCTCGCTGGCACAGGTCACGCCGTTCTGGGATTTTTCGTCCAGCAGCGTCAGCTGCGAGATGCGCTATTTCTACGACGGTACGCACTTCCGCAACAACGTCGGCGAGATGATCTGCGCCCGCATGACAGGCCGCACAGATCTCTGGATCCCGGACGATTTCGGAACCTATGTGACCGCCGACACCCCGGAGGATTATTTCCTGAACGTCCTGTCCCCGGCGGCGCTTTCGGCCGATGAGATCAGCACGCAGGTGCCCATCCTCATGTACCACCATCTGTCCGAGGACGTGACGAACAGCGAAATGGTGTCCCCGGAGCAGTTTGAGGCGCAGATCCGGGCGCTTTCCGAGGCCGGGTATACCGGCGTCTCGTTTGACGAGCTGCAGGCGTATGTCCTGCGCGGCGAGCCGCTTCCCGAAAAGCCGGTCGTCATTACCTTTGACGACGGATACAGGAGCAATTACACGCTGGCCTATCCGATTTTGCAGAAATACGGCATGAAGGCGACGATCTTCGCCGTCGGCGTTTCGTTCGGAACGGATCATTACAAGGATACGGACTATGCCATCACGCCGCACTTCGGCGCGGCGGAGGCGGCGGAAATGACCGCGTCCGGCCTCATTTCCATCCAGAGCCATACCTACGACATGCACCAGTGGCCGCCGTATGAAACGGACTCGGCCGTGCGGGAGAACATTCTCCAGCTTTCCAGCGAAAGCGAAGAGGCCTACGTGCAGGCGCTGACGGAGGACTTTACGCGCAGCCGTGCACTGTTGGAGGACGCAACGGGCCGGCCGGTCGACGTGCTGGCGTACCCGGCGGGGCAGTACTCGGCGCTGGCGCAGGTCACGCTCCAGTCTCTCGGCGTGCACGTGACGCTCTCGACCAATCCTGGCGTCAACACCGTCGTCAAGGGCCTGCCGCAGACGCTTCACGCCATGCTCCGCTTCGGCATTACGGAGGATGTCTCGCCAGAGGCGCTGCTGAACATGATCCAGTGAAAAAACAGGCTGTCCGTCCCGCACGGGCAGCCTGTTTTTCTTGAATGAAACACATTTATTTCCACGCAGATGGGTGCAGAAAGAAAAGAGTCATAAAAAATTTTAGGCAAGCAAAAATTTTGTTTGACATCTGCTTTTCATGTGGTATGATGGTAGCAGAAGACGTCTGCACGGCAGACGCCGCAGATCAGAAAGAA
>OOIG01001391.1_pt1 | contig 17990 bp, 17 predicted proteins | sample 1692091 | NCBI WGS metagenome assembly OOIG01 (sample SAMN06348188, study PRJEB24527) | human gut metagenome | biome: human gut; feature: ankylosing spondylitis patient; material: feces | host: Homo sapiens | place: China | collected 2015-10 | reverse complement strand
ATTCGCTCTTTTTTGGGAGAGTATGAATCGCTGACCTTTTCAAAGTGTTTTCGGTTATCATGGGAGCTTGCTGCAAAGCTGGGGCGAATCTGGGGAAAACCGATTGAGGGGGTAAATACAAACTGTATTGTAGAGCATAAAAGCGCACGGGAGGTAATACGCTATCTTTCAAAGCAATGTCCGGCAGATGTTTTATGCCTTGGCGCGAGAACCGGAAAATTATCATGGGTTTTGAATCGATTGGAAAAGGACTATCCGAATATTTATAATAAGGAAACGGTATATGCGAGTATTTCCGATGATGATTCAGGGGCAACACAACCGAGGGCTGATTCTGCAATTTTTACGACTTATGACAGCAGCAAGGGCTTAGAGCGACCGATTTGTGTCGTATTTGATTTCACAGAAAGCTATTGGTCAAGCCGAATAAACAAACCGCAACAGTCCTATGAAATTCTCAGGAATATTTTTTGCGTAGCGGCGAGCCGCGGCAAAGAGCAAATCATTTTTGTGCGAAACGATGATTCGGAGCTATCCGAAGAAACGTTAAAGACGAAAGGTGTCCATTGCGAGAAATATGAATCGCTCAACATTTCAAATATGTTTGACTTCAAATATAAAGAGAGCATAGAGGAATGCTACCGTTTATTGGATGTCAAACAACTATCTTCTGAAAATGATGAAATCAGAATAAAAAATCATGACGGATTGATTGATCTGTCTCCATGTATTGGAATATTTCAGGAAGCGGTATATTTTGATAACTTTGATATTGATAAAGAAATTCGGTTATGGGAGATGTTGAATCAAGGTAAGCGGGTGCATATAAACGAAGAGATATATGAAGCATCGCTGGAGAAAAAAGTACTGTATCTTGTGTCCTTAAATACATCACATGAGCGATATCAGGATCAGGTGGAATTACCGTTTATTACGATGGACGAGGAAGAACGGATAAAAAAACGCTTGGCAGGACGATTAAAGCCAAATGAGAATGTACAGGTCGAATGCACGATTCCATTTGCAGATGGGGAAGGGAAGTGGCTGTTTGAAGCAAAAGGCTTTGCTGATGTTGTGAAAAATGACACAGTTTATGAGCTTAAATTTGTTTCGGAATTAAAGCATGAACACTTCCTTCAATGTGCATGCTATATTGTTGCACTGAATTTGAAGCAGGGAGTGCTATGGAACACGCGTGATAATACTGCATATGAAATAACTGTTCCCAATCGCGGTGTATTTCTTGATGCCGTTGCAAATACCATTACAAAAGGGCGGATAAAACATTATTACGAACCGAAAAGAGTTTTGATTTCGGATAAGAGATACCCCCGTTCGGAAGCTTGCGCTAATGTTCCAAAAGAACAGGCACAAAAAGCCTTCGGACAGACCGCAATGGATGCGATGCCACCTAAGATGGTTGTCAAAAAGCGTTCCAACACAACAATTAGTATGGGGACTACATTTCGGAATCTGATTAGTCGGCTTCTTTTTCAAGCACGATCCGATACTCCGAAAGTCAAGAGACAAAAAATATCCGAGCGGATGACCCCGGAGAATGTGGTTCCATTGTTAGCCGGTAAGGATCATTGTTATATTGCGGTGATTGATACAGAAACCACATTCAGCAATGAAGTCATGTCGATTGGTGTTGTAATTGCGGATGGAGATACATATCGGATGCTTGATAAAAGATATTATTTAATTAAACCAATGTATAGGCGAGGAGGAATGTACAGCTATGCGTTGCATCAACGAGGAATAGAAGAATCCGTTGCGAGTAGAACAGAAACAATTAAAAATATTGTTCAGCTTTTAGCGCAATATGGTATTTCATCCGTGTTTGCTTATAATGCCTCATTTGACCGTAATCATTTACCTGAATTGTCACATATGAATTGGTATGATATTATGCGGTTGGCTGCATATCGGCAGCATAATGATAAAATTCCGAAGGATGCGCGTTGTTGCAGAACGGGACGCCTGAAAAGCGGCTTTGGAGTTGAGGCTATGTTGAGATTGCTATCCGGTGATCGCATGTATTATGAGAGGCATCATGCTTTAACGGATGCAATTGATGAATTAAAAATCATGCAGTTACTGAACCATCCGATTCAGGATTATCAAATTGCGTTGATTCGAGGATGATAAAACGGGAATGGAGATGGAGATTGGTTTCGATACCGTTGCAAGGGAGTTTTTCATCCGTTGCAGGGGGCAACTGACGCATACCGCACAGCTCGGCAAGGATGCCGGCGGTATCATTCAGCGGATTGATAACTGCCTCGGCGGTATCGGGAAGCGCATTGCCATGACGCAAAGCGAGCTTGCGGGACTCCACGAGCAGGTGGAAAACGCGAAAGCGCAGCTTGCAAAGCCGTTTCCGGACGAAGCGGAACTGACCGAAAAATCCCGCCGTCTGGACGAACTGAACGCCGAACTGAATATGGATCAGCGGGAGAATGAGATCGCAGACGGGGAGACGCCGCAGGAGGAGACGGAACAAGATAGGGAAAGAGAATTATCGGATCGGTAAATCTTTCTTTTTTCATTTTTTCTCTTGACAATAGGTCGGATAACCGATATAATATAAGTAAGAGAGAAGATCGGTAAAAAGGAGGGAATGATATGAATCTGCAAACGATGCTGGATCAGCGGAACATGACAAAATACAGGTTGTCGCAAATCAGCGGCGTACCGAAAACAACGGTCATTGACATTTGTTCCGGAAAAAGCGAATTGGGGAACTGTTCGGCGAAAACGCTTTACCAGTTGTCGAAAGCCCTGAACTGTTCGATGGAAGATTTGATGATGTTGGATTCCAAAGCGGATTATACGGCAGGGAAACCGACGAATCGGAGCTATCTGGAGCGCGGATTGCCCCCGTATCTGCAAAAATCTCTGCGTGATATGCAAGCCTCATGGAAGATTGTTGACAGCGGGAAAAAAGATTATATGTGGGATGTTTATTGGTGTGATCTGAATGCCAGTATCAACTCTGCTGAGGTGGATCAGGAAATTACGCATGAGCAGGCAGACTATTTACGAAAACAGTATTTGAGGATGTAAGAAAGGAGTGTCTATGGATTTTACCAACCTGCCGCACAGACAGAAATGCTATGCGGGCGCAAACGGAAGTAAGCTGTCGGTTGTTTTGGACGGAAAGCAGTATATGCTGAAATTTCCGCCAACCCCGTCTATCAATAAGGACATGAGCTATACGAACAGTTGTTTCTCGGAATATCTTGGAAGTCATATTTTTGAATTGCTCGGTATACCGGTGCAGGAAACCTTACTCGGAACCTATGAAGTGCAGGGAAAGACCAAAATCGTGGTTGCCTGTCGGGATTTCACATCACCGGGTGTTGTACTGCAGGATTTTGCATCTCTGAAAAACACCATCATAGATTCCGCACACAACGGGTACGGAACAGAATTGGCAGATATTGAACAGGCAATGGAGGAACAGCGCGCAATTGATTCGGAAATTCTGAAAGACCGTTTTTGGGACACTTTCGTTGCAGATGCGTTGACAGGAAACTGGGACAGACACAACGGGAACTGGGGATTCCTTTACGATTCGGTGAATGATACAATGACGCTGGCTCCGGTTTATGACAACGGTAGCTGCCTTTACCCGCAGGCTGACCCGGATATTATGCGTTCGGTTTTGGAAAATCGGGAAAATCGGGACGCGCGTATTTATCAGGTACCGCTTTCCGGTATCAAAATCGGCGGTCAGAAAATCAATTATTTCAATTTCCTTTCATCGTTGGAAAATGCGGATTGCAACGCTGCGCTGAAGCGGATTGTGCCGAGGATGGATCTGAAAGTCATGTGCGATATGGTTGACAAAACACCCTATCTGACCGATCTGCAGCGGGAGTTCTACAAGACCATGCTTTCCGAGAGAAAGACAAAAATTTTAGATTATGCTTATCAAAAGCTGTTAAAGCAGGAACGGTCAAAAAAGCGAAATGACCGGGACGAACGATAAAAAATAGCAACGCAATCTGGCGGTATGAAGCAATTCATGCCGCTTTTTTGCTGCCCAAAAGGAGGAAAAGGATATGAAACATTACAAGGTTCGGATTGTGGAAACGCTGGTGATGAATGTGGATGTGGAAGCGGAGAGTGCCGGGGAAGCGGAGCAGATTGTGTCTGACCGATGGCGGGATTCCGAGTATCTTCTGGATGCGGACAACTTTTCCGGCGTGGAATTTGAGGCGCGTGAGGACGAACGGCTTCGGGATCGCCGAAGTCGGGATGCGCGATAAAACGGGGTGTCGGGATGAACTACGCCACCCCGGAAGCGATTGAAGCGGCACGGCGGATTGACCTCTACACCTATCTGCACGAGCGGGAGCCGCAGGAGTTGGTCAAGTGCGGGAACGGCGTTTACTGTACCCGCACGCACGACAGTCTGAAAATATCCCGTGGAAAATGGTTCTGGTGGTCACACGGCATCGGCGGGCATACGGCACTGGATTACCTCATTCGCGTGCGCGGGATGCGCCTGCCGGATGCGGTGGAAATCCTTGCAGGGACAACCTGTGCCGTGCTGCCGCCGCCGAGAGCCGCGCCTCCACAGCCGGAAAAACGGCTGATGCAACTGCCGCACAATGACAGCTGCGACCGTGTCAGGCGGTATCTCACAGGGCGGGGACTGGATGCGGAAATCGTAGATCGCATGATTGCCGAAGGGCGGATTGCCGAGGAGAAAGACCACGGATTCGCCTTGTTTTACGGCTTTGACGAGCGGGAAAAGCCCCGCCAATGCTCGGCAAGAGCAACGGACGGAACCGCCGTCAAGCGGGATGTTGCAGGAAGTGACCGCAGATTCGGCTTCTGTCTGGAGGCAGAGGTTCCTTGCCGGAAGGTATGGGTGTTTGAGAGCGCTATTGATCTGCTTTCCTTCGCCACGCTGATGAAGCAGGCGGGAAACGATTACAGGCGGGAACATCTGCTCTCCCTGTCCGGCGTGTACAAGCCACCGGAGGACATCCGGCAGGCAAAAGTTCCGATGGCGTTGTCGCACTTCTTGGTGAAGCATCCGGATGTCATGCAGGTGGATCTTTGTCTGGACAACGACAGCACCGGACGGGCGGCGGCAATCGGAATCCGTACGGCACTCGGAGAATCCGCAAAAATTGTCCGGACGCATCTGCCGCCTGCCGGAAAGGATTACAACGATTATCTGCGGCTGAAATTGCAAAGAAAGGTTGACTTGGAAAGGAGAAATTACGATGAAAGATAGAAGTTTTGGAGCGAAAACTGCGGCTGTTCCGAGTATAGAACGCCGGGGAGAGGAGGCGCGCTGAAGGAGAATCACCGCAAGATCGGCGGTGATTTTTCTTTTCTCCGGGCGGTCGGGGAGGTGTCTTTCTTTCTTAACGAGCAATGAATTTTGCAATCAAAATTCGTCTCGTTGGGGAAAGCCCCCAAGCCCCCGCCCGTAGCAGAACAGTTATGAGGAAGTCAAAAAGAAGAACCAAACAGATCTGTGTACGGCTGACCGATGAGGAGTTGCAAGCCATCAACGCCTTGGTGGAACGCACACCGTATTCAAGAGAAACATTCCTGCGGAAAGCTGCAACCGGTGCCAAGCTCTGCGAGAACCTTCCGGCAGACTATCCGGGAATCTTGCGGGAACTGCGGCGGATCGGGAGCAATGTGGATCAGCTGCTTGTCAAAGCGCGGGCGCTCGGCTTTGTGGATGAAGTGTCGCTCCGGAGCATCAAAGAGCAGGTCAACCGGATGGATGTCGTATTCGGGCAGTCGTTCGGAGATTGGGAGGGGAGACGCAAAACATGGCGGTAACGAACATCTGGGCAGTCCACGGGGACAATGTTGCAACCGTTATGAAGTATATCGCCAATCGGGACAAAAGCATCTACGCACATGAATATCGGAACGATCCACAACCACTTCTGCCCCAACAAGGGGCTGATTATAATTCTGTCAGATCATAAAACTTAAATTGAGAATGCTGCAGTTTGTTTTGTGCCCAACTGATTACAGAGGTCCTGTTGCCGGTAATTGTCTCGGTAAAGGAGGGGCACCCGCAACGGTATGCGCCCTCGGTCAGATAATAACGAATTCTCCACTTGGTCATTTTTTTATTCTCCTTTTATGTGTGAATACCATTCCTTGCCTGACAGATATTCAATTTACACCGCATTTATGCGTGTTGCTTTGCGCGGCAGATGTTTCTGCAAGGATTTCATGCACATGTTTTCCGCTTAAAAAGCCGTTCTGCTGAAGCTCTTTTGCAAGGCGCAGAATGACATCCCGATTCTTTCGGATGATCCGGCTTGCACGGCGTTCGCATTGGCGGATGAGTTTGGCTACCAATCGCTCATTGCGCAGACAGGTGACCCAGCTTTCGTTTCGCCTATCCGTGTCATACTCCCGTAGTACCTTATCCGTACCGAAGTAGCCATATGAGTTGATCAGCCGTCTGGCTTCAAGGCGTGCGCCGGTCAGGTCACTCGCTGAACCGTCATCCTTGACGCCCAACAGTATTTTATTTGCAAGAAATCCCGCCAAGTCAATCTCAATGCTCTCTATAACGGTTTCCTGCGTTTGATCGGCATTTTTTACCGTGCTGTAGCAAGCTCCTCTATGAGAGTATTTTGCCCTCATAGAGATATGCCGGAGGATGTAATGCTTTCGGTAGTGGTCAATCAGAATCGCGTGCCCGATTTCATGCACGCACGAAACAAGGGCGGGGCGCTCAATCGGTCCGTGATACGGAAGTTCATGAAAGCGGAGCAGGGTATGAGAGGCTTCAAGCATTTCGCCGCTGATGCTTTTTCCGTGATTTCGCAGACAGGCATCTGTTACAATTGCGGAAAGGCAGGCGTTGCTGCATCCTTCGGTTTGCTCGACAAAATAGCCAAGCTCATCCTCGGCAATGCTTTTTCCGTGCTGTGCAAGGTAATGAGTCAGAATGTCATGGCGTTCCCGTTCGTTTGGATAGAAAAGCCATATGGCTCGGTCAAATCGTCCGGGGCGGGATAACGGGTCACGATCTTCCAAGGGGGTATTTGCCGATGCAATAAACAGCACTCGGTTCTGCGGGGATAAGCCGTCCATCAGTTCCTCCATGCAGCGCGAGGCACGGCTGTTCTTTGCCAGCAGCGTATCCAACTCATCAATCAGAATGATAGCTCCGTGTGGCTCTTTGGAAGCTGCTTCAAATACTTTTAACAATTCCGATGCGATTTCCTGCTTTCCGTCGCTGACAAACGGATAGGTTGGCATGAGGGCTGCTTCCCTGATGGCACGCATGAATAGTGTTTTCCCTTGCCCCGGAGAACCTACAAGCAGGATTCCGCGCGGGAGACGGACGAATGGGGCTATATTGGGGTCGGTGTACCAACCGATAATGGTGGACAGCTCTTGCTTGATGTCATCGTAGCCGATGATATTTCCGAAAGGTTCATTCATTGTATTGCCTCTTTGATGTGACGGATTCTTGCTAAATCGTCCTGAATTTGCTTCGCCAATTCGGTGTACGAATTGTTTTCATCGACAATGTCATAGTACTGATAGACAAAACAGGATTCCCCGTCCTTTTTGTAGGAATCGTATTTTTTATGATTTCTCGGCTTCATGGTTGTCGGATGACCGAAAACAGTGCCTTGCGCCTTGCTGAAATGACTGTCGAACCAGTCTTTTTCCGCATATTTCTCAAACAGGAAATCCGCATTTGCATCTCCGTTTTTTTGCAGCACGAAACGGCGATATTGTGTGCCCTCAATCTGGATGCCGAGAATCGGGGAGGATTCTGTTTCTGCTTCATAATAAATATCGATTGTGGAATTTTTGTGGTTGAAACTGAGAGTGACCTTCAAGGAAGACTCATCCGCGAACGCTTTTCGGAGATAGTCAACGAAATCTGCGCCCTTGAGTTTGATGCAAAGGTCTTGCAGCCTGACTGAGGCATCATTCAACTTGGCACTGTAGGAATAGATCAGTCGATTGCCACTGCTTTTCAATTCATGGGTGACAATTTCAATCATGCAATGGATATTGTTGCAATACTCCCGTATCTGCGCCTTTTGCTCGTTGGAAAGGGGACTGCTTTCCAATTGCATCATTATCCTTTCCGCAATATCCGAGTAGCTGATAAAATTCCAGTCCTTTCGTTCCTCTTTCGTGAGCGTATCGCACACACCGGTATACACCTTTCCGAGAATTCGGCAACCTTCTGCTTCTGCTTTTTCGGTGTATTTTTGCAGTTGTTCCGAATACGGCAGAGATTTGAGTTTGTTTTCAATTATATAAATTTTTTGATTGGCAAGCTGGATGACCAAATCCATGTTCAACCATTCCCGCTGAATGGATTCCACTTTGTCTTTCTCGGGGTCGAAGGAGGGGAAGAACACCCGAATAAAGGCAGAGTCGCGCTTCATAAGCCAGCACCAGACATTGGAATGGTACAGTTCGCGCCCGCCAAGGGACATTTGATAGATCAGAGAATGTTTCAGTTTTTCGATTGCTTCCGTCATAGTTTTTCATTTCCTTTCCGGTTTCCGTCTGTATAGCTTGTGAGAATGGCGTTCAAATGTGCCCGATAATTGTCGGCAACCTCTGTGGGGGAGAGAATTTTCAATTTGTCGCCCAGCATGGCACACCAACCGAAAAAGGTGGGGCTGACCTGAACTTCGGCAGAAAAGAGAACCGTGTTATCATCCTGCTCTTTTAATGTGACTTCGGCTCCGAACCGATCGAAAATGACATCCGAAAGCGTACGGTCGGCTGAAAAGGTGACAAGACGGATGTCTCCGGAAAACATCCGGAACAGGGATTGCCGATGTTTGGAAACACTGAACAAAAAATCCTCGGGTGGATCCTCCGCATCCTTTTCCGATACGGAAACGCTGTCCATTCGGTCAACACGGTAGTGTAACATTTTGTGAAACCGATTGTCATAGCAGAGCAGATAATATTGATCATCCGAAAAAACGGTTGCAAACGGACTGACAATGTAGTGGTGTCCGTCCCGACGGTAGACCCGCTCATGTCCGACTCCGTAGTCAAAATAGCGGAATACCACTTTTTTATGCGCTTCAATTGCAGTGATGATTTCGTTGACCGAATAAAGGATTGCTTCATTTGTTGTTTTCAGAACATTGAAGCGGACAACATTCCGTTTCAGCAATTCCGCCGAGCGATTGCCGGATAATCCTGCGACCTTTGAGATTAAAGCCGCCGTTTTCCGTTCGGGAATGAATGCGGCAGCCTGCAGCGCATCCATGAGAATATGTAACTCCGACAGTTCAAAGGTCCGACTTGCCACATAATACAGATTTGCCTGCGATTTGTCGCAAAGCACCTCAAAGCCGTTTTCATTCAGCGTGGCAATATCACGGTAAAGCGTTTTGCGTGTGAGGGAAATGCCGTCCTCGGATAAGCGACGGATAATGTCCGTGGTGGACATGGGGTGTTCGGAATCCGTTTCGGAGCAAAGAAGTTCCCATAATTTCAGCAATTTGATCCTTGTCGCATTGGTCGTGTCCATAATCGCCTCCTGTTTTGCGGTAATCCTATTATACCATGAAATGTGCCGGATGTCAAGTGCAACATGGGTAAATATTGGGACAGGTTGTTGAATATAGCATAGTTTGAAAATGTCTGACGTTCGCCGGCGTCATCATCACCTTTGCAAAAGAAATCTTGTCCCTGATTACCGGCGGATGATGCGGAGGCGGCAGGATGTCTAACAACTGGATCGTAGAAAACATCCAAAACGCCCTCGGCACCTGGAACGATAAGCTGAATGAGATCTGGCGGCTTCTGACGGAGTCGCCGGAATCGTTTAAGGGCGGGGCGGTCTGGAATGCGATGGTAAATATCAACGGGACGCTCAAAGCGGTCGGGTATGCGCTTCTGGTTCTGTTCTTCCTGATGGGCATCATGAAGCACTATAATTCCTTTTCTGAGGTGAAGCGACCGGAGCAGGCAATCAAGCTCTTTTTGCGGTTCGTCCTTGCGAAAGCCGCCATCACCTGGGGACTGGACCTGATGATGGCAATCTTCCGGATTGTGCAGGGGGTGATCGGAAAGATCATGACCGCGTCCGGTATCGGCGGGCAAAGCAGCATCTATTTGCCGGACAGCATGGTGCAGGCCATCGAGGACTGTGGCTTTTGGGAGAGCATCCCGCTGTGGGCGGTCACGCTGATCGGCAGTCTGCTCATTACCGTGTTGTCCTTTGTCATGATTCTGACCGTATACGGGCGCTTCTTCAAATTGTATATGTATGTTGCCATTTCGCCCCTGCCGCTTGCGACCTTTGCAAGTGAGGAGACGGGGCAGGTCGGCAAGAGCTTCATCCGCTCGTATATCGCCGTCTGTCTGGAGGGCGCAATCATCGTGCTTGCCTGCATCATCTATTCGCTGTTCGTGTCAGGCGCACCGTCGGTCAACCCGAACGCGTCCGCTGTCAATCAGGTCTGGACTTATGTCGGGGAGATCGTATTCAATATGCTGGTGCTGACAGGAACGATTAAACTGTCGGATCAGGTGGTTAAGAACATGATGGGGCTGTAAGGACTATAGGGCAGAAAAATGGAATGCCTTTGGCTCTCTATCGCCAATCATCGGATTAAAATTTCGCCAATCGTCGGAAAAATAATTATTCAATCGTTGAAAAACTGTTTTTGGCTTGCTTTGCTATCGGAACTTCTGTGATAGAACACAAAACTTTCGGATAACCTATTGACAGGTGCTTTGGTGTATGCTATAATAAATATCGGAAAAATCGTGACAAATCACAGAACTTCCGAAAGGAGAACGCGCATGGATAACCAAAAGCAGATCAAACGGGATGTGTATCTTGCAGGGCTGATTGCAAAGCGGGATAACGGGTTGGTGAAGGTGATTACCGGTGTCCGGCGATGCGGCAAATCCTATTTGCTGTTTACGCTGTATCGGCAGTATCTCTTGGAAAACGGTGTTGCAGAGGGACAGATTATCAGCCTTGCTTTGGATAATGTTCTGAACGCAAAATATCGGGATCCGATGATTTTGGCTGAATATCTGGAGTCACGGACACCGCAGGACGGGAAGCGGTATTATGTATTTCTTGATGAAATCCAGTTCGTTGGAAAAAAGAAAATACAGGATAATCCGGAAATTCTCATTTCTTTTTACGATGTTCTCAATTCCCTATTGCAGAAGGGTAATGCAGATATTTATGTCACCGGAAGCAATTCCAAAATGCTTTCCGGGGACATTGCCACCGAGTTTCGCGGCAGGGGAGACGAGCTTCATATCAGCCCGCTGTCGTTCTCTGAATTTTATTCTTACCGTGGCGGGGACAAATCCGATGCTTTTGCGGAGTATCTGACCTACGGCGGGTTGCCGATGACGGTATTTCAGAACGATGCCGCAGGCAAGAAGAAATACCTTTCCGATCTTTTCAAAGAGACCTATCTGAAGGATATTCTGGAACGGCACAGCGTTGCCTATCCGGATTCGCTGGAGCTGATTGCGGATGCGCTATGCTCTGCGGTCGGTTCTCTGACCAATGCAAGTAAGATTGCGGATACCCTGATGACGGTCCGTCAGACCAGGATTGACAGTGAAACCGTGGGAACCTATCTTGGCTATCTGACCGATGCCTATCTGTTTACCCGATCCAATCGGTACGATGTCAAGGGGAGACGGTACTTCTCCTATCCGAGCAAATTTTACTGTGTGGATACCGGACTCCGCAATGCACGGCTGAACTTTCGTCAGTTGGAAGAAACGCATTTGATGGAAAATGTGATCTTCAATGAGCTCTGCAGACGGGGATACTCTGTGGATGTCGGTGTGGTTGAAACGATTGAGGGCACCGGAGAGAATCGGAAGCGCCGGACTTACGAGATCGATTTTGTTGTCAACGCGGAAAGCGTGGGGGAGAAGTATTATATCCAGTCTGCATTGAATCTAGACACGCAGGAGAAAACCGAGCAGGAGATCCGCCCCTTCCTCAAGCTGCCGAATGATTTCACCAAACGGATCGTGATAACAAAATCCGCTATGCCGGCATGGACGGATGATTACGGAATCCGACACCTTGGGATTTATGATTTCCTGCTACAGGAAATCTGACAGGAAAGAATAAAATAACAAACGAAAAGTCACCGTTATGCGGTGGCTTTTTGTTACAGAAATGGAGGATCTATGGAAGTCAAAATCAATCGGGAAATCAAAGACTACAACGAAACAATCTTTTTCGGGTTATCGGTGCGGCAGTTTCTGTTCGCGCTTCTTGCCTGCGGAGCGGCGGTCGGGGTGTACTTCGGCTGCCGCTCCTTTTTGGGGACGGAGGTTCTGTCCTGGCTCTGTATGCTGGCGGCAGTGCCGTTTGCGGTGTTCGGGTTTGTCCGCTATCAGGGCATGACGGCGGAAAAGCTGATTGCCGCATGGATTCGTTCGGAGGTTCGGATGCCACGAATACTTCTATACCGTGGCGATCACAAAAAACAGGAGGGAGAAGTTTGAAAATGGGGCTTTTCAGGACAAAACAAACCATCGAACCGGATGCTGTTCCGACAACCGTCGAGGAGGCGATTCCGGTGCAGGATTTTTATGAGGATGGGATTGCGTTGGTCGGGCGTGGGCTTTGGTCGAAAACCTTCCGGTTCTCCGATATCAACTATGCCACGGCTTCGCGGGAACGCAAGGAGGAGCTGTTTCTTGGATATTCCGCTATCCTCAATTCCTTTGACGCAGGGGCAATGACAAAGATCACGGTCTGCAACCGCAGGCAGAGCCAAAGTCGGTTTGAGAAGCAGAACCTGCTCCCGCTCCGTGGCGACCGTCTGGATCGTTACCGCGATGAATACAACCGGATGCTGACCGAAAACGCAGAGCAGTCCAGCGGCATCACGCAGGAGAAGTATCTGACGGTCACGGTGCAGAAGCCGAATTACAACGAAGCCAAAAGCTATTTCAACCGTGTGGAAAGCGAGTTTGCGGCGCTCTTTCTGTCACTTGGTTCTCGCCTGGAGCCGTTGGATGCCGCCGAGAAGCTGCGCGTCCTGTTTGATTTCTACCACTACGGCGCGGAGGACGATTTTCTCTATGAGCCGGAGCGCTACGGCAGGCGCGGGTATACCTTCAAGGATGCCATCGCCCCGGACAGCATGGAGTTCCGCTCGGACTGTTTCAGAATCGACGGCAGATACGGTCGGGTGCTGTATCTGCGGGACTATGCGAATTTTATCAAGGATAGTTTCCTTGCCGAGCTGACCGACATCGACCGGGGGCTGATGTTTTCCATCGACTGCAACCCGATTCCGACCGATGAAGCCATCCGGCAGGGAGAGGGGAAACTGCTTGCCGTGGAGACAAATATCAGCAACTGGCAGAGAAAGCAGAACCGCAATCAGAATTTCTCCGCCGATGTGCCGTATGACATGGAGAAGCAGCGGGCGGAAAGCCGGGAGTTTCTTGACGATCTGGTGTCAAGGGATCAACGCATGATTCCGTCCCTGATGACGCTTTGCCATACGGCGGAAAGCAAGGAACAGTTGGATGCCGACACCGAATCCATCCGCCAATGCGCAAGAAAACACCTCTGCTCGATGAATGTCCTGCGGTGGCAGCAGTTGGAGGGACTGAATACCGTTCTGCCTTACGGTGTTCCGAAACTCTCCATCCGCAGAACCCTGACGACCGAAGCGCTTGCGGTGTTCATGCCGTTCCGGGTACAGGAAATCTGTCACAGGAACGGGATTTATTTTGCAAACAATGCCATCAGCAAGAACCTGATGACAGTCAACCGTGCGGAACTGCAAAACGGAAACGCTTTCATCTGCGGTGTCTCCGGTTCGGGCAAATCCCTTCTTGCCAAGCAGGAGGCGATCAGCCTGTATCTGTCAGACCCGAACGCAGATATTCTCATCATTGACCCGGAACGGGAGTACGGAAAAATCTGCGATGCCCTCGGCGGGGAGACAATCACCGTTTCCGCCGCAAGCCCGCACCATATCAACGCTTTGGATATGAGCCGTTCCTATGGGGACGAATCCAATCCGGTGACGCTGAAATCCGAATTTCTTTGTTCCCTCTGCGAAGAAGCGGCGGGAAAGCTGACGGCAGGACAAAAGTCTGTCATTGACCGTTGCACCGCAAGCGTGTACAGGGAGTATCTTTACAGCGGATGCACGGGAAAAGTCTCCACGCTGAAGGACTTCTATGAAGTCCTCAAAGCCCAGCCGGAACCGGAGGCGCAGAGCGTGGCGCTTTCGATGGAACTGTTTATCAATGGTACGCTCAACACCTTTGCAAAGGAGACGAATGTGGACACGCAAAACCGCTTTCTTTGCTACGACATCCACGACCTCGGCAAAACACTGATGCCCATCGGGATGTTGGTGGTGTTGGACAGCATCCTGAACCGGATTACGGCGAATCGGGAAAACGGGCGAAAGACCTATGTTTTTCTTGACGAGATCTATCTGCTGTTCCGTCATGAGTACGCCGCCAATTTCCTGTTTACGCTCTGGAAGCGCGCCCGTAAGTACGGGGCATTTATCACCGGTATTACGCAGAATGTGGAGGATCTGCTGCAGTCGCATACGGCGAGAACCATGCTTGCCAATTCCGAATTGGTGGTCATGCTCAATCAGGCGGCGACCGACAGAGCGGAACTTGCGGCGCTGATGGGTATTTCGGACGCGCAGATGTCGTATATCACCAATGCGGAAGCCGGACACGGGCTTGTCAAGGTCGGCGGCGCATTGGTGCCGTTCGTCAACCGGATGAAAAAGGGGACGGAGTTGTACCTCCTTTGCACCACAAAGCCGGGCGAGTGCTGATTCTGTAAAAATAACAAAAGCGGTAGCAATGCCGCTTTTTTGACGGAGAAGGGATATGAGCAAAACAAAATATTATGTGGTATCGCTGTCAGGCGGAAAGGATTCCACTGCCATGCTATTGCGGTTGTTGGAGGAGCATCGACCGGTTGACCGGATTCTGTTTTGTGATACCGGTCTGGAGTTCCCGCAGATGTATGAGCATCTGACCAAACTGGAGCGGTATATCGGAAGACCCATTACAAGGTTGAATGCGGAACGCAGCTTTGAATACTATTTCTCGGAATATCTGCCGAAACGAAGAAATCCTGCTTTACAGCAATACAAGGGGAATAGTTGGGCAGGACCGAGAAATCGGTGGTGTACGGGGCTTTTGAAAACGAAGGTTGTGAGCGCCTATCTGAAGGAACTGAAACGAAACTATGAGGTGGTCGAATATATCGGAATTGCCGCAGATGAACCGAAGCGGGTCAGGCAAGCAAGCTATCCGCTTGTGGAGTGGGGCATGACGGAGCAGGACTGCTTGGCGTATTGTTATGCGCACGGCTTTGATTGGGGCGGATTGTATCGGATTTTTCACCGCGTGTCCTGTTGGTGCTGTCCGTTACAATCCTTGTCTGAATTGCGAAAGCTGTATGCGCATTTCCCTGAATTGTGGAATCGGTTAAAGGCATGGGATGAGAGCACATGGCGGCAATTCCGGGCGGATTATTCCGTAAAAGAACTGGAAATCCGGTTTGCGTTGGAAGAGGAATGGGAGACGGAAGGAAAAGGCATTCGGAACCGTGCATTTTATGATGCTTTGCGCGCACGGCTGTCCGACTGCAAAAAGGTGGAAGGATGAAAATCAAGACAAGGGATGCTTTGCGCGGAACGGCTCGGACGCTTGACCGAACCGTGAAAGCGACCGGCAGGGGAGCAGGGGAGGCACAGCGGCAGGCAAGCGAGGCGGCGCAGTCCGACCGCCGGAGTGAGAATGAATACGCCGGCAATCAGGTGCAGAACCCCGAAAGAACAGCCGCAAGAGCCGCCGTTTTCGGAGCCGACCGTTTCGGAAGATGGGGAATGCGGCAGACAGGGAAGAATATCCGGAATTTCAGGAATCGCAAAATGAAGGTCAGGTCGGTAAAAGTGAAACGGTTGACTGCCCGGACAAGAACAGCATTACAAACTTCAAGGAAAGCGGTCAAGGGAACTGTGAAGGCGACAAAAGCAACGGCAAAAGGGTCACGAAGGGCAATACAGGCGGTCAAAGCGGCTGCCAAGGTGACTGTAAAATTCGCAAAAGTAGCGGCGAAGGCGATTGTTGCAGCGGTGAAAGCAACTGTAGCGGCAGTAAAAGGAATTGTTGCCGCCATTGCCGCCGGAGGATGGGTTGCGGTTGTTGTGGTTCTTTTGATATGCGCTGTCGGATTGGTGTTCGGAGGCGTGTATAGTTATGTATCAAAAGAAGAAGCGGATTCAGAGCGTTCCCTGTATCAATTGGTATCCGTTGCCGAAAGCGAGTATTATGACGAAATTGAACGGTTGAAATCGGAGTATGCGTATGATCTGTGTGATACAACCGGAACCTGTGTTGACCGTAGACTGGCGGTGGTCGCATATCTTGTAGAACGCAATTTGATCGGTCAGAATATTGTGTTTGACGATGCGAGAAGTGAGGACTTCAAGCAGTTTTATCGGTTGTTGCACACATCGACGCTGCATTCAGAAACAGTCCTGCAAACGGAGACCGTATGGGAACAGCAGGAGGACGGAACACTTGCACCGGTCGAGAGAAAAGTGGAGAAAACAAAGCTGTATGTAAACATTACTTCGCTAAATGCGGAGCAGATTGCCGATTATTTTGATTTTGACGATGGCGAAAAGAAGTGTTTTGAAGGATTACTTCAGGTGAATTTTGAATAGCTGATGCGTTGGAATATGAAAGAAGCCCGAAATCCCATGTTTGGGCTTCTTCGCTTTACATGAGGGCGTCTTGAAAAAAGAAGAAAAATATGGTATAATTATAAAAGAAACGGAGGGACAATGATGAATCAAGAACTATTTGACCTCATGCAACAAATGTATTCGCCGCTTATTAGAGATATAATCAACTCTAATGTAAGATTTTATAGGACAAGTCAAACGATAAAATGGCAGTTTGGATATGATGACCGGGTTTCTATTTTTGCGTGTTGTGATAGGAAGACGAATATACTTACCGTGAATATCAAGGCGGTTGATTCTGCATATCGAGAAGATGAACCGCTGCAAATCGAATACTTCCTTTTACATGAAATCCGGCATATCTATCAGCATTTGGAAATTGAAGATTTTCGGAAAGATCCATCAAAATGTTGCAATTCGGAGTTTGCAAAAAAGTGGGCGGAAGAAGAAAAAAGTTATATAACGGCACTGGATAGCGATGGTGATGAAAATGAAGGTTATTTTACGCAGGATGTTGAGATGGATGCTTATGCGTATGCTTTTGCCGTTATGAAATATAAATATGGCGAGATTAAATATTTGTATGTTCCGGAAGCTTATAAAAACGGGGAATTTAACAATATAGTAGACGAGTGGATAGAAACATTTAGAAACGAGATGTTGTAAATTGATGCCACAACAATATAAGAAGCGTCAATTGAATATGGAGGATTGCCATGACAAGACTGGAAGAATTGATTGCGGCATATAGTAATACAATGCCATGTGTAAAACTTAATAGAACTATTTTCTTCGACGAATCAAATAACTTTCGTAAAGGGGTAATTGGTACCGAGAAGGATAACAACGAAGATTTGGAAAATTTATATTTTACATTGGGTGGTATTGCTACGAAAGATCCGATAAACTTTCCGGAACTTTTAGATTATATTGGAGCGAAGCAGATTCCAAGGGATGCAAAGTATAAATTTTTCACACTAAAACACAATGGTTTTACTGAAGCTATTGCGCAGCCACGATTAAGGAAGCTCTTCGAATATCTAAAAGAAAAGGATATTGTTATTCATTTTGCAGTTGAACATTATTTTCACTTTGCACTGGTGGATATTCTCGATTCTCTGATTGAGGAAGATGATGCTAATCAATATGCGGCGTTATGCTTTTATAAAGAGCTACAAAGTGATATGACCGAAGTTCTTTATGAAGATTTTGAGTTGTTACATAAAATCCTTGTTAAATATG